>Ga0334884_1005244_pt1 | contig 12566 bp, 9 predicted proteins | sample GraSluR1_MG_7_FD_207215 | JGI IMG/M metagenome (GOLD analysis project Ga0334884, IMG submission 207215) | Sludge microbial communities from methane-producing bioreactor in Wageningen University, Netherlands - Granular Sludge_12_05 R1 | ecosystem: Engineered > Bioreactor > Anaerobic > Unclassified...
CTGCCTGGCTTTCCAATATGGTCAGTGCTGCTCGCTTTTTTCGTACCAATATTAATAATATTTACGTTAAAAGGAACTGGAAAAAGAATTATCGAACTCTTTTTACTGCATTTATTTTTCTTCACCATCATTCTTTTATATACAATCTATACTTATGGTAACTGGCAGGTGCAATTTTCATTTCTTGACCCAACCTGGTTAAAAATGATTATGGATCACCAATATGGCCAGATTGAAGGGTACTCATATCTTCTAATTATTTTTTGGGTTTCTGTTTACTGGATAAGCGGTTTCTTAATATCAAAGCGGCCAAATAACCATACTACAATCGCCAGTCGCTTTGATTTAGGAATCACAGTACTCGTTTTTGTATTTATAATCTTATGGGTAACAGATTTATCTATGGTTCGACCTGAATTTCTTATAATTTATTATTTCTTGTTCAGTATGCTGGCTATTGCCATTGCCAAAAACCTGGAAGGCTCTGAAAGAACAAATCAAAACCAATTAACAGGCTCAAGTATGGTTTTTACCTTTATTTTACTCATATTGATATTTGGAAGTTGGATTTTTTTGTTCTTTTTACCACAATTATCATCTGTTGCCCAAACAGGTTATAAAGTATTAAAAATAATATCTAAACCACTTGGCAATCTTCTTTTAAAAATTATAACTTTTCTTTTTGGATATGGCAATATGGCACCTGGAGCAATCCATCCGACATCCGGTGAGTCAGGTATCCCCATCCTTGAAAACCCCGAACCATCCTGGTGGGTTCAAATATTAGGTAAAATTATGGGTTGGGGAGCAATTATTCTTTTGGGTATACTGGTAATAATTGCAATTGGATGGTTATTGTGGTCAATGGGGAAGTGGTTTGCTCTCAAGACTGAACACGATACAAACAGGAAAGGATTTTTTCACCATATTCTTCTTGGTTTAATATATATACTTCACCTTGGAAAAAAATTTCTGAATAAAACAGTTTTAATTCTCAATAAATTCAGAAAAAAACAAAAAGATATACCATTTTATTTTCAAAAACTTTGTCGCTGGGGTCTTATCAGTGGAATTCCCCGGAAAAAATCACATACCCCACAGGAATATGGCAGACAATTATCTCATTTCTTCCCTGATAGCCAGGAAAATATAAAATTAATAATTGAATCTTTTAATCAAGAAATATATGGAAACAAAAAAATTCAGTCTGAAGAATTGAAAAAAATCAAAAAAGCCTGGAATAGCCTGGTCAGCCCTGTTAAATGGCCCTTACGCCTTTGGGTCAGGCTTTTTGTTTCCCAAAAAAATAAACAACAATCTTTATCTTATTAAAATATTAATAAAAAATACTCTGACATTATTAATATAATAACTCAATTTCTTTTTCAATTCTATTCAATCCTTCATTAATTTCATCCATAGACTTAGCAAAGACAAAACGCACATAGTCGGGATAATTAAATGCGATTCCCGGAACTACTGCCACATGTGCTTTTTCCAGGAAAAATCTGGCAACACTTAAGTCATCATCAATCACATTTTCATCATATTTTTTCCCATATAAGCCAGATACATTTGGAAAAGCATAGAAAGCCCCATCAGGAAATTGACAATGGATACCCTTAATCTGATTCAGTTTCTCCACCATATATTTTCTTCTTCTGGCATATTCCTGCAACATTTTTTGAACCGGCTCCTGAGTACCATTTAAAGCTTCAACTGTGGCCTTCTGAGCAATTGAATTGATATTACCTGTCGCATGACCTTGAAGATTAATCATTCCCTGTATAATGTCTTTGGGTCCTGCAGCATATCCAACCCTCCAACCGGTCATGGCATAGGTTTTTGAGACACTATTAACAGTAATGGACATCTCTTTTTCTTTCTCACCTAAAGAGGCAACACTGATATGTTTTCTACCTTCATAAATAAGGTGTTCATAAACTTCATCTGTAATCAGGTAAACTCCTCGGTTAATTAAAAATGTGGCTATTTTTTTTAATTGATCTTCTTTAAAAACTGAACCAGTTGGATTATTGGGACTATTAATGATAAAAGCTTTGACTTTTGGATTATAGCTTTCCTGTACTTCTTCTAAGGTAGGCCGAAAATTGTTTTCCTCTTTGGTCTCAAAAAATAAGGGTTTGGCACCTGTGAGTTTTATTTGTTCGGCATAACTTACATAACAGGGTGTCGGTATCAGCACCTCGTCTTCCTCTTCACAGATAGTTCTAAATACTTCATAAAGGGCCTGCTTCCCTCCGTTGGCAATTAAAATCTGACTATCTTCATATTGCACCCCATTTTCCCTTCTCAATTTATCCACCACTGCCTTTCTTAGTTCCGGAATACCAGGTACGTCAGTGTATTTTGTAAATCCTTCCTCGAGTGCTTTAATTGCTGCTTTTTTAATATGATCAGGTGTATCAAAGTCTGGTTCACCCTGGGCAAAGCTTATGATATCAATTCCCTGTCTTTTCATTTGATTGGCTAAGAACGATGTGCTTTCTGTAGCAGAAGGACTAATGCCTGCTACAGATTTTGAAATCATAGATTTTGCCATAAAAATTTCCCCCTTTAAAATAACAAAAGATTATTTTCTCATTCTTATGAATTGAATAGCTTCGATAGCACAAAATTGTATACAGAGAGGAACCTCTTCATCCGGGCACATATCGCAACTTGCTTGGTTATAATTTATGTTTATCTCTCCATTTTGATTATTTCTAAAAATCTCTATACTGCTTTTATTTGTTAAACTAAATACATTTGAATGATGATATGAACATGCTAAAACACATGCCTGACAACCTGTACATCGTTCTTGGTTTATTTTAATTGTATATTCTAATTCTCTTTTCATTAATTTTCGCCTTTTTTCTCTTCGTTTTTTGAAGGAGAAGGAAATTTTCCGGCTTTTTGGATACGATCTCTCACATCATGAAGATCAAGATTTAGTAAACATTCTGGAGTCTGCAACCCTGTATTTATATCCCATTGATGACATTTATAATACTCATCCAACATTTCTACCCACTTTACCTTTGATAACTTCTCTCCAGCAAACTCTCCTGAAGAAATGGGAATTTCTGTTAATTTATAAGGTGGATAATCGTCTTTTTTGGTAAAACCCGCATGTAATGTGTTAAAGGCTTTCTCTATATTGCAAATTTTCTCACCTAAATGTAATAAGTTTTTTCCATTAATTTCTTTACCAGTGGCGGTTGAAAGCAAATTTGAAAAATCATCCGGCCCTATAAAAGATGTATCAATCCAATAAGTAGCAAAGACACATAAGCCTACAATATCTGAGATTGCTTTGTATTTATCGAACCAAGCAACTAACTTCCCTTTGCCATCATAAGTGGTTGGCTCTCCTGCTGTAGGTACACCAAAATAAAGTTCTCCTATTTCAGGTGGTAATCTTTTTTGTTCCGTATTAGGAGCTCCTGCCAAATGACCACCACCTATAGGGCTAGTCATGATACCAAGTGCCCATCCTTTATGAGATCTCATTCCCTGTTCACAAATCCCATGACCTTTTGCATGCATTGCATACTTTTCCGTTCCTCTTCCTATTTGTTTGGATGCAAGAAAAACACCTTGAGCTAAAATATCCCCAAAACCTTCTCTAAAGGTTATCATATTAAATAATTTTAACTGTAGTTCTCCGTCTCCCCAGTGCAAATCCAATCCACCAGTTATTACTTTATCTATTAACCCTCTCTGATAAACATCGATAGCCCAGGCTACAACAGCTGATAGAGAATCACAGTTCAGGCCATACCGATCAGCCATTTCATTTGCCATTAGAATATACTCTTTGTTATCTAAGTCAATATTCGTTCCAAAAGCTCTATATATATTGGTTTTAAGTGCTTCAAGTTTGTGCCCGGAAAATTTACCTTCTTTGATATGATAAAAGCGGCTACAAGTAATAGGACAGGCAAAGTCAGCTAGTTTTCGTTGCTCAAATTTTTCCCTGAAGACAACTTCTCTTACCTTGAGTGTTTTACTAGCTTCCCAAACTTCGTCTTCCATATTTCTGACACTTTGCGCTAAATTTCCAAAGATACCTCCTGCACCAGAGGTACCTAAATTTCCATACTCGTGAAAGAGTCTTATCATATTGGTGTTTAACATTCGTTTCCACAAATTAGAATTATAACTCATAAATTCTTTTGGATTATATAGCTCCAGACAACCTTTTCCTCTAACCACAACGGCTTTGAGGTTTTTTGATCCCATTACAGCACCACAACCACCCCAACCGGAAGCCCTGGAACGATCGAACATAATGCATGCCATGGTCACTAAGTTTTCTCCTGCCTGACCTATTGATGCCACCCTAATTTTCTCATCCTGAAGTTCTTTTTTAATAAACTCTTCTGTTTCCCAGGTATCTTTCCCCCAAAGATGCTCTGCAGGTTTAATATCAATTTCATTATCATGAATGAATAAATACACTGGCTGTTCTGCTTTCCCCTGTATAATTAAATGATCATATCCGGCATATTTCATTTCAGGACCAAAATAACCCCCCGCATTTGCAAAAGAGATACCATTAGTAGCTACATTTTTACTACTAATATTGATTCTTCCTGCAGAAGGAGCAAGTGTGCCAGTTAATGGTCCGGTATTAAAGGTTATTATATTTTCTGGACTTAAAGGGTGAGAATTTGTAGGAACTTCTTTAAAAACAAGATAAGAACCAACTCCTCTTCCTCCAATATATTTTTGATATTTCTCAGTTGATTCTACTTTTATTACTCTATTGGATAAATCAATCCAAGCCACTTTTCCCGCAATGCTATGCATTTACCCTCCTTATGAAAAATAAGCCAGCTACAAAAATCATTATAGGAAATATCGCACCCGCATAGCGGGTGGCTTTCAGAACCCCTGAAAGGGGTTTAACTTTTTTGCTCTTTTTCTTTCGATTTTTTATTTATACCTTTAGCCATAAGCTTTCTTAAGCAAGAATATTTCCAGCTTTGGCCTTCTGGTGCAAAATTGTCATCTGGCTTATTTTAGTCTTTTTATGATAAAACCATTTTATTTAACCATTACCATCTTCTTAGAAGATGGTAATGGTTAAATAAATATTATTTTTATAAATTATGAAGCCTTTTAAAGGGTTACCCCCTAAATACAATCTGATCAGGTATATAAGTAACAATTTCCGGAAATATAGCTATAAGTAATGCAAACAAAACCATAATGATAAAAAATGGAAATGCTGCTTTGGAAATATAACCCATGTCATCTCCTGTTAAACCCTGAATAATAAATAAATTAAAACCAACCGGCGGAGTGATCTGGGCTAATTGAATTGCAATAACCATAAAAATACCAAACCATATTTTAGTATACCCAGCCTGCAGCATTAATGGTAAAGTAATTGGTAAAGTCATCACCAGGATTGCCATCCCATCCATTATGCAACCTAAAAAAATAAAAACTAAAAGAAGTAATGCAATTAATACCAATGGGGATAAATTTAGTGCTGCGATTCTGGTAGCGATAAGACTGGGAATTGCAAGAAAGCCCATGATTTGGGATAGAAAAACTGCTCCAATGATAATAAAACCTATCATTGATATAGTTCTGGTAGCCGCCATTAAGGCATCTTTAATTGCTTCAAAACTTAATGATCTTTGAAAAAAGCCTATCAATAAACTTCCGAAGACACCAACGGCAGCAGCTTCAGTCGGCGTAGCATAACCCCCATACATCGCAATCATAATTAAAAGTATTAAAAAAACAATTGGTCCTAAATTTATAAGACTTTTTAATTTTTCTTTATAAGTGTAATTAGTCTCTTCAACAGGCGCAATATTTTTGTGGTATAAAGAATAAATAATAATATATCCAATATATAAAATAGCTATAATAATTCCCGGTATAAAACCTGCTAAGAAAAGCTTAAGAACCGACTCTTCAGCCAGAGTTCCATAAATAATAAGCATTGTGCTGGGAGGAATTAAAAAACCCAGTGTTCCTGAGCCTGCAAGACTCCCTACAGAGATTTTATGATTGTATCCTCTCTTATCTAATTCAGCCAATGTTACTTTACCTATAGTAGCTGCAGTTGCTGCAGATGAACCCGAGACAGCAGCGAAAAGGGTACAGCCTATTACATTGGTGTGCATAAGTTTACCGGGAATCCAGGTCACCCATGGCGCAAGTCCCGAAAATATTAGGTTTGAAAGTTTTGTCCTAAATAATATTTCAGCCATAAGAATAAAAAGTGCCAGAGCAATCATGGTCGGAGTGATTGCAGTATTCCACAAACTAAAGGCTAAATGTCTAAAATAAGGCATAGCCGGACGAAATATACTTATTGCAACAATACCGGCACCGGTAAGACCTAAACCTACCCAAACAGTACTCCCAAGAATAACAATTAAAAGTAGTACAGTAATATATACTGGAGCCATTTTCTTCTCCTCTCAATTTATAAATTTTTATCTATTTTTTTCCTTTTAGATCAATATCCGGTTTTTCATTAAATAAGAGCAGCAATAATCTCATTATCATTTGAAGCAACATAAAAAGCATACCAATTGCAACAAATAATTGAGGCACATATAATGGAGCCCGCAAAGCACTGAAAGATGTTTTTCCAAGGAGATATGACTCGCTGAAAAGCCAGAATACGGCACGGAAAAATATCAAAGAGATAATGATTCCTAAAATTGTTGCAAAAATATCAAGAAGTCGGGCAGCATGTTCGCTTTTAATGATACTAGTTAGGACATTTACCCTGATATGCCCATCGGTACGTAAAGCATAGGCTGCGGAAAGAAACCAAGATGCAGCTAGTAAATATGTACTCACTTCTAAAACAAAAAGAAAACCATAGTTAAAAAATCTTCTTGCGATTATTTCTGCTAAAATGAATATAGTTATAACAGCAATAAATATACAACTTAAACCATTTAACTTAAATGTAATATTATCAAGAATTTTTGATGCAACAATCACTTTTTCTTTCAACTGAAACACACCTTCTTTCAAAGCAGGCTAATAACCGCAACAATCTATAGTAACAATTATTAGCCTGCCTGGATTCATATTAAATAACAATCCTTCTTCAAAGAAATTAAGCTAATATATTATAGTATATTAATTATCTGCAGTTTTTAATATCCCATTACATATAAGTAATCCTCAATAACCTCCCTGGATTCCGGTACTTCATCCATGTGATCTTCCCAAATTCCTCTGGAAAGTTCTCTAAATGTTTCTAATAATTCGGGACTTGGGTCATATACTTCGATCCCGTTTTCTATTAATATTTTTTCTGCTGCTGCATTGTCCTCTAAAGCAATTCTGGTAAACTTGGGTTCAAGTTCACGAGCTGTAGTCTCAATGATTTTTTGTAATTCTGGAGATAATCTATTCCATGCATCAAGATTTACATTAACCATATCCTCCGAACTATGCCAATTCCATCTGCTGGCATATCCTGTAAATTCCCAGAATTTTCCATCCACACCGGAAGAACTCGAAGTTGCTACACCATCAATCACACCTGTTGCCAAACTTGTTACAACTTCTCCCCAGGGCATCTGGATAGGAGTTGCGCCTAAAAGACTCATCAAATCAGAATCCTCTTTGCTCACTACACGTATTTTTAAACCTTTTAAGTCATCTAGTGTATCAATTCTATGCTTAGAATAAACATTTCGGCTTGGCCATGGTACCTGGTAAAGCATTTTTTGATTGTGTTTTTCTAAAATTTTATCTTCAACCGGCCTGGTAAAGAATTGTAGCATCCTTAATTCAACAACGCCCGGTGCTAAAAAGGGCAATGATGTAATTCCAAAAAACTTTTCTTCACCTGTTTGAGCATTTTTTAATATATCTCCAATCGGGACCAAGCCATCACGAACAACAGAGAGCATTTCTGCTCCGGTGTAACCAAGGGCACCGCCATGGTGAATATTTATTTTTACCTGACCATCTGTTCTCTCATAAACTTCATCAGCAAATATTTTCAAACATTCACCATGATAATTTGTAGCTGCCCAAGCACTGGGCAAATCCCACTCGTGCACTGTCTGAGCACCTGCTGACAGTGAAAACAACATCACTATGAACATTGTAATTAATATGATTAATAAACTTGAAAATCTTTTCATTTTTTTTCTCCTTTTTAAAAAATATTTACAAATTATATTTCTTATACAATCTTTTACTCGATAATATAGCACCTCCTTTTTGGTTTTTAAAAGAATATTGATTCATCTAGTAAATATGCTCTCCTGATTTAATAATTACTTTTTTATCAATTACAACATCCGGGTCCATAATAACCACATCAGTATGCATAGGTGATTCTACTGAACCTCCGATAGTATGATTATCGCCAATGCCAAAGTGAATCGTACCATAGACGCCTTCATCTTCTAACATACTCCCACACATTTTGCATTTAGGGTTCAGACCAATACCAAATTCTCCAATATTAAAAACTGTCTTCTCCTTTGCCTGCTCAAGTATTCTTCTAAATAAAACCGCTTCATTTTCGCCTTCAATCTTTTTTATTAATCCTTGAGATATATAGACGGTTACGTCCTTCTTGAGTGGGCCTAATCCTGGTAAAACAATACTTCCATCAATAACCAGCTTTCCTTCTGCTGTACCTTCTATAGGTGCGATACAGACTTCAATATCCGGAGGAGAATTAACCATTCCTGGCTTATCAGATATTCCGCTTTCCACAATTGCATCTCTTCCCTTAATAGAAAATGTAATATTAGTTCCTTTATCAGTGATTACCTGCACCGAATGACCCTCTGTTAACATTCTGCCAATTATTTCAGCTTTTTCTTTCTGTTTATGGAAATCAACAAAAAGGCCTCCTTCTAGTAACATTTTTCTAGAATAACCCGGAATATTAACCCATCTAGTACCCTTTTTGCAAGCCTCAATTCTTGCATTGGTATGAAATAGTGAAAAGTTGGTAGCTGCAAACACCACATCTGCTTCTTTTAATGCTGCTGTATAAGGGGCTGGTGGTTCTTCACCATGATTTTTCCGGGAAACCATGCTAAGTATGACGGGTTCAATATGTCTAGATAAACAGGCTTTAGTTAATATGTTTGCAATATCAATTTTCTCATTATCCGTTGCAATAACCACTTTTTCCCCGGGTTTAACGACACCACAAACATCAATTAGAATTCCAGCACCAACCATCTCGTTTGAAATATCCATTTTTTAGAATCTCCCTCTTGGTAAATTACATATTTTTTAAAAGACAGGAATACATTTCAGGCCTTCTATCCCTGAAAACTGGCATTTGAAGCCTTTCTTCAATCAATACATCTTCTTTTAAAGTTGCTGTAATAACTGTCTCCTCCTCTCCGGCTTTAGCAAGTAAGTTTCCAACCGGATCAGATATTACACTGTGTCCGAAAAAGTCAATTTTTCCGTCAACACCAACACGGTTAACAGATACCACAAACATTCTATTTTCAGCAGCTCGGGTTGCAGTGATATGTTCAAGTAATTCTGGGGGATTCGAAAAGGAAGGCATATTCCATATCATGCATAATATTTCAGCTCCCTTCAAAGCTAATGTTCGTGTGTACTCAGGGAATTGTCCATCAAAACATATCGAAATTCCTATATTTCCGATATCAGTTTTAAAGGGTTCACAGTTTGTGCCTCCAATAAAATAGTGTTTTTCATAGCCGGGAATATGCATCTTATGCTGCACCCCAACAATTTCACCTTTTGGATCAATAAGCACAGCGGCATTGTAGAGTGTTGCTGGAATCTCAGGATGGAGCTTTACAAGTCCTACCACAACATACACACCGTGTTTTTTTGCTTCCTTTCCTATTTCGTCTGTAAAATGGCCTGGTACAGTATCAGCCATCCTGGTAAATTGTCTGCCAAACACTTTATCTCTATCTTTAATATACCCGCAGTTAGATAATTCTGGAAAAACAATTAAATCAGCATTATTTTCTTTTTTAATCTTTGCAATGGAATTTTTTATGAAATCCAAATTTTCTTCCTTTTTTAGCCATTTTGTTGACATTTGGACCCCTGATACAATAACCTGATTCTTCATTATTTAATTCCTCCTTAATATATTTAATTTATTCAAATAAATTTCTTAAAGTTAAAAAACAATTTTATAATTTATCTATTTATTCTTTCGTAAGACCCTGCCAGCCAATTCCCCTGTATGCTCACCTCGATCAATTGTAATAACCCCATTTGTAATGACATAGTCTATTCCTGAAGGATATTGGTGCGGATCAGCAAAATCAGAGTTATCAATTACTGTTTCCGGATTAAAAATAACAATATCTGCATACGTTTTTTCTTTGATAATCCCTCGATCTTGAATTCCTAAATATCTAGCTGGCAGGTAAGTCATTTTCCTTATGGCTTCCTTCCAGGTAAACAATCTTCTCTGTCTAACAAATTGCCCTAATATTTTAGGAAATGTACCATAACTTCTGGGATGAGGGAATCCGCTAGATAGTGGTCCTGTAGTGGCAAGTGAATAACCGTCTGAACCAAACATTGTATTAGGATGTCGAATAACCATTAGAAAATATCGATCATCAATATTAATTAGGTCAGGTATAACAACTGGGACATCTCCTTGTTCTTCAATCAACAAGTCAAAAATAAAATCAAGGGGATCCTGACTTTCCGGTTTGACCTCAGCTATGGATTTTCCAACAAAATCTTGATTTTTTTCAGAGCTTATATTACAAATCTGTATTTTATCCCAGCAAGTTTTCCAACCCAATTCACGGGAATAACTTTGATACCCGGGAAAGAGCTCAGGTTCAACCATTTGCCATTTTATTTTCTTTCTAAGCTGACGGTCTTTTAATCTTTCAATTAATTTTTCAGTTCCCCCTTCATGGACCCAGAAAGGAAGAAACATTGCTAAGCCCCCCTGCCCGGCTAAATAAGGGTACATATCCATGGTGATATTCATCCCATTATTTATTTCCTCATCAATCATAGCCAGAGTAAACTCTACTTTTGCTGCATTCGCATCCCCCATCCCTTTATGGTGAAGGATATGTAAGGGGACTTCTGATCGCTTTGCTGTTTCAATTGCCTCTGCTACCGCACTTAATAATCTGTCTCCTTGTCCACGGATATGAGTATGATAAACACCATTATTTTGGTGAACAACCTTGCATAACTCTACAATTTCGTCTGGTTTTGAACTAGAACCAGGTGGCATATTTAAACCTGTACTAAATCCCCAAACACCTGCATCGAATGATTCTTGTAATAAGGCAATCATCCTATCAAGTTGATCTAATGAAGGAACTCCACTATCATATCCCATGACTGCACCACGAATATTATTATGTCCGACTAATGGTATTACATTTACACTGCTACCATTTTTCTCTAATACTTTCAAATATTCAGACATTGTAGTCCAGCTAGGTTTTACACAATCCGAGAGAATAGATTTTGCCGGCACATATTTGCCCCCTAACGGAGCCGCAGATAGACCGCAATTACCAATAACTTCTGTCGTGACTCCTTGCCTAATTTTGCTTTCAGCTTTTGGATTAGCAAGTAAATAGGTATCCGAGTGTGTATGTATATCAATAAAACCAGGTGATACTACCAGATCAGTTGCATCAATTATCTGCTTTGCTTGAGATGGATCAATATTCCCCATTTTAGCAATTTTATCACCTTTGATTCCAATATCCATCTTATACCAAGGTTTATACAAATCTGTATGATCAGAAACATCAATTACATTTCCATTCTTTACTACTAGATCATAATCTATCATAAGACCTCCTGTCTTTTCATTTGAAAATATTCCTTATTTTTACCACTGCTAATCATGAGAATATATAAAAATTGTAAATATAATAGCAGATTGGATAGCATAATCCTAAACTAATACTATCATTTCTAATAGTGGTTCCTTGTCTCAAATATCTTTGCTCTTTTGCTCTATTTTTAGGAATAATGAAGGAAATATTTTTTAGTAGCCAAGATAATTCCTCATTAGATTCAAGGGTGGATCTCTTTAATTATTGATTGATCGATAGGCTGGATAACTCATTTTATTCTTTGAGCCGAACTTTTTGTTCGCTTCTTTTATGAAATAGGGCTATAATCCTTCTATTCCTATTTGGAGTATCAAAGATAGAAGATATAGTATTTAGTGATTTACTGTAAAATTTTTATGCGTTTTTTAATTACAACACCTATTAACCATAACTTGGGGAAATTAATTTTTCAAAGAACATTTTTGTTTATAAAATTGTTAAGAAAAATTCTCTTCTCCCTTTTAAAAAAATTAAAAATTTTCCTATTTTCAATACCATCTATCTTTTTTCTTGTAGGGATCTAACTCTAGGTATACATATTATTTCTTTGAATTGTAATTTAAAAAAATTGTTACTGTGGGCAGGAATAAGAACAATAGCTGTATCGCATCCTCTACCAGTCCCACCAATTGCAATTACTTCTTCATCAATAGGCACTGCACCACAATCAGCAGCCATAATAGCAATCTCGGTACAAACTTTAAATCCCTCCCC
>Ga0334884_1005246_pt1 | contig 12563 bp, 7 predicted proteins | sample GraSluR1_MG_7_FD_207215 | JGI IMG/M metagenome (GOLD analysis project Ga0334884, IMG submission 207215) | Sludge microbial communities from methane-producing bioreactor in Wageningen University, Netherlands - Granular Sludge_12_05 R1 | ecosystem: Engineered > Bioreactor > Anaerobic > Unclassified...
ACTTTATGAACAAGGATGTGATCCGGGCAAATGAGATAACCGTCAAAGTGCTAACGCAATTTGAACTATGGCTCCGGAGTCAAGGCATGGAAAGGGGTGTTTCCCTCTACCTGGGAGCGATACAAAAACTATTCAAAGAATTTCGCCTGGAATACAACGATTACGAAGAAGATGTTATCATTATTAAGAACAATCCTTTTGAAGCCTACAAGGTCCCAAAACCGACAACTAAACGCAAGAAACGAACACTCACCTTGCAGGAGCTGACCAGGATCAGGGATTATGAGTGCAAGAATTACAAAGACGCATTTGCAAGGGATATGTTTATGCTATCATTTTACCTGGTTGGCATGAACACCCGGGATCTGTTTGATTGTCCGGCACCGGCCTTTGGGCGCATAGAATACAACCGAGGCAAGACAAAAGGCCGAAGGGAAGACCAGGCGTTTATCTCAATCAAGATTGAGCCTGAGGCCCAGGCAATCATTGATACGTATAAAGGGAAGAAAACGCTCCTGGATCTGAAAGACTTTGTTTCTTTTAAGGAATTTAACAACATACTAAACAAACGGATCAAACATATTGCCCCTGGCCTGTTTTTCTACATGGCTAGACACACCTGGGCAACCTTTGCCAGGAACAAGTGCGATGTATCAAAGGATGATGTGGCCATGTCCCTGAATCATATTGATCAAGCGCTGAAGACAACAGACACCTACATTGATCCGGACTGGTCAATCATTGACCGGGCTAACCGCAAGGTACTGGATTATTTATCATCCTGTGAGCCTACAGAATCTTCGTAATAAGAATTTGGGATTCTTTTCTGGTGCGTCAAGAGTTTGTGGTCCGGAATGGAGCAAAGCGCAGTGGAGGATGACAAGCTCTGACGGCTTACATCTCGGCTTTAAGTAATATTTTTTTAGAAGCAATTTTTGTTTACTACGTCATGTTTTGACGTTCTGAGTAATTATTTTGCCCAGGCAGGAGATTTATAAATGCAGAGAGACATTGTACGGAAATTGAGTTTTCTCATTGTCTTTATGTCCTTTATTTATCCGAAAAAATCGATTATCAAGACATTAACCACAACAAATAAAATTTTTATGAAGAAGCTATTTGTAATTTTTACGGGACTTTCCCTATTACTGACTTCTTGCGAACCGCAGGATGTATAGCTTATTGATATTAATTAAAACCTTACAATTATGAAAAAGATTGTTTTATTGCTTTCAATGGGATTGTTATTGTTTTCCTGTGGCCCTCAGGAAAATCCTGATCCTGTTATACCTTCAGTCACTACAGGAGATGTCACTGATATCACCACCACCACAGCGATCTGTGGGGGCAATGTAACTGCCGATGGAGGAGCCGCAGTTACAGCCCGCGGAGTCTGCTGGAGCACCACGCAGAATCCTACCACTTCAGATTCTAAGACAACAGATGACTTAGCTCAGAGAACAAAGGCAGAAGATGTTACAGGCATGGGAGCTTATACCAGCACTATCACCGGCCTTTCTCCCAATACAACCTATTATGTCAGGGCTTACGCTACTAATGCAAATGGTACAGCCTATGGGGAGCAGAGAACTTTTACCACAAACGCACAACAAGTTATTACTGAGTACACATTTATTTATGATTCTGATGTTGAGGTTGAGATTGATGTATATCTTTTTGAGTACAATGAAATTAGTGAGAGGATTTACAACAACACCATTAACAACCCAGAAAAGGATGTTTCTTACACTTATACTGCTCAAGACAATGCAGTGAAAGTAAAAGTATATTTATCCTATTTAGGGTTTAATCGGTGGGTTCAACAAGTTTATTATTTGGTTGAGGAAGAGAATATTGATATTGTCCTAACTGATAATACTATAGTAGGTAATTTTGAACCTTAATACGTTTATTGTTCATCATTTTATCTAATTAGGCAAAAGCTACAAGATACAAGAAAAGCCCTGATTCATAAAGAATTACAGGGCTTTTATTTTTGTCTGCTGAAACTATGCAGAAACATTTTCCTTTTTAGGGGCTTTTTTTGACAAAAGCACCCACATTTTCAGCAGGTGCTTTTTTACATTTTATCTAAACAACATTCTGTTGTCATCCAAATATACAATTATTTTTTTATTTGGGTATTGGTAAATATTATAATTCAGAGACCTTGTCAATAAACAATCAGAATTGGCCAATATTTGACATTAATCCCAGCTACTCTGCATTCTGTTTTTGTTTAGATGGTTCATGACAACTATTCGAAGCGTTGCCGGTAGATTCTGGAGCGTAAAGAGAATGACTGATGCCTCGGCTCATACCTCGGTTAACATCTCGGCTTTAAGTAAGATCTTTTTTGGAAGCAATTTTTGTCCACTACGTCATGTTTTGACGTAATGGATACTTATTTACCCGCGTGTCAGAACTGGACCCTTGTTTGAAGAAATATTATAAATGAAGAAATATGTAGGCGGTAATATTGATTCTCGGGCTATTGCTGGATGGATGCGCGATGTTATTCGAGAAGAGAAAATGATGTGCTCCCATTCTTTTTTCTCACTAAAGAGTTGAATTTTCTTGAATAAGTGCTAATTTTACATATCACTGTTCCAGAAATAGTTATATTGTTCATATGTACGCACAAAACGTCGATTTATTTAACAACCGTAATCTTCGATTTTGGCATAATCAATTTGCTTGATCTCCAAGGATAGAAGAACTAATATAAATTCAATATTAAAGTGTACATCACAACTTTAAATGGTATACAACCGTGACAAGAAAAGCAGAGTGGATTTTTCATTTTTAAATAATATAAGAGATGAATTCACAAGAATTTCTAGAAGAATTGAAGAAATTGGATTTCATGGCATTAGTAGACATGTATTTAGAGGCTAAGACAGGTCTACATCATGCATTATACGAATGTCCATTAGACATAGTATCTAAAGTAAAAGAATTAGATGACCTTTTTTTATCTGGGATAAACGTTCCGGTTGAGGATTCAGTTAAAAATCTTGAGGACATGTGTAAAACAGTTGAGGATAACGGAGAAGTATACAAAATATTAGATGATGAAAAGTATGAGAAGTTGATTGGACAACTTGAAGATATTGGGAATGAGCAAATTAGGAAATTGAAGAAGATGATGGATACTACCTATAAAGACAATGAGGAAAGGAAAAAAGAGATAATGGACTACATTGTGAGGGTAGAGATGGCTATGATGAAAGCTAGAACTTGGGGATAGGTCATAATAGATGGCTATTTTAAAGCCACATAATACTATTGCAAATCCAGATCAAAGGGCATATTTAATAAAAAACGATTTAAAGAGAGTCCCAAATCCAAAGATCTTGGGGAGGCAGAAAAACTGTAAATGATAAATATTGTATGGGAACGAAGGATAAAAAATGTGCCTACGCCATCGGAATGTTGAATAAATAAAAGAAGATTTGAGTGAGATGAAAAAAAGTAAATATACACAGATCTTTAGTTACCTTAAAGAATTCTCCAAACTTAGGAGTAATCCAGTCCGTGACATTGACACTCAAGAATCACAGTACCCAGAGAAATTTTGGCTAAATGACATTCCTGAGAATGAGCTTTTTGAAAACATTATTAGGTTTGGCTTCAATGAAAACAGTGATTATTGGTTAAAAATAAGAAAGCCAAAAGAACCAGTAAAGCCAGAATTTGCCAAGCTTTCAGACACCTTGGAGAAATGGATTGATCCACCAACATTATTAACTTACGATGACGAACCCAGATTAAAAGAAACACTTGAAGACAACAGAGTAACAGTTTCAATTAAAGATTACCCAAAGATTCAAAACGAATTAAAACATTATATAGACAAAAAATGGATTGATGACCTTATAGAATATAATGAGAGAATAGAAACATACAACATTGATTATGAGAAGTATGAAAAATTAAATACTATTTACAAACAACTTTTCCGAATATTTAATAAAGCTCAACAGTTTGGAGAGGAGTATGAATTGGTGATTGGTGTAGGGCTATTGAACTTCAAGAAAAATGATGAATGTCCGAGAATCTTTAGACATATTTTAACTCAAAGAGTAGATATAAATTTCGTATATTCTCTCAAGAACTCTCAAATTGCAATCTCACCAAATTTGGAATCCGCCCCACAAATCGAAACCGATTCAATCCTTGACTTGTATGACCAATTTGATTCACAAAATATAATTGATGCTGAAAAAGCGGTAGAGAATTTCATTAAAGAAAAAAACATAGAGACTATTTTTGACCAAATAGAAGATGCTCTACAAATATTTGCAGAAAGAGTATCACCCGATGGTAGTTATACCCACTCTATCGAAAAGCCAAGTAGAACTCCTTCAAAACCAAATATTACATTTTCTCCTGCTTTATTGTTAAGAAAGAGGAATACACGGTGCTTTACGGCTTTATATGAAAAAATTTTAGCGAATATTGAGAATAGTGAAGATTTCCTTGAAATCCCAACAATCAATGACCTCATAGAAATTCCTACAAATGTCGAATCTGAAACCAAATCACCAGATAACTCAGTCTGCTCTCAATTTGAGCCATTATTTTTCCCAAAGGAGTATAATGATGAACAATTAGAGATAGTAGAAAAAACAAAAAAGAACAATAAGGTTCTTGTGCAAGGCCCTCCAGGGACCGGGAAATCTCATACTATCGCCAATTTGATTTGTCATTTGCTGGCAAATGGAAAAAATGTGTTAATTACAGCTTATACAAAAAGGGCATTAGAAGTTTTGAAAGATAAGCTTCCCCCTGAATTTCAGGACTTGGCAGTTAACGTGTTAAGTGGCGATTCATCATCTATCCAAGATTTACAATCAAGTGTTAATACTATAAACGATGAACTCTCGAGGGCGAATCTTACAGAGTACCAATTGCAGATTGAAGATTTAGACAAGGAAATCAAGAAAACAAGAGAACTTATTGCTGAGTTCTCAAAAAGGATTGTTGAGATTAAAGAGAATGCCACAAGAAAGCAGACAATAAATCAGAATTACAATGGAACATTAACTGAAATTGCTGAAGTTCTTGAAAGTGATGCCAAATTGTTTGAATGGTATAAAGATGATTTTAGCAATACCGAAGATGATGAATTGCTCTCCAAGCTTACTGAATTCATCTTGCTTCATGAAAATTACGAGCAAATTGAAACAGATGATTTTAATTATGAAATTCCAGAAATCAACAAAATACTTTCTCTTAATCAGTTAACTGAATATGCAAGACTTACTAACAAGCTCGCCAATGACTTTCCAAAAGATGAAGACCTGGAAATTTCTTGTTCAGATTTTGATGAAATAACTCTACATCTAAAGGAGCTTCAAAAGATTTACAACGAAGTAGATACATTACAGATTGACTTTACTCGTGATGTTATCAGTTCGTCTCTGAATGGCAGAAAACAGGAATGGCAACAAATCCTAAATCAATCCAAAACAGTACTTGAACGGTTCGAATCCTCTGATTTGAGAAAGATTGATAAAGATGTAGAGGTTTCATACCCTCAAGGCAAAAGTTTAAAGCAACTTAAAAACGATGCTCAAATAATTTTCACCTATTTAAACGAGGGGAATTCACTATCAGGACTTTCTTTTGCTATCAAAAAACCGTTTCTGCCAAAATCGATAAAAGAACGTTTATATTTTACTGAATTGGTGCATGTAAATGGGAGTCTTTGTGATACTGTTGAAGAGTTTGAAGTAGTACTGAGGGATATTTCTTTTCAACAGGACTTTATCGAGTTATCAGAAATTTGGAATAAGGAAATACCAAAAGAAAACACATTATTTAAGAAATTTTCTTTTTTCAAAAATATCCATAATGAAGTTCAACGCCTATTAGAGTTAATTGAAAAAGCAAGAGTATCAAAATCTAGTATTGAAACGAAAAACAGTTTGCAAATAAAGCTATTTGATAAAGAAGATCTAGACACCTCTATATTAAAAAGTCAGTATAGTAAGGTACGTGAAGGTATATCCGAGTACCATGATTTAGTTAGTCAAGCTATAGAATACCTTAATGACGCTAACCTTCACCCAATTAAAGAGAGAATCATTGAATCTTATAAGAAATTGGATTATCACGTTTATGGTGAGTTACTTCATCAGCACGATAAATTGACTGACAAAAAAAAGGATTTTCTGAATTTCAAAAATCTTCATTCACAACTTTGTTCTAAAATCCCATCTACGATACAACTTGTAGAAAATAACACCTTTTCAGTCCATGATATACATAAGTTAAAACAAGCCATCTATTTCAGGGACGCTCAGCACCAACTTGAAAAGCAGATGGATTTTAATTATGAAAATCAGCTCATTAGATTACTCAATGAATCAGAACAAAAAGAAAGAAGGCTTATCGCACAGCTTGCCTCAAAGAAGGCATGGTATAAAGTTATAGAAGATCTTCAGCAAAACCGTTTTTTAAGAAAGCATTTAAATGCTTGGGTAATGGCGGTCAAGAAAATTGGAAAGACTGGGAAAGGCAAAAGAGCAATCAAGTTTCGAAAAATTGCCCAACAAGAAATGGAATATTGTAAAGATGCTGTACCATGTTGGATTATGCCTTTATATAAGGTTGCAGAAACAGTTCAGCCAGAACAAGAGATGTACGATTATGTTATTATTGATGAGGCAAGTCAACTTGGGCCTGATGCAATATTTCTGCTCTACATTTCCAAAAACATTATTATTGTTGGAGATGACAAACAGACTTCTCCTGAATATATTGGCGTGGATGCAAATACAATGACTCCCTACATAAAGCGTCATCTGGATGGAATTCCATTTTCAGATTATTACGGAACGGAATCCAGCTTTTTTGACCTTGCTAAACTTTTCTGTGATGGAGTTATTGTCCTGAGAGAACATTTCAGGTGTATGCCTGAGATAATTGAATTCTCAAACCGTTATTTTTATACTCCAGAAGGAAAAGGACTTTACCCACTTAAACAGTATTCAGAAAACCGTCTTGAACCATTAGTTACACAGTATTGCGCAAAAGGTTACACAGAAGGAAGTGGTGCAAACATAATAAATGAACCTGAGGCTATCCAAATTGCTGAAGTAATAGGCAAACTAGTTGAAGACGAAAAATATAAACGAAAGACATTTGGAGTAATAACACTCCAGGGAAATCAACAAGCAAGTTTGATTGAAAACCTTCTTTTGAAAAGAATTGGAGAACAAGAATTTCACAAACGAAAAATTATTTGCGGAAACTCAGCCTCTTTCCAAGGTGATGAAAGGGATATAATTTTTTTGAGCTTAGTTACGGCTCACAATCACAAACGGTCTGCGCTTGTAAAACCTGAAGACGAAAGAAGATTTAATGTTGCTGTAAGTCGAGCCAAGGAGCAGATATGGCTATTCCATTCGGTACAATTGGACGATTTAAACAATAAAGATGACTTACGATACAAATTATTAGACCATTTCAAAAATTACAATTCATACCAACCAATTTTCCATACACCGATTGAAAGACGAATAGGTACACAACCTGAACCTTTCGAAAGTTGGTTTGAAGTGGACGTTTACAACGATCTTATCAGAAAGAAACTAAGTGTATTACCTCAATACAAAGTTGCCAATGGTCGTTATAGAATCGACATGGTTGCTCTGCTCCCGGACGGCACCAAAATAGCTATTGAATGTGATGGTGATAAATGGCATGGCCCTGAACAGTATCAAAATGATGTAATGCGTCAAAAAGTGCTTGAAAGATGTGGTTGGCAGTTTTTCAGAGTCCGGGGTTATGAATACTACACAAATAGAGAGAAAGCATTAGAACCACTTTGGAATATGATTCCTGTACTTGAGGACAATGAATCAGAATCTCTTTTACAATCGCGAGAAGAAATACAAGTCAAAACGGGTGATTCATTAGAGATAATAAGTACAGAGGTGGATCTTGAAACAGATGGCGACGAAACTACACGAGAACCTTTTGAGCAAGTATCTTCACGCGCAATAACAGATAAAATACTTCGATATTTTAACCTTTTTAAGTCAGGCACATATGTTCTTACTGTTGACAAGCCCCTAGAAGCTGACTATGTTATTCCGATTCTCGAATGCCATCAGAAAGGATTTCTATTACAATGCTACCAATCAGGCCATATAAACAAGGTGCATATTCCTATTTTACTTGCCAGAAAAATTGGGAAGGAGTATCTGAATGGATTGAACAAAAATGATCAATTGGTAAATATTCAGACTATTGATTCTGAAGGAATTATTGGGATTTACTTTGACGAGAATGGCCGCAGAAAATTTAAGGCTCATTTAACTGAAAATATTTCTACACGAGAGCAGCTACACCTACAAGGCTATAAAGTGATCTATAATGAATTTGACAGCATTGAGTATAGATTTTTACCATTGGAAATTCTAAATGAAATCAAACGTTTAGTTTTTCAAAGTTTCACAGCAACTGGCAAACCTAACGACAATAATTATTACGACTCTGAATGGTCGATACTAAACCGGTATTCAAACAAGAGTGAAGAACAATATCAACGAAAAGAAGATCTTATACCACATCCCATTATTGACAACAGAATTGGTCTTAATAGTATGGTTAAAATAAAATACGTAGAGATCAATAAAGAATTTATAGTGAAATTAGTAGACTATGATACTAGCGGCGGCGAGTTTATTGATGGGGTACAAATTGTGAATATCTTAAAACCATTAGGCGCATCAATAAAAGGAAAAACAATTGGTGACAGGGTAAAAGTAGGCGACAAGGATGTTGAGGTGGAAATAATTGACATACGATAATTCATGAATCCAATGCCAATTAGCTCCATACATTGCCACCAAGTTGCTGCAGCCAAAACTGCACATAAGCTTGGCAAAGAGTGTATCTTTTTGAAGCCTTCCCTAAAAATGATATAATACTTCCGTAAATTCAGACCACAGGATAAGATTAATGAAGCAAAACAATATATAGAAAGCAAGCAAAACGAAAACCACATAACAATTACTCAAAGACTTAACCAACAAGATAAAGAATTAAAACTCTTAAAAACAGTTTTGTTTGTAGTATGCGGGCTTATCATTATTTGCATTATTACAACTATATTCATCTAATAAACACAGATATAATGAATTACAAAGTGAAATTGAAAACATAATGCCGAACCCCATAACGTAGGTGCGGCATTATTGCATAAGAGTACTATTAATTAGATTATTAACAAACGGACGATGATCTTAGATACCACATTTAATATACACTGTGATGACTTTTGAGCAGAGGATAAACCAATTCAGAGAAGAATATGAACAGATTTTTCTTGACTATTTTAATAGCTACGAATCTGGTTTGAAGAATCTTTCGGATGAATACAATGCCATCCTGGCTGAGAGAGAAAGTAGAAATATTTATGAGGCTTGGGAGTTTTCAATTTTTGGTATCATAAAATTCAAAAGACCTGAAGAGAATCTGCACTCACCGCTCTTGGCAGAACTTTTAAACCCATTGGGGTCGCATGGGCAAAAAGATACATTTTATAAGTTATTTATCAAGAGAATTCTTGGCCCTAATGACTCTGAAAATTTTATCAATGATAATCCAAACGACTATCTTTTAATAGAAGAGGAAAAAATTAAGAATAAGAATGATCAGGGTAGAATAGATATTACTATCAAATCAAACGATCCACAAAAAAAGTTTGCAATTATTATTGAAAACAAATGGGACAGCGGCGATAGTTGTTTTGACCAGATTTATAAATACTACCGGAATTATTCTCATCCTACTGGGAAAGCCTACACAGATAAAAATTTAAGGGTTATTTACCTCACCAAGTACGGCAATGATCCTGGCAAGGTAAAAGACAAACGTTTTGCAGCATTTTTAAAGGATAAAAAAGGGAGTGTTTATTTTCCAATATCTTATTTAATACATATCCAAGAGTGGCTTGAAGAATGTATAAAACAATGCCAATCACCAAAAGTCACACACATAATTGAACAATACTTAATTTTATTAAAATATGGCATCAGAAATTGACGATAAAAAGTTCGAGTTGATAACTAGAACAGAAAATTTTGATTTTGCATATGATATAGTTGAGAACTTTCAGTCTATTAAAGAACGACTAGTTCATGAATTTTGGGACTTGCTCCTCAAAAGATTTCGAAACGAAAACCCGGATTGTAAAATAGATGACTCATTAGAACAACAAGTCGATATCAAATACAAGGCATTTAATGATGTTACTTATTATTTCAGCATTATTGATGACCATTTCGAATATGGGATTTATTTTGCAAATAATGGATCAAAAAAGAAAATTCAGGAATTGGAGTCTTTCTTTAAAGAAAGCTTTAATGAAGATATGAACGACGAAGAGCAAAAGTTATCTTTTTTTTATGACATTGAAGATGAGGACCTAGATTCACTATATGGGCTAAAGAAGCTCTTGCCGGCAAACAGAGATCAGCTGATTGAGAAGTACATCAAAGATTATCAAAAGAAATATAAAGCCATATTCAAGTTATTATCTAATTATTCTAATAGGCGAAAAAAAATAAAAAGCTTATAACTCATATAGAACCTTGAAAAGTGCAGTTTGAGTGGTTTACGATAGATATTCAAAAAACCCGGCACATGAAAAATCGCTTCATAATCTTTCTCCTACTTACCCTACTACCCTTTGGGTTATATAGCCAGACGTTCCAGGTGAAGGTCGTCGGGATTTCTGATGGGGATACCTTTACGGGATTGAACAGGGACAGCCTCCAGCTGAAATTCAGGATACACGGCATCAATGCACCGGAAAAGAAGCAAGCCTTTGGAACGAAAGCCAGGGAACACCACGGCACGTTGATATTTAAGCAAAACGTGACCGTCGACGTAAACGATCGGGATAGATGGGGCCGGTATATCGCCAGGGTTGCAACAGAGGACGGGAGGGATGTCGGAAAGGAGATGATTCAGGCCGGGCTGGCCTGGCATTACAAGCATTTCGACAAGTCGGAAGCGTATGCGCAAGCGGAGCAGACAGCATGGGATAATAAAAGGGGTTTATGGAGTGATCCGGGGGCGGTCGCGCCGTGGGAATTCAGGAAAAGGAGGCCTTGAGGGTATAGATGCACATTTATTGAATATATAAACAAGGTTAGCGGTCACTCTAAATAAAAGACAAAAAAAAATTTACTAATAAAAATTAATATTATGGCAGAAATGGGATTAGGATATGGTAGTGAATATCAATTATTACGGTATTTAGGACACCATCGAATAGAATTAAATAACGTAATCAACTCAAATACAAGACTATCTGGGGAAATTCAATGGTTAGATTTCCCAAAAGATACAACCAGATTATCTCTTGACGGAGAATACATAACTATCGATTTCCTCCACGATAAAATAAGCGAAGAAGCATTTGCTGCTTTAAAGTCTAAATGGAAAAATTATTGGAGTCCTTCTGGAACCCAACCGAATTGGGATGGAGTATTTTTACATAGAAAAGATAATGAAGAAGAATGGATTATTGTCGAAGCAAAAGCCCATTTAGGAGAAATTAAATCTAGTACGAAAGCTTCGCTAAATCCAAACATACAAAATGCTTTCATTGAAACACAAAACCGTTTTGGAATTAAAAATGAACATTGGTTCGGAGAATATTATCAATTAGCAAATAGATTAGCATTTATTAATTTCCTTCTAGAAAATAATATCAATGCTTCATTATTGTATATATACTTCATAAATGGTTATGAGAAACAACAATTAAAAAAGCGAAAAACGATATTGGTTGAAAGTAAAAGTGTAAATAAGCAAATAGATTGGGAGAAAGCAATTGAACAAGAATATATTGATTTAGGTATAAATGAAAAAGCAAAAAAATATATATCAAATATTTTTATTGACTGCAAATAAAAGAGCGAACCGCTAACAAATTGTAAATTGCATTGCGGGTTTTGTGGTGTGTCGTTCGCTGGATTCACGCAACATCGTTCCGACCTGGCGGACAGGAACGAGCTCCGAAATCCGCAACGACAACTTACAAGTGACCGTTACTATTTATTGAGCAAGCCACTGCTGAGTGCCGAGCGAAGCGGTGCCCGAACAGGAAAGGGAGCCGGGTGTAAACGGGCGCACGCCAGGGGGAAAGGAAAGGTGCGGGGAAGGAATTTGTGGGGAAAGGGTTTATTTAATTGATGGAGGCGGTGCCGATCCCGGGCAGAGTTACATTGACACCGGCGAGTGAGCGCAGCGAACACCGCTGGTTCCAGGGTGGGAGGCGAACGAAGTTCGCTGGGTGGGGTTAAGGATCATGAGCGAAGCGAATACCGATTAATTCTGGAGCGTCAAGAGTTTGTGGTCCGGAATGGAGCGCAAGCGGAATGGAGGATAACAATCTCTGAGCGGAAGTGAGGATATGTTACCAGGAAGCAAAAATACAGTGAAAATGGGAATAGGGGTACAGCAAAATCGGGAACGAGAATACAGTAAAAATGGGAACAAGAATACAGTGATAAGTATAAATATTATTAACCAAG
>Ga0334884_1005248_pt1 | contig 12560 bp, 12 predicted proteins | sample GraSluR1_MG_7_FD_207215 | JGI IMG/M metagenome (GOLD analysis project Ga0334884, IMG submission 207215) | Sludge microbial communities from methane-producing bioreactor in Wageningen University, Netherlands - Granular Sludge_12_05 R1 | ecosystem: Engineered > Bioreactor > Anaerobic >...
GCAATGATCGCTGCCGAAGCTATGAAAAAGACAAATGTGAATGGGGACAGGCCCTCTCCCCCAAGCGCTATTGCCCCTACAAGACCAACAGCAAGAGCAGGGAAAGCTCTTCCAAGAAACTGTTTTATATTCTGTCCGCCTGTATTTGCAGCTTTGCTCAGTCTCATCCCCAGCGCAATGATAAGAAGTCCGCAAACCCCAGCCAGCATGGTGTTCAATGGATATTCCCCGCTGAATGGGTAGCTTGCTGCTATTCCAAGCCCATACAAAGCAAGGCCGGGCACCATCTTATCTGTGTTTCTTGTGAAAATTGCAGAGTTTGTGTTTCTGAGATTTCTTGCAAGACTTCTCATCGCTCCGGAGATCGTGCCACCGTTATCCTGTACCAGAGCCACTCTGTCTATGCTTCCGGGGAAAAGCTGCATCATAAGAGCTTCTTCTTCAGGCTGAAGTTTTTCCGGTTCGGTTTCTTTCTCATGTAACACAAAGTGCCCCTTACCCTTTCCAAAGAAGGTATCTCTTCCTTCAACTTCGACGATCTTAATGGCTCCCTTAACAGCCAGCCCAATTATTGCAGCAGTGAAGCCTGTCTGATCCAACCGCATGTCCCTCACGTACCTAAGGAATGCGGGGGATGCGCCATCAGGTGCGTAAAAAAGAGGGATAACTGTTTTTTTATCCGGGTCTTTGCCCCACTTTTTCCAGGCGAACCAGAACCAGCCGGAGATCAATGTTAATGTTGCTGCGGCGATCCCACCCTGAGCCTTTTCGTTGTCCCTGGCAGGAGGGGGCGGTGGAGTGACCAGACCTTTTGGCCAAGTATAGACTACTGTGAAAACCTCTCCCGGCTGAAGCGCTCCGACTGTAAAAACGCTTCCGGAATCCTGTCTTGCTCTGCTGTTGTCTCCCTTTGAGCCATACTGGCCCACATACCACTCTATCGTGTTGAATCCCTCTCCGAAACTTTTTCCCGGAAGTGCTACCCTGCATGATGCTTCAAGCACGGGAAAAGTAAAATCTTTTCCCGTCACGTTCCAGTAGAGTTCATCGTGGTCCTCAAAAAATCCTATGTGCCTTTCGATCCGGTATTTTATCAGAAATGTATGGAGTCCCCTGGGTATGATCTTATTCGGATCACCGATCTTAACATCTACGTTTACCCCTGCTCTTACAGAGCTCCATGGGATGTCCTGACCGTCAAGCTTTATCTCTGTTATCTCAAGTCTGAGTTCTGTTGAATTGCCTTTTCCGTCCCTGTATTCCACAGGAAGCGAACGGATTATGCCCCTGTTGATCTCGATATTCTCAACGTTGACGAGAATTTCTTCAGTAACTTCGACAGAGCTGTTCTCGTTTATTATTATGTCAGCGTTGAACCTGTTGAAAGTTTCCCTTGCTTCGGTTACTTTAGCTCCTGATAATATAATGAAAACAGCCGCGCACAGCAGTGTCGTAATTTTAATAAGACAGTCTCTGGCGTTCCTCATATTTTCCCTCCCTCAAGTATCACAAAATTCTGTTTAAAATGAAACCTTTGGGTTATCTCTCGCCTCTTCCTCAGCCTCGAAGAACGGAGCTTCTTTAAAACCGAACTGTCTCGCGATCAAAACAGCAGGAAAACGCTGGATGGCAGTATTAAGGTTTCTTACAGTTCCGTTGTAGTAACGTCTGGACATCTGTATCTCATTTTCGATAGTTCCCAGTTGTTGCTGAAGGTCAAGGAAATTGGTATTAGCCTTAAGCTCCGGATAGTTTTCTGCAACAGCAAAGAGAGACTTCAGCGTTCCTGTCAGGGCGTTTTCTGCCTGCAGCCTTGCTTCAGGATCGTTTCCCGCCTGCATTACAGCGGCACGGGCGTTGGTCACTCCCTGAAGAGTCTCTTTTTCGTGAGAAGCATATCCCTTGACTGTCTCAACCAGGTTAGGTATAAGGTCTGAACGCCTTTTCAGCTGTACGTCTATGCCGCTCCACCCTTCCTGCATAAGGTTGCGGAGCTTTACGAGGCCATTGTACGTGGTCATTAGCCATAAACCTAAAACTGCAGCTGCTGCCAGTAGATACATGATCATTGTTAATCCCCCTCCTGTTGATTTGATCCATGCAAATTATACCTTTTTTATAGCGGGCCTGTGGTATTATTTATCAGTATTCCGTATATTTCTCAAAGGGTGGATGTTATGACACTTCGTACAGCCAGATTGATCAACAGGATGTCAAAGGTATTCCTTGCTTCAGCTGTTGTGCTGCTGATCCTCTTTTTTGCAGTCTACATGAAGGGCGGCATTGAGTTCAAATATGTCTCACTTCCGGTTATGGCCTGCTTTATTGGCATTACCTGGCTGGGGACTTCAAAGGCTGCGATAATGGCCCTTGAGCAAGCGCAGGAAAGAGAGGGATCAAAAAATGATAATTAGGCTTGAGGACCAGGCAGGCCAGCTTCGGACGGCTAAGGTCGGCTTCAGCTGGACAGTCTTCTTCTTTGGTTTTTGTGTTCCGATATTCAGGGGGGACGCCAAGTGGGCAGTCATCATGTTCGTTGCCGGTGTACTGACATTGTGGCTGGTGAATATGATTTTCTGTTTCACATATAACAGTACATATATAAGGGACCTACTGAGCAAAGGATTCCGTCCTGCCGATGAAGAGTCCCGTCAGATACTTATCCAAAAAGGATTTATATCAGGCTGACCTAAAAAATATTAAATAGCAGATCTTAACTCTTGGCAAGTTCAGTAAGTGCACAAAGTGTGCGGTCGATATCCTCTGGTGTGTTGAAATAGCCCGGAGACATCCTCAGCGCTCCTTCAGGGAACGTTCCCAGTGTTCTGTGTGCAATGGGTGCGCAGTGAAGTCCCGGTCGTGTCTCGATCCCGTAGATGTCAGAAAGGTCACGGGCAAGCTTTGCGTTGTCCTTTCCCTTTATGTTGACGGAATAAACGGGAAGCCTGGGCTCGCCTGATCCGGGACCGATCATCCTGAGCCCCTCTATCTTCATAAGTCCCTCTTCAAGCATTTTGCCCAAACGGTCCTCATGTTCCTTGATTTTGTCGATGCCTTCTTTTTCTATCCACTCTACAGATGCAAGCAGACCTGCGATACCCGGAAGGTTCGGCGTTCCTGCCTCGAACTTGTCAGGCATCTGTGACGGCTGAAACTCCTCATGGGAAATGCTTCCTGTTCCTCCTTCAAAAAGGGGCGAACATCTCTGTGCGAACTCCGGATCCCACACGATACCTCCGGTCCCCTGAGGTCCGAAAAGTCCTTTATGCCCGGTGAAGCACAGAGCAGCGGCTCCCAGATCCTGTGCACTGATCGCGATTATACCTGCTGTCTGGGCGCAATCCACAACGAGCGGGACATTGGATGTCCGGCAAACATCCGCTATATCCTGAATATTCTGGAGAGATCCGCTGACGTTGCTGCAGTGGTTTACTATTGCGATATCCGCCCCACCTGAAAGATTTTTTTTGAGAGATGCCGGGTCCAGATATCCCTTAAGGCTGCACTGTATGATATCGAGAACTACTCCCTCACTCTCCGCCCTCCTGAGCGGTCTCAGAACGGAATTGTGTTCCATCGATGATGTAACTGCCCTCATTCCGGGTCTCAGGAAGCCCTTTATGATTATATTTATTGATTCCGTGATATTGGAAGTGAGAGTTATGAACCTTGGGTCGCATTTCTGATGACCGCCCAGCAGTTCCGCCAGTTTCTGCCTGCAGGTAAAGACATTGTCAAGGCTCTGGATGTCCCTCATGGAAGCGGAGCCCCTTGCGACATTTGCTCCCCTGTTTGCGATGAAGTCATAGATGGCATCGGGGACACACAGGGGTTTGGGCCATGTTGTTGCGGCATTGTTAAGATAAATCGACATGATCAGCCTATCACTATAGGTTTTGTTGTGCCGAAGACGGCCTCTGTAATCTCAAACATGTTGGAGATAACTCCGACCGAAACGGCTTCAGTTATCCCAAAATGTTTCGTGCATGTCCCGCAGACAAGGATTAGGGTCCCACGGTCCCTTAATTCGCAGAGATAGTCGTGGCATGAGGATCCGCTTAAAGCCATTTTCACGGCACTGTTCATCAAAGCGATAACAGAGGGGGCTTTTTCACCCTGTACCAGTGTGCCCAGACAGGATTTCATGAGGACTTCTCCAAGTCCTCCCGATTCTGCCCCGATTATGTCAGAAGTGAACATGATACCTGTTGATCCCTTCTTTTGAGGAGTTCCCTGGGTCTCTTTGGACTCGATCTTAGCTTCAAGTACGATGGATTCCTCCCCGTACTCTTTTTTGACCATAAATCCTTTGTTCTCAAGAAACCTTGCAACATTTGCCGCTGCGACCTCGTTGTCTACCCAGACTGCAAAAGACCTGCATCCCTTTTCAACAGTCTCTTTTGTCAATATAACAGGTTTGGGACAATCAAGTCCTCTTGCGTCAACAATATTCATTTCAGATAGTTTTCCCTTCATCATGCAGTAATTGTATAAACTGTTCCGTGAGATAGGGGTCTAATTTCGTTCCCGCCATTTCACGCAGCTTCAGATCAACCTCTTCCTGAGTCGGCAGTTTTCTTCCAAGCCAAGGCCTTGTGATCTCATTCCATGTGTCAACAATAGCAAAGACGCGCGCGGTCAAAGGAATCGCGCTTCCGCTCAGTCCCTTTGGAAACCCTGTGCCGTCCCATTTTTCGTTCCAGCAGTGAGGGATCTGGGTAGCAGGGCGCAGAAGCTCGACTGACTCAAGGAAATCTTTTGATAATATCGGGTACTTATGATACTCCCTCAGTTCGACGGGGGAGAGCTCGGTTGTTTTGTTCCGTATCGAGAAAGGTATGCCAAGAAGTCCTATCCTGCTAAAAAGGGCGCCAAGGTATGCGTAGAATTTTTCTTCATCGGGCAGCTTTAGCTTTTCACAGAACTTGACTGTCATTTTAGCCGCACGGGGGAGAGCGCTCCTGAATTTTTCATCACCAGGAGAGAAGGCTGTCGCTATGTCCTCAAGGGTCTTATAGCAAAGGCGGTTTCCTGCCTGAGCGAAACGTTCGTATACCATAATGCTTATGCTGTCCATTTTACTCTTATGTTCCTGCTTGAAATCGTGGTACGCCATCACATCACTTAATGTTCTCTGTAGACTGTTGATCTCGTCTTTTTTAGAATCAACTGTAACTACACCCTTATGGCCTTTTTCGTCCCTGATAGCCTCAACTTCTCTCTGCAGTCTCTTCATCCTGTTTGAAAAGGCGTGCTTAAAGAAAAAGTCATAAAGGAACGAAAGCAGCACAGCGATCACAGCAAAGATCAGGAAAAGGAACTGGATCCTCTTTTCAGCTGCTGCGATGTCTTCCTTTTTTTCTATGCCGATCACCCAGAAAGAGGGTGTCCCGCTGTGATCTTTAACAAGCATCCGTCCTGAAACAGTTGTGGCTTTGTTGTTGTACTCGCTTATGGAGACAAGCGGAAGCTCGTCAGACATCTCTTTTTCTTTCTCTGTTGTTGGTTCTATCGCAAAATTGAAATGAAGGTTCCTTGAAATGTTTTCGATCAGTTTTGGGGTGAGCTTACGGGTAACTACAAGATTTCCTGCAGAGGCGCTTTTCATGTCGGATGTCAGTATTGGTTTTATGGTGAAAAGCAGTGGCTGGTTTTCTTTCAGAACGATGCCGCTTGTTCCTGATGTGCTGACGTTATCCAAAAGTACCTGGTTGTTGGGGTTGTCAAATATCGCAAAGAACTCGCTTTCCGGGGTGGAAGGCTCGTCCTCTGAGCTGAAGTCCCTGAACAGCTTTACCATATTTCCGCTGTCGATAAATATCATTGAAGATATCCCTATCTCAGTCAGAGCATCCCTGTTGAGGGTATCAGCGGCATAATTGGGGTTGCGCCCCTTCATGTAGTTCCATGTCGCATCGGAATGAGCCCAATTTGCAGCTATGGCTGAAAGGGTCCTTGCTTCAGCGTTGATCGAGACTACAGCCCTTGAGAGGTTGAGTGTGATCCTTTCCCTGTCTGTCTGTTCGGCAGACCTTCTTAGGAAATTGGTAAAAGTAAGGTCCAGCATAAGAAGTAGGAGGAGCAATGTAATCCCTAATGCAATCTGAGTCTTTCTGCGCAGTGTCATGAGCAACCCCCCATAGATGACTTGAATTGTTGATATTGTAACAGATGACGCCACTATGATAAATCAGGTTTTGAATAATAGATAGACGATATTGAACATTGGAATATATATATTTAGAATAAATTGTCTTGGGAAAAATTACACAGTTGATCAAGGTCATTTGTGCATTTCGTTTTTACTCGGTTGGGTTGGCGGAATTCCTGTGGATATTAGCTGATCAGGTAGAATCTTTTATGACCCCTCCTGCAGCAACATATCCCTCTTCTGTATATATGACGAGCCTCTGTCCGGGTGCAGGGGCAAAAACAGGCTCCGAGAACCGGACCCTGAGACAGTCGTTTTCGACGCAGAGGAGACGGCACTGCACAGGTTCGCCCTGGGATCGTATCTTCCCAAACAAAAAGAGACCTTCTTTCAAATATTCAGGCGCAAGGATATTGACTGATCCAGCAGTTACTTCTGATCGGAACGCCTCTGCCCTTGAAGCCACTACCACAGTATTTTCTTCGGGGATTATTGATATGACGAAGAGTGGATGCTTTGATGCTATTCCCAGCCCCTTTCTTTGTCCGAGGGTGTATCCACCTATCCCTTTGTGATCTCCCAACACTTTTCCCGAGGTGTCCCTTATCGGTCCCGGTTTTTGATCGCCGGATATCATAGCCCTGTATCCTTCCTCATCTGCAAAGCATATTTCCATGCTCTCCGGGCGCTCTGATACAGCCAGGCCGGAAGACCTTACCAACCCCCTTGTCTCTTCCTTTGACCTAAAGTCACCAAGCGGGAAAAGTATTCTTGGGATCTTTTGCGCCGAGATACCGCTTAAAAAATATGACTGGTCTTTTGCTTTGTTTGCCCCCTTAGCCAGATAGTGTCTTTCCTCTTTTTTTATGATCCTGGCGTAATGGCCTGTAGCGACAGAAAAGTTATTTCCCAAAAGCTCTTCTGCAGCATCCCAGAGCACGCCGAATTTTATCTTTTCATTACAATCGGCACAGGGGTTGGGCGTCAGTCCACGGCTGTATGAAGTGCAGAAAGGAAGTATCACTTTTCTGTTGAACTCTTCACTTATGTTGACTGAAAAGTGGGGGATGCCCAATTCTTTGCACACTGAAGAAGCAGAGAGGACAGCGGAAGATGATCCACTATGGGTTATCTCCATTGTCATACCTGCAAGGGAATAGTTTTCCTTCATGAGCAAAAGAGCTGCAGCGCTCGAATCTACACCTCCGCTCATAAGTACCAGGGCTTTTTTTGAGGGGGAGTTCATCCATTCGTAACTATTGAGCGGGGAAGTTGCTTTTACGATATATTTCATTATTACATTTTACATCAAAAGGCGAGTGCCCCATAATATGATCATTGATCAAGGTGATCCATTTTTTGGGTATACTATTGAGAGAAAAGATGCAACTGATTGGAGGTGTCAAGTTTGCCTGCAGGCCTGGCAGAAAAATTACGGATATATTCGGAAGACAGCGGTGGAATAAAAGTGATCTCTTTCCAAACTTGCAGAAAGATCGCTTCAGAACTGGGGCTGAAGCCACGAGATGTTGAAGTCACAGCATTAAAGAACGGCATCTGTCCTTCGAGGTATCAGAGAAATATTGGTACCATAGGTATCAGCGGCCAGATAAAACTACTTGGTTCCAGGGCAGCGGTAATAGGCTGCGGTGGACTCGGGGGCTGGATCATAGAAATGTTGGCAAGAGCAGGTGTCGGAGAAATAGTGATGGTCGATCCGGATGTTTTCGATGACAACAACCTTAACCGTCAGCTTTTCTGCTCTGAGGGAAACATTGGAAAGTCCAAAGCACTGGCAGCGGCCGAAAGGGTGGCAGAAGTAAACAGTGCCGTTGACACCTTTGAACATGTAACGTTTCTGGATGAAAACAACGGTCGTGAGCTCCTAGAGGGTTCTTCTGTAGTTATAGATGCACTTGACAATAACAGAAGCAGAAGGAATGCCTTCATTATATGCCGTGAGCTGGGGATACCCTTTGTACACGGAGCCATCGGTGGAATGTTCGGACAGGTCGGTGTCTTTTATCCCTCTGACAGACCGTTATGGGAGAGTGGGGACGTTCCTGACAAAGGGGTCGAGACAGAGACGGGAAATCCACCTTTCACCCCCGCATTTATCGCTTCCCTTGAGGTCTCTGAGGCGATCAAGATCCTTTCAGATGCAGAAAATGGTTTAAAGGGAGAGCTTGTATGGTTTGACATGGCAGACATTGGATCACAGAGGATCAGAATATGCCGGTCGGACGAAAACTGAAGCAGCCCGAATCAATCAATGCAGATATGTTTTTCTGCGTCTGTCTATGTTTAAAGAAATGATCCAAAGTAAGGGAGATGTATGAAACATGGTACTCGATGCACATTTTGATGTACTTCTGGATGTCCTGAGCTACAGGAAAAAAGGGGAGAGGAAAGTCCTTGAAAGAAGGCATTTTCAAAATTTAAAAGAGGCAGGAATAAGTGCTATTATATGTTCCCTTTATATTTGCGATAACTATCTGCCAGAGGGCGCTCTTCGCAACGCATTGGATCAAATATCAGCATTGAAGGAAGAACTGGAAGAATCGCGAGAACTATTCTCCCTTTGCACAAATTCATCCGAGGCTGAGGCTGCTTCAGAAAAGGGCAAAATTGGATTATTTCTCTCACTTGAAGGAGCTGAACCTCTGGGCAACGATATCTTTCTCCTCAGAACTTTTTATGATCTGGGGGTAAGGCTTATCGGGCTTACCTGGTCAAGAAGAAACTATGCCGGTGACGGCAGCAGCTTCGACCCTGAAGATGCGCCCAGATATCCGGGAGGCCTTACTAAATTTGGAAGGGAACTAGTCACGGAAGCTCAGAAAATTGGCATGGTCGTAGACGTGAGCCACTTGAACGATCCGGGTTTTTATGAGGTGGCGGAGTTGATGAAGTCTCCCTTTATTGCATCTCACTCAAACTGCAGGTCACTCTGCGGATCAGCTAGAAACTTAAAAGATGATCAAATAAGGATAATAGCCGATTCCGGCGGAGTGATAGGACTTAATGCATATTCACCCTTTGTGTCAGACAACGAAGCTGAGAGGAATACAGAAAAATTTTTTGAACACCTTAAGCACATAACCAAAGTCGCCGGTATAGATAATGTAGGGTTGGGCCTGGATTTGTGTGACTGTATCGGATCGCTGGTCATTGGAGACGATGACAGCCGCCAGAAGGATCTCTTTACCGATCATCGGGATGCAGCCAGACGATTTATAGTGCCTCTTAAGGAAAGAATGAACCATGAAGATTACGAAGCTTTTACAGGCGGCAACTTCATGAGAGTTTTAGAAAGGGTGTTGGGATAAATGGAGAAAGAATATATTTATCCGGCGGTCCTGGCCTTCGGTTATGACGGAGGCAGGCTCTGGGCTGCAAACTTTGTCGGACTGTCCGGTTGTTGGGTAGAGGGGGAGGACAGGGATGATGTAATAAAAAGGGCCCCCGAAGTACTGAAAGAGTATATCAAGTGCTGCATTGAGGCAGAGTGGCCGATCCCTGAACCGCCCAAAGTCGGTGATCTTGAAGAGGCCGATGCAGGTGAAGTGATTTTAGTTAAGTGCAGAATATAAGAAAGAGCCGCCTTTTGCGAGCGGCTCTCTTATTCTTTAAAAAATTATATTGAAATTAATATCTGAGGCCGAATATAGGATGGAATATCCTCTCGTCATGGAGAAATTCAGCCTGTTCTTCAAGATGTCTTTTCGCATCTGCCTCGAGCGCTATTGCAAGCGCGGAAGCCAGGACATGAGTCAGAAAGAGGGGACCTATTATACTGCTTCCAAAAGTCGGGCTGTTTGCGGAGACGAAAAATGAAAGTTCTGCTGTCCTGCATACAGGGGCAGCCGCACTGTCTGTTATGGTAACTACCTTGGCACCGTTGTTGTGAGCCATCTCAACTGCTTCTGTAACTTCCACGGCATAGCTGGGAAGCTCACATACCACCACGAGGTCATCCTCCCCTATGCATCTGGCCTGTTCCCACATTGAGAGGCTGCTTCTGTGTACAAAGACAGCTTTTCTTCCCATGACCGACAGACGCATTTGGAGGAGCTCAACTACAAGTGATGAAATTCCCCATCCGACACAGTAAATAGTGTTTGCAGACCTGACAAGCTCACAGAATTTCTCTGTGTCTTCCGGTGACAGCTGTGCCATAGTGTCATCCAGGTTTGCATGCTCCGCCCTGTAAAGGCTGTCAGGGAAGCTGTCTCCGCTGCTAACTGCCCTTGCAAGAAGGGCAGCCGGGTTGATCTGTTCCAGGATGGCTTTCTGAAGACAGGTTTTAAGCTCGGCGTAACCTGAGAAACCAAGCATCTGTGCTACCCTTACCAATTGTGCTTTTGATACTTTAAGTTCTTCTGCTATATCTCCTATTGAACGAAAAGATGCTTCACGCATGTTTGCGAGAAGATATTCTGCTACACGCCTTGCTTTGTTGGGCATCGTATGTGCCCTTTCCATAAGCAGGTTCTGAAGTTGTGTACTATCCATCTGGGAACACTCCTTGTTGTTGGTCAACTGCTCTGTCCATTTCTGAACTTTGTTACAAGTTTAGTCTCATAAAATAAGCTTGTCAACATTAGTCCACTTTTTGCAAAGTTAGTTCAGTGAAAATACGTAAAAATTCAAAATAAAATAGAAATCAACAACCATAGGATCCGAACTATATCTTCGGACCCGGTACGGAAATTTCAAAGCATGATGTTTTTGCGGATCAAGATCTAAAGGGGGTCCCAGTTGCCTTCATTTCTGTCCCGCAGTATGGGACATTCAATAAGTCCGAATTTTGCGGTCTTGAAGCAGGCGTTGCATGAAATACAAGCAGTCGGTCTGGTGTCTTCTTCAATCCACCTGTTTATGAGGTCCGGTTCGGCGATGAACGGACGGCTCAGGGCAAGGAGATCGCAAGTTCCGTTATGTATCAGCTCAGCCATCACAGGCAGGCTTCTGAGCCCCCCTGTAAGGACTATTGTCTGTCTGTCAGATGCGTGTTTTTTTAATTCGGCTGCATATCCCGCGAAAGGGGCCTCAGATCCTCCTGCCGACACTCCGAGAATACTGGGGGAGTTCATCGCCCCAGAATAGATCGTGCCGGAAGAAACATTTATCCCGTCCGCCCCCTTTTTCAAGAGACCTACGGAAAGGGCTGTCCCATCTTCAGAACCGTAACCATTCTCGGTGCCCTCCGCCATGCTTATCTTGAACCAGATGTTGAAACCATCTCCTACTGCTTGTCTTACAGACGCCAGTATCTCATAGAATATCCTGGATCTGTTTTCGAGTGATCCGCCGTATTCATCATCCCTTTTGTTTATCGAAGGGGACAAGAACTGAGTCAGAAGGAATCCATGACCTGCATGTATCTCTACCCCGTCGGCCCCGCCCTTTTTTGCTCTGAGAGCAGCTGCGGCGAAATCCTCTGTTATTTTTCTGATGCCGTCCTTTGAAAGGGGATCGGTCGTAAAATCACATCCGGGATGAATACCACCGGACGGCGAAAAAGATTTTGACCTGCGTGCTACTGAAGCCTCCCGCTGCCCTCCACCGTGGCAGATCTGAACAATAAGGTTGGAACCAAAATTATGGGCACTTTCTGTGAGTCTGGCGACGTCTTTTATCCTGTCATCGGTATGAAGTCCCCACTGTCCATTTAAGGACTTACCTTCAGGACTTATGTACGCCAAACCGGTGATCAGTGTGCCCGCGCCGCCCGCAGCGATCTCGGTCAGCCTTTTTATCTCGGCAAATGATATTTCTCCGGTTGCCTCATCAGCTCTGCCAAGATTTGTGGCAGAACGTACGAATCTGTTGTTTGCCTTAAAAGAAGGCCGTTCGAATCTATAGAACAGGGAATGAATTTTTTCTGCTTTATCCACATGCAACTGTCCTTTCATTAAAAACTGGTAAATAATCTATAACAAATAATACGCAGAAGACAGGGCAATTTCTGCAATCTGAAATCTTTATTGTTTTACATCCTATGCTTTAATCAGGGAATAAATGTACCGATATCAGAGTATTTTTCCGGCAGGAGGAAAAAAGGAGAGTTTTTCTGAAACAGCATTTATTGTTGTGCCTGTAAGCTCAGCAAGGCGCATAAGCCCGAAGCAGCCATGTCCCGTGAATTTTGAGATGTGTTCTTCAGGAACTATCCACGGTCCTGTCCAGTTGGTCCGGGTCAGTTTCCTTACCAGGGATTCAGATGCGATCATCTCTCCGAGTGCCGGATGATGCGGCCCTCCTTTGACCTTTGATGCAAGCAGCTCTGATTCCTGAAGGCCGATCCTGATAGGATTGAATCCAAAAGACAGCGCACTGTCAATAAATTGACCTCCCCATTCTATAGCCTGATCCAGAGTGAGAGGTTTATATGTGCCATCTGTCA
>Ga0334884_1005249_pt1 | contig 12554 bp, 6 predicted proteins | sample GraSluR1_MG_7_FD_207215 | JGI IMG/M metagenome (GOLD analysis project Ga0334884, IMG submission 207215) | Sludge microbial communities from methane-producing bioreactor in Wageningen University, Netherlands - Granular Sludge_12_05 R1 | ecosystem: Engineered > Bioreactor > Anaerobic > Unclassified...
AACTTGTCTCCGGCTGTTGCCGTGCGTTTCATCTGGGCCAGCAATGTCCGCAATTCAACATGCATGCTTGCGAGTTTAGGCTCCAATTCATCGATCTGCTTCATTACCTGATGAATAGAGGCGCTGCGTTCCTCCGGAGTCTGGCTCAATGCAAGCATCTTGACGCGTGCAAGCACAAGCGCGACTGCCAGGGTATATTTGGAGCCTGTCTGCTGCTGAATTCGCTCAAAAAGCTCCATCACCTCGGATAAAGACCGCACCAATTCTCGTGAGACATCCTCTGCCCCGGCATTCCACGAGGTAATGCGTTGTTCCAGGGTATGAAAAATGTCATCCCGTTCTTGCGCCATGGTAGTACCCCTATCTTGCCCTATTGTCCAATTATATACGCGAACATCATATTTTTTACCGAATAACCTGCTCTATTGTACCACGCGTCATTATAAGACCCCACCGATAGCACTGCAAACGATTTACTACCTGGGATGAGCGAAGTTAAATGAATTTTGAATGAACAAGCAGGTAGGGGTAGAATATACACAACACAGGAATACCCGAAATTCCATAAAAACACCCGGAATTGTATTGGATGCAGGCATGCAGTAGATAGGGCCTCGTGGCTCATTGACGTCTACTGTGCCCAATGACCGTGCCCAATGACCGTGACCAATGGTCGTGCCTTATGGTTGTGCCCAAGGGTCGTATCCAAGGGTCGTATCCAAGGGATGAATTCATTGTGTTGAATGGACAGGCTCTGAAAGGAATATGGATTGAAAGCAACGTTGGATTGTCTGGATTGTATTGTTCGTCAGGCGGTAAAAGTGGCACGAATAGCCACGGATGACCCCGAAGTGCAGCGCCGTATTGTTAATGAAACCACCCGCCGGATACCAGACATGAATTTGTCGGAGTCACCAGCTGCGCTTTCCAAGTGTGCCTATCAAATAACCTCAGATATAACAGGCAATGTTGATCCATATCGTGAATTAAAACGGGAACAGAATATAATGGCACTGGCATTACTGCCAGAATTGCGTGAAATGGTGCGTACAGCTTCCGATCCCTTGTCTGCGGCCCTGCATCTGGCCGCGGCCGGGAATGTCATTGATTTGGGCACGATGCAGTTGCATGAGGTCGATGATGCGGCTGTTCGAAGCACCATAACACAAGTGATGAATGAGCGCTTTGCCATGGACCACAGCGATGTATTTCGCGCCTCGCTCGCCCGGTGTAATGACCTGCTGTATCTACTTGACAATGCGGGTGAAATCGTGTTTGATATGGTGCTTATTGAAGAATTGTTGAAACATACACCGGTTACCGCGGTTGTGAAAGGTGCAGCAATCCTGAATGATGTGTTGTTGGAAGATGCGGAAATGGTGGGCCTTACCGACATTTGCCCCGTCATTGACAATGGAGGCGCTTTTATTGGGTCACCGCTTGATCAGGTACCGGAAACGTTTCTGCGTCGCATGCACCAGGCGGATATCATTATTGGCAAAGGACAGGGAAATTTTGAAACGATAGATGAATTCCCTGGTGATGTCTTTCTGATACTCAGGGCAAAATGTGAAGTAGTTGCCGAGGTAATGGGGGTTCAATATGGGCAAGTGGGCCTTATTTCTACTATTGAACGTCGTCGTAACATGGCTTAATTCCGTTGATACTTTCGAGATGGTGCTGGTTTTTGTGTTGTTTGATTGTAGTCCGGGAGTGAAAATACAGGCATGATATTTATAATCCTGGCCAGTTTGTTATTTTTGGCTTGTCTTGGACTGTGCGGGGTCTATGCCTGGTGTGCCCGGCTACAATATCATTTCTCTGGATTGGTGAAATTTATTGGACATGCAGTTACCGGGCTGTTGCTGGTATTGGTCTGTGCGTCTGTGGTTGCAGTTGCGGTTATTGGGTATTATTATTATCGTCCCCAACCTGAAAGCTATGAGGCTACGCTGTTTGAAGGAATACAGTATCAGTTGGTTTCCCAGCGCTCCCCATTCCCTCTGGTATATCATGTAGTTAAAATTCAGCTTGATACCCCCGGGCTCTCTTTCCTGGTAACGCCGGCAAATGATGATGGTGAACACGAGCTGCGTGCCCAGACCACCTCCGAATTCCTTAGTAAACACGGCTTGCAACTGGCCGTGAATGGCAATTTTTTTTACCCGTTCCATTCAAACAACCCTTGGGATTATTACCCGGTTACCGGGCAACCGGTTTCTGTTCTGGGCGAAGCTGTGTCAACCGGTGATCAATACTCTGCCCGTTCCACCTACTATATGCCCGTGAGCATCACAGAGGACAATCGCATCATATTTGATGCTGTGGAAGAGGGTTATAATGTACTTGCGGGAAAGTATATAGATTTGAAACCGCAAGCACGGTCTTCTGTTGAAACACAACAGCGGTATCCCCGAACTGTCTTTGCCCTGGATTCTAATACCAATGAGCTGATATTGCTGGTGGTGGATGGTCGGCAACCCAATTACAGCGAAGGTCTTTCCATGGGCGAATTGGCGGAGCTGCTTGTTAAGCTGGGTGCCGATCAGGCGATTAACTTGGATGGTGGCGGTTCTTCCACGCTGGTGATTGAAGATTCTACAGGGAAACCGCAGGTGTTGAATACACCCATTCATACCCGTATTCCCAGACGTGAGCGGCCAGTAGCGAACCATTTGGGTATATTTGCACCCAGTTATCGCGATAATGCTAATGCAGAATCACCCATAGATAGATGAACTGTACTGCTGCTGGCTTTTTACCGTAGAATTTTGCGAAATAGCCATAATTCTTGATACCTTGATAGGATATTGATCTCATGGATAGAAAAGTTGTCATATTGCATATGAAGAAAGCTCAGGTGAAGTTATGGGTGTGCCTGGAAGAACTTTTTCAGTATCGTTGTTATTTGCTCTATGTTCTATTATCCTGGTGGCGTTATTTGCTGACGCCCAAAATGACGAGGACAGCCTGAACATGGGCAATCTTGTACCTGTAGATTTACGTTGTGAATACAATCCACATCCTGTCGGAATGGATATTGTTCAACCACGCTTCAGTTGGACATTGATTGGTACCGAGACGGAATTGCAGAATCAGAACCAGACAGCGTATGAAATCGTAGTTACCGATTTGCCAGGTGCCTTTCAAGACTCAGAAATGATGCTTGATGCTATCGTTATCAAGGACAACCTGGTCTGGAAAAGCGGTATTGTCAACTCGTCCCGCCAGTTGCATGTGGAATATGAAGGTAAGCCGCTCGCATCCCATCAACGTTACTGGTGGCGCGTGCGGGTCTGGGACCAGGGTGGAATGCCCGGGCCCTGGAGTGATACCGCACAGTTCAGTATGGGAATATTGAGTCCGGACGAATGGCAGGCGCAATGGATTGCGTTTCCCCAAGAAACTCCCCCTTCCTATCCCCATAACGGCTACCACAGCGCAGAGAAAGATACAGCCGATACCGAATCCTGGGTTATCCTTGATGCTGGCGAGGCCAATTCCATTGCGGGTATACGGATGTATCCGGCCCGCCCCTATGACTGGCAGGAAGACTCCCCTGGATTCTTGTTCCCGGTACGTTACCGAATTGATGTGTCGGACACCGCTGATTTTTCTACCTGTACGACGGTAGTGGATGCGACCGCATCCGATGTGGCAGCACCTGTCCACAAGGACGCGGAAGGGGTAACGATGTACCCCCGGGAATACAACTTTGACGCTGTTGACGGACGGTATGTCCGTCTGTATGTTACGCGACTGGCTGCCCGGGAACCCGGTGTTTATGCCTTTGCCCTGGCTGAACTTGAGGTATTGGACCGGGATGGTCTCAATATTGCCTTGAACGCCGATGTGAATTCTTCCGATTTCATAGAGCAAGGTGGGTGGGCACGCCGCAATCTGGTTGATGGCATCACTACTACGGTTGCTCCGAACCAAACCGCGCAAATGCAACCCGCGTCTTACTTCAGGCGCGATGTACATCTGGACAGCACGCCAACCCGCGCCACGCTGTATGTCAGCGCGCTGGGATGGTATCAACTGCGCTTGAATGGGGTGCGTGTTGGTGAGAACATGCTGTCACCCGAGTGGACCGATTATAACCAGCGCGTCACGTATCAGACATTTGAAGTGGCCGACCTCATGCACAAAGGCCCCAATGCACTGGGTGCTGTCGTCGGCGCGGGCTGGTATGCGGGACATATCGCCTGGTATGGCCCCCATATTTATGGGCCACATCCCTACTTCCTGCTCCAACTGGAACTGGAATATGCCGATGGCAGGCGCGAAACCATCGCGAGCGACGATTCCTGGAAAAGCACGATTGAAGGTCCTGTTCGTGAAAACGACAGCTTAATGGGGGAGACCTATGATGCCGGATATGAAATGTCGGGTTGGGACAGTCCGGGATTTCTGGATACAGCCTGGACGTCTGCCCATACATTTCCCAGTCTGTCGCCGGTATTGACTTCGCAATACAATGAGCCGATCCAGGTAACCCAATATTTAAAGCCGATCGACATCACAGAACCTGCGCCTGGTGTCTATATTTTCGATTTGGGACAGAACATTGCCGGGCATTGCCGAATTGAGGTGACCGGGCCGGCAGGAACCCGCATTCAACTACGTCACGGTGAAATGCTGAACACCGATGGAACACTGTATACCCAAAATTTGCGGAGTGCGCGTGCAACCGATGTCTTCATAAAAGGTACAGACGGAACGGAATTATTTGAACCCTGTTTTACATATCATGGCTTTCGTTATGTAGAGGTTACAGGCCTGGTTCAAGCCCCGGACAAACATATACTGACCGGTTGTGTCGTACATTCGGCAGCTTCGTTAACCAGTGAGTTTGAAAGCTCATCCGAGCTGCTGAATGATCTTATGGAAGCCATTCTGTGGACGCAGCGCGGAAATTTACACAGCACACCCACCGATTGCCCCCAGCGTGATGAGCGTATGGGCTGGATGGGTGATGCCCAGGTGTTTTCACAAATTGCTATTTTCAACATGGATATGGCCCGGTTCTTTACCAAGTGGCTGGGCGATATTCGTGATGCCCAAAAACCGGACGGGCAATACCCCGACTTTGCACCCGCACCTCCCGCAGCCAGTTTTAACGCACCAGCCTGGGCCGATGCCGGGGTCATAATTCCCTGGCGTATGTATGTAAATTACGATGATCGCCGCATACTGGAATCGCATTATGATTCTGCAAAGCGGTATGTTGAATACATACGTGCTTTGAATCCCGACCATTTGTACCTGACTGGTAGAGGCGCCACCTATGGTGACTGGCTTAATGCCGATACGTTCCAATTGGATAATTTTCCAAAAGAAGGCGCGGCGGTACCCTGGGATGTCCTGTCTACCGCGTTTTATGCCCATTCCACCGATCTGTTGTCCCGCATGGCAGATGTATTGGGTTTTCAGGACGATGCCATGACCTACAGTAAACTCTTTAACGACATTCGCACGGCATTTAATAGAGCCTATGTTGATTCTGACGGAAAGATGGAAGGCGATACCCAGGCTGGGTATGCGTTGGCATTGCACTTCAGATTATACCCGGAAAGCATGCGTGAAAAAGCGGTTCAACACCTGCTGAAGGGAATGGACCAATATGATGGCCACTTGAGTACCGGCATCCAGTCCACCAACCGTATGATGTTGGAATTGGCAGACACAGGGCACGAAGACCTGGCCTATACCTTGCTGTTAAGACAAGATTTTCCGTCTTGGGGATACATGATTGAACAAGGTGCCACCACCATATGGGAACGCTGGGATGGATATGTGGAAGGCCGTGGCTTTCAGAATCCCGGGATGAATTCCTTCAACCATTATGCAGTCGGGGCCGTTGGTGAATGGGTCTGGCGGCATGTGGTGGGATTAAACCCCGATCCCGTTTCCCCGGGCTATAAGCATTTTTACATACATCCACGTCCCGGTGGTGGTATACAGCACGTAACAGCGCAATATGAGTCTGTGCGTGGGCCGATAGCTGTTGCCTGGAACATTGACGAGGTCATGTTCTCGATTTCGGTTACGGTGCCACACAATAGCAGTGCTACCGTGATTTTGCACAACAGTGATGAAGCCGCAGTCACAGAAAATCGTCAGCAGTTACAACGATGCGAAGGTATCCTGGATATTCGGAAACTGGAGTCTGGACTGGCAATTCATATAGCATCAGGCAGCTATCAGTTCGAATGCATGTTGGCAAATACAGCAATGGTTTTAGACTGAAGTAGACTACCCTGTCTTTGATAATGAAGCAACAGCTACATCATGATGCTTATTCTGTTGTGTAGTGGGGGGTGTTGAAGTCATTGCCAGTTCCCGAAACAGTCTTCACCGATGGTGCTTGTGCTGACCTGGGGGCAATCAAGGCCAGATGCGCCTGATTGTGTATGTGCGGCATTGTTCTATGCGGCAATGCCAAGTGTCTTGCTGGAAAATATATGTATCAATACCCATTGACACGACAGTGTCGGTGAATCAGAATCCCTGTATAAGAACTAAAAAGTAAACTGTTTTCTCAATACGAATTGTTGTGCAGCTTCGGGAAGTTGTACCACTTAGTCTGGAGTAATAATTTGTTGTCTTCAAAACAGCAAACCATTGAATATATAACGCGTACGGCCATCAGTATTTTTATGGTGGTACTCGTGCTGGCCATGTATCCCCATACCGCAGACCCGACCGGCCATATCAAGAACTTGATAACGACTTGGTTTGTATTTTTTTTGGGCTCAGGCTGGATTCTGTCTGCCTGGTATTACAAGTTTTCCTTGTCCCGACCTCGAATTTTCTTCGATTTGTGGTTGTGTTTTCTGGCGTTTTATCTAATTGCAACCATACGTTCGCCCTATCCAGCATATAGCTTTCTGGAACTAAGCTGGTTTGGTAGCTTGTTCGTGTTGTACCTGGTGGCAAGCCAGGTGTATCGAAATGTAGCCCAGGTTCGACGCACGGTGTTCTGGTTGTGTATTGCAGTTTCGTTGTCATCGCTGTATGGATTCTTACAGATGGCAGGCTTGGACCCGTTTCCTTGGGGCGACAAGGAATCGCCGATATACACCAATTTGCCAGCAACGTTTGGTAACCCCAATTACGCGGCACACACCCTGATACTCGCCATTATTCTGGCAGCCTTTCTGATTTGTTCCTGGAGAAGATCGTATGCTGCTGCCTCTGTCACTGATTCAGAAAAATCGGAGTTGACCTTTGCGCCCGATGTCAGCGTGGACAAGGTCTCCGGCGCGGAGAGCGCAGAAATACCGGACGCGGATACAAAGGCAGTACCTGCAAAAAGTGGGTGCCTGGGGCGGATGAACTGGCCCATTTTGTTCCTGGTTTTGATGATGATGCACTTATACCAGACTTCTCAGCGTGCCGGGATGTTGGCGCTGTTCGGCGCTTTCTTATTGGTGCTGATTACGCTGCTGGTGGTGCGCCGCTTTCGCAGTCCGGCACAGGGTATCGTTGTCAGCCTGCTGATCATCGGTGTCCTGGGATTCCTGGCAATAGCAGGCACGATGACCCGCACCTATGTAAAAACCGGTTCGCCTTTTCCTTTGGATACCTCTATCCTTATCCGGTATCAATCTTATGTCAGTGCGACACGAATGATTCTGGACAAACCGCTGTTCGGGCATGGGCCGGGAGTATACGCGATTACCTATCCTGAATACTGGACCCAATTCGAGAAAGAGTATTTCGCCCAGGAACTTCGGATGAACGCGCATGTACACAATGATTTGCTTGAGATTGCTGTCGATGCAGGGTTGCCCGCAGCCGGTCTTTTCATGGCGATCATTGTACTGGGGCTTTGCTATGGCCTGTTGTTGGGTTTATCTGGAAAAGCTACACTACACCGGTATTTCGGATTTACCCTTGCCGCTTTGTTCTTTGCCTTTTTTATAGACGGCATGTTCGGTTTCAACTTGCGTTTACCGGTTTCTGCCAGCATATTGTTCCTGGTCATGGGCTTTTTAGAGGGCATACACAGCAACCACTATGTAGCCATAAGGCAATCCCTTGAAGCGCAGCGGGCTGTTCCACGTTCAACACGCTTGCTCTGGCGATTTGCCGCAATGGGCATGCTTGGTTTCCTGCTGGCCTTTCTGGTCTACAACACCCGTGTGTTTGCTTCCGAGTATGCGTTGCAGCAAGGGCTTTTGGCACAATCCCGTAACAATGCCGCCCAGGCACGTGTCTACTATCACGAAGCCGGACAACTGGCGCCCTGGAACCATTATATGCCCCGCCGGCTTGCTCTGCTGTACATTCAAGAGGGTGAGCTGGATAAAGCTGTGACCTATCTGGAAGAGGCGATTAAACGGAATCCCTATTACTTCTTGAATCACCTTCCCATGGCGCACACGAAATTGGCCCTCGCACAACAACACATGATCCGGCATCCGGATGATTTCGAACATGCCCTGGAACTTTTGGAGTCTGCCGCAAACCACGTGCAGCGTATTCGTGACTTCTGTCCGATGCTCTCCAATGTAGAAGAGTTGCTGGGGCGTATTGCGTTTTACAGCGCGCTGTGTGTTGAATCCAGCACCATGTCGGACAGAGGGCCACGGGCCCGGGCATATCGTCAGTTAGCCGATGCGAATTACAGCCGGGCCCTGGAACTGGGCACACCAAATCCCGACAGGCTGTATCTGGAATTGGCCAAACTACGTATGACATTAAATGACCTGGACGGAGCAGAGGAGGCACTGGTGCGTGCAGCACAGGCCAACCCGCGCAATGGAGGAGTCTGGCCCCAGTTTTTGGAGTTTGCCCATGCACATGGTCGTTTTGATCGAATGCGCAATACCCTGATCGGATTAATCGATGTGTTGCGAGGACAGGGTACAGGTGCTACAGATGCGTTGGTGACTACGCATTTGTGGCTGGCTGCTACCCTGGAGAATGGGTATGAAGACCAGGAGGATTTGATTGATACCCAGTACCGACATGCCCTGCGATTACAGCCCGATCGTCTCGAAATCTGGTCAAATTACGCTCGATTTTCGCGCCAGCACAACCGCATGTCCCAGTTTGAATCCCATTTGCTGCTGACGGTTTCCGAACTGGAGTCTGACGGTGCCCCTGTTCCTGGTGTTCTGGCTGCTATCAGTACCGTTTTGCGGCGAGGTACCGACACCCTGGACCGGGCAACCCAGGCACTCATGGCGCAGGTGCGTTCGCACCAGCCAGGCAGTTCTATGTCGGTGGATGATGCCTATGGCTGGGCAGCACATTGGCTCCTGGCTGCTGCGCGTAATGCCGATGCCCTGGAACGGGGACATACCGATTCAGAGACAGAACAGCACCAGTTAGGTGGATTGTGCGGAGCCTACATGAATCTCGGTATTATCTATGCAGTCATGGGTGAATTCATGTTGGCCGATCAGCTCTATACCGCGGCCTGGCCATGTATTGATTCTCCCCGTGAAGCCGCTCTGGGACTACATTGGGCCGATGTGCTTGCATCGCTTGAGCGTCAGAATGATGCGTTGGACATACTCAAAAAGGTTCACGCAAAACACCCCGACAACCTGGATGTGCGCTGGGCATTGGCAAGAACCTACGGAATACTGGGAATGGTTGACGATGCGCGTCTTGAATACCAATTCTTGATGGAAAGTGATGTCATTGATGATATGGCACGTCAAAGACTCCAACGTGAAATGTCCGCCTTGTAGCATCTGCTTTCGCTGAATCCCGATAATATATTCGTAGCTCCAGATAATTGCCAGATCTCAAGTCTGGAACAGGTCCACTGTCTCATGGCTGATGTACCCTCATGGCCAGCCTGGCGTTGATTACCAGTACCTTTCATGTAGACTTATCTGCCCCCACACCCTATCGTTTAATTATGTTCAATATCATTAATTACCCCTTTACAGTGCGCAGGGTGATAAATTTGACTTTGGCTCGCCAATATGAAAAGATGTACATAGAATATATGAATCGATGCTAACTGGTAACATGCAGCGTCACTACGAATTCAACAATGGGTGACCGACAAAGCATGATGCTAGACATAACTCAAGTCATAGGCACATGAAGGGGAGCGTGGTCATGGCCAATAAGCATAAGGTGATGCAGATGGGCGTGCTATTGGGGATTGTGTTGGGGGTGACGGTTGGCGGCATTGTGGGCATGGGTTCATTCACTTTCATATACGCGGACGGTGCTTCGTACATGTTTGATGATCCGATGACCTGCGCCAATTGTCACATCATGAATGATCATTATGACAGTTGGATAAAGTCCAGCCACAAAAATGTTGCTACCTGCAATGATTGTCACACGCCGGAAGGTTTCTTTTATAAATACCTGATCAAAGCAGTCAATGGATACAACCATTCACTGGCATTTACCACGGGTAACTTCCACGAGCCAATACAGATACGTGAATTCAACCGGCAAATTACGGAAAATGCGTGCCGAAAATGCCATAGCGATATAGTTCATTCTGTGGATTCGTTTCCAGAGAAGTTGGGTGCATTGTCCTGCATACGATGCCATGATGGTGTTGGACACATGCGCTAGCGGAATGATGATGAAAATTGAAGCTGATTCCAGTAGGTACACAAAACGGTGTTGAAGAACTGTTTTGAGTAGAGGCAACACGGGAGGAATAGTGTTATGAGTAGTGATAATCACAATGGACAGACCAATTTAGACCGCAAGCGATTCGTGCAGGTGGTGGTTGGCATTGCCATTATCGCAGGTTTGTTGACTATTGCGATTGCCGCGCTATTGGTAAATATCACACAGCGCAAACAAGAAGCACGCAACCCGTTTTTCAGGGTGGTAGAGTTAACAGATGAAACGATTGATCCTGAAGTCTGGGGCAAAAACTTTCCATTACAGTACGATGCCTATACGCGAACAACCGACATGGTTCGTACACGGCATGGTGGAAGTGAAGCACTGCCCAGAACACCCACCGACGCTGATCCCCGCTCCCTGGTATCTCGATCACGTCTGGAAGAAGACCCACGTCTGATCCGTATGTGGGCTGGTTATGCTTTTTCCGTAGATTTCCGTGAAGCCCGTGGGCATGCCTACATGTTGGAAGACCAGAGTTTTACCCGTCGCCAGGAATTTTCCCAACCGGGTACCTGCCTGAATTGCCACGCTTCTATGTACACCGTATACAATGAACTTGGCGATGGCGACATCTTTGCCGGGTTTGACAAGATAAATGCCATGCCCTATGAAGAAGCTCGTAGTCATGCTTCACACCCTATCACCTGCATTGACTGCCATGATCCGGACACCATGGCCTTGCGTATATCCCGTCCCGCGTTTATCGAAGGAATGCGGGTTGCCAAAGCCGCGGAAGGCATCGATAATTACGACGTCAACGCAATGGCAACACGCCAGGAGATGCGCAGCTTTGTCTGTGGTCAATGTCATGTCGAATACTATTTTGCGGGTGAGGAAAAACGGCTGACCTATCCCTGGCACAAAGGATTTCTGGCAGATAATGCGCTCGAATATTATGATGAAATCGGCTTTCACGACTGGACTCATGCCGACACCGGCGCAAAGATGCTCAAGGCCCAACACCCCGAATTCGAAATGTGGCAACAAGGCACCCACGCCAAAGCCGGTGTATCCTGTGCCGATTGTCATATGCCCTACAAACGCGTAGGGGCTATGAAAATAAGCGATCACCATGTGCGCAGTCCATTGCTGAACATCAACAATGCCTGCCAGACTTGTCATAAAGTGCCAGAACAAGAACTTGAAGAGCGGGTGTATACCATTCAGGACCGACATATGCAAATGCGGGACATGGCCATGGGCGCGCTCATGGAGCTTATCGACGACATCATGCTGGCCATTGAAGCCGGTGCAACGGATGAACAACTCCACGCAGCCCGTGACTTTCAACGGAAGTCCACGTTTCTGCTGGATTTTGTGGAAGCCGAGAATTCGATGGGCTTCCATGCCGCACAGGAATCAGCCCGGGTATTTTTCCTGGCCCTCGACTATGCACGCAAAGGTCAGGCAGCCGCGCGTAACATGTTCACAGAAGACTACACAGAAATGGCAGCCAACGTACAATAACGCAGTCAACGCGTATACTGTGTTTATATAACAGAATACACTTGGGACAGGTGAGGGCCACGGTCGCAACCTGTCCCAAATTTTTATTTCTTTGTTTACGTCATCGCTACTGGATACCTACCTGCGCGGGTATGACGTTGTGGGTGGGAATGACGGTTGGGGTGATATAAGTCCCGCCCCCTATCCATATCGCGAAGCGATTAAAGAGCCGTAGCGCGGGGTAAGGCCAACGAACCGCCACCCCGGGTAAGTAGCGCTCTCAATAACGCAACCCGTAGGGCGTGCCAGCAGGGGATATGCCCGCATTCGCTTTCCAAATAGCCACTCACGCATAGCCCCCTTTCCGTCATTCCCGCGCAGGCGGGAACCCAGTAAGGCACAATACTAGCACAAAGCTATATCCATCCCTAACGACCAAACCCTCCTGCGGGAACACCAAAATGCAAGCCAAAGCTGTGCTC
>Ga0334884_1005260_pt1 | contig 12536 bp, 7 predicted proteins | sample GraSluR1_MG_7_FD_207215 | JGI IMG/M metagenome (GOLD analysis project Ga0334884, IMG submission 207215) | Sludge microbial communities from methane-producing bioreactor in Wageningen University, Netherlands - Granular Sludge_12_05 R1 | ecosystem: Engineered > Bioreactor > Anaerobic > Unclassified...
GGACCGCCGCGATTTGAACGCGGGACTTGAGGCCCCGAACCCCAAAGGATGGGCCAAGCTACCCCACGGTCCCAGTGAGGATGTATCATGCATGCGCCAGAGGTATTATAAAGTTTTTGGATATCTGAGCCGTGCCTGGGATGACCATATGTGCATGGCACGGCTGCAGGAGCAGACAGCATGCCCGGGAAAAGAAGGATAACTTTTTTAACTGTCTTGAGGGAGGTACCCATGATGAAAAAGGACCCGGCCTTCACGACTTTTGCTGTTGACGCCACGGAACTTCCCGAAGGCGTCCGTGTCTATGGTACCGGCCACGTTGGCGGCAAGGCCAAGGGCCTCGTCATGGCCATGAAGGCCTATGAGGAGAGGAACGCATCGCTACCGGAAGACGAGAGAATACACTTTCCACGCTCCTACATCCTTTGCTCAGGATATTTTGACCAGTTCATGGAGGAAAACTACCTCTATGACATCATCGGCGACAAGTGCAGAAATATCGTCTCAACAAAGGAGATGAATCTCAAGATATCAGAAAGCCCGCTTCCTTCCGACCTCGAAGACGTCCTGTACGACATCCTGGAGAAAGAGACGGGTCCCATCATCGTGCGGTCCTCGTCATTTTTTGAAGACAGTGTTAAGTATTCGTTTGCCGGCATCTTCGAATCGATCTTTCTCACGAACACCGGAACACTCGAGTACCGGATGAAGGCGCTTGAGACGGCCATTCGTGACGTCTACCGGTCCACCTTCAATGAGAACGCCAAGGAATACCGCAAGCGCCACAAGATTCCCTGGCAGAAGGAGAAGATGTCTATCATCGTGCAGAATGTCATCGGTCGCACATACGGAAATGTCTCGTTCCTTCCCCTTATCGCTGGTGTCGCCTTCTCGAGGAACTATTATCCTTGGAACGAGCGCATCAACAAGGACGACGGCGTCGGCCGGATAGTACTCGGCCTTGGAACACAGGCCGTGGGAAGAGCGTATGCACGGGTCTTTTCCCTTTCAAATCCCCGCCTCAGGCCTGAGGGGTCGGTGGTTAACGAGATTGTGCGCTACTCACAGACAACGGTGGACCTCCTCGACCTTTCAACAGGCGAGTTCCAATCGCGCAACCTCGACGAAGTGAAGCGAACCATCCCTGCGGTGCACATCGCCTGCTCAACCTTGCAGGAAACGCAGTACTTTGTCCCCACAGGTCCGCACATCGGGGCACATGACCATCTCGTGCCCACCTTTGACAAGATTCTCAACTCATCCCGCTACTTCCCCTTTACCACCATCGTAGACAGCGTCCTTCGTACCCTCGAGGAGACCTTTGACGTGCCGGTGGATATCGAATTCGCCATCGATGTGGACGAAGCTCTGAGCGGGACCTTCTACCTTGTGCAGGCGCGGCCCCTGGGAAGCAGGCCTGAGCACCGTCCCGTGACTATACCGCATATCGACCCCAAGGACATCATCCTGAAAAGCAGCCATGTCCTTGGCAACGGATTCAAGCACAACGTGCCACACATCGTGTACGTGTCGCCTGAGACCTTCACGTCAGAAAACGCGTATGCCATTGCCAGGGAAATTGGCGCCCTTAACGAGCTGCTTTCCCTCGAACAGTACATTCTCATCGGGCCGGGGCGCTGGGGAACATCCAATCCCGAGCTCGGCGTGCCGGTACGCTACGGGGAGATATCAAACGCTTCGGTCATTGTCGAGCTCTCTACAGGGAAGATGGCGCCGGAACTTTCCTATGGTACCCACTTTTTCGGGGACCTCATGACCTCCAACACCCTGTATCTGCCGGTGTTCCCCGAAAAGGGAGGCATCATCGACACCGCGTTCTTTGAATCGCAGCCAAACAGGTACCATTCGCCCCTCATCAAGCTGATAAGCCACTATTCCGGATTCGGCGTATATGTCAGCGGAGAGAAAAAGACCGGCATCGTGTGCCTGGAAAAGAAGCCCGACCTCTAGACAGGTGGATGTTTCCCGGCCTGCCAACACCTTTTTATGGTGTGTCACCCATCTCTTCCCAGAGGGGAGTTGCCACATGGAAGGAGAAAAGGACCAGGAAACGCTTTTGCGGACGCTGCAGGAGCGGGTAAAGGAACTCAACACGCTCTACCGCATCACCAAGATAATGGCAATGCGCGACGAACCGCTTGAGACCTCGCTTAAGCGCATCGCAGACATCCTTCCACAGGGATGGCAGCACCCAGATGTGTGCTGCAGCAGGATATCGTACGGCGCCGTTGCCGTGACGTCCCCCCGCTTCAAGGAAGGACCGTGGAAGCAGGTCGAAGATGTCATCATCAACGGCAAGCCCGTGGGGACTGTCGAAGTTCACTACGTTTCCAAGCGCCCCGATGCAGACGAGGGGCCCTTCCTTCTTGAGGAGCGCAATCTCATCATCGAAATCGCGAGCCGCGTTGCCGAGCTTATCACCATCAGGAAGACAGAACAGGCCCAGCTCCGCTCCCAAGAACGATATATTGATTTTCTCAACAACACCGAAGAGCTCGTAGCAGTGGTGCGGGTCTCTCCACGGCCGGACCAAGAGGTGGTGACCCTTGCCAACACAACCCTCTGTGACACGCTGGGGTACGACCCCGAGGAGATTGTCGGTTCCCCCGCCTCGGCACTCTTTGACCAGCGCATGTATGCAGCCTTCCTCGATGCCCTGCGCGCTGCAGAGGGGCGGCAGTGCGGCCCGCAGCCCCTGATGCTGGCTGCAAAGAACGCCACCATGATTCCCGTGAAGGCAGATGCGCACCGGTTGACGCTCTCGAACAAGCGGTATCTCTTCATCGTCATGGAACGCACGTAGTGCACGTCCCGGTGCGATGCGACCGACAGCCGGCCAATGCTTATATTCTTATAAGAGGAAAAGAGAATAGGAATATGGTCGGCAAGTACTCATTTTACACCTACGCCATAGATGTGAGGGACCTTCCCGAAGGGGTGACAGCCTATGGCGACGGCTATGTGGGAGGCAAGGCCAAGGGGCTCATCATGAGCATGATGGCATATCAGACAGGCCTGGTGAACGGCGCGTATGCCGACCATGTGAACTTTCCTCCCACGTACATCCTCTGTTCAGGGTACTTTGACCAGTTCATGCGTCTCAACAAGCTCGACCGGTACGTTGCCAGGCATGTGAAGGGGGGCGTCGATCCCACAGAGCTTGCCCGTCGATTTATGGAAGGAGAGCTTCAGTGGAAGCTCAAGGAGGTGCTCTACGACATACTGCAGCATGAGAAGGGGCCCCTTATCGTGCGATCGTCGTCCTTCCTTGAAGACAGCCTCGACTATTCCTTTGCTGGCATCTATGAATCGGTGTTCATCGCAAACAGCGGGACCCTCGAGCATCGCCTCGAGTCGCTGCAACAGGCCATACGCACCGTGTATCTCTCGACATTCAAGGAAAACGCCATAGGGTACCGTAGAAAGCATAAAATCCCCCTCTCATCGGAAAAAATGTCCATCGTCATCCAGCGCGTAGTGGGGCACCATCATACCGAATCGCTCTTTTTTCCCCTGATGGCAGGAGTCGCCTTTTCGAGGAATTACTACCCGTGGAACGAACGGATACGGATGGAGGACGGCGTGGGGCGCCTCGTGATAGGATTGGGGACGCGGGCCGTGGGACGCGACTACGCACGGGTCTTTTCCCTGTCCAACCCCCGCCTCAGGCCTGAGGGGTCGGTTGTTGACGAGATAGTGCGGTACTCCCAAACAAAGATTGACGCCATAGACATGACCTCAGACGAGCTTGTCACCCTGGACCTGGCACACATCAAAAACGCCATACACAACGTGCAGCTCGTTGCCTCGGTGCTTAAGGAAGGCCAGTATCTTACGAAGGCTGACCGCCACATTCCTGAGGAGGACGTGCTCATACCGTCCTTCGATGCACTCCTCTCATCGGATGCGTCCCTTCCTTTCGTGCCACTCGTTTCGGACATCCTCACCTCTCTCGAAGCGCTCTTTGAGGTGCCGGTCGACATCGAATTCGTCCTCGATCTTGAGGAAGGGGGCTCCCCCCAGTCCGCCTTCTCACTTGTGCAGGTGCGCCCCCTCGCCAGCCGCCCCGAGAACAAGAAGGTGGCTGTTCCCCGTATCAGAAAGGAGGACATCATCATCCACAGCAAAAACGCCTTGGGAAACGGGCTCAAGTACAACATACCACACATCGTCTACGTGCCTCCCGCATCCTTTTCGGCAGAGCGCTCGCCCGCCATCGCACGGGAAATTGGCGCAATCAATACAACGATGCACAACGACCGGTACATCCTCGTGGGACCGGGGCGGTGGGGTACGTCGACCCCATCACAGGGCATACCCGTCATCTATGGGGAAATATCCAACGCTGCTGTCATTGTGGAATACTCCCTCGGCGCCACGGCACCGGAGCTTTCGTATGGGACACACTTTTTCGGCGACATCAGCGCAACGAACACGCTCTACATCCCCGTTTTCCTTGACAAGGGTGACGAAATAGACACCGCATACCTGGATTCGGCACCGGCGCAGGGTTCGGAGCTTGTACGCCTCATTTCATCAGAACAGGGATTCAAGGCATGTGTCAACGGCGACCGCAAAATAGGCATCGTAGCACGCCAAGAACCTAAAAAAAGCAGGAATGGTGGGCCCACCGCGATTTGAACGCGAGACCTCCCGGTTATCAGCCGGACGCTCTAACCAAGCTAAGCCATGGGCCCGTGTGAACAATGAGTAACGACGAGTCTTTTTAAAGTTTTCTGCAGCATTCCCGGCCTCCCCCACGACCGGTGACGAGAGAAAAAAGCGTCGCATTGGTACGGTCTGTGCAAAAGTCTTATAAATGTCCATCAGATTTTTAGGGTATTGTGATAGCATGGTAGAGCTTACTTTTCTTGGAAGCGGAGGTGGGAGATTTATGACCATCACCCAAAAAAGAAGTACCGGCGGGTTTTTGCTCGAGGACGGCGTCAAGGTGCACGTCGATCCCGGCCCCGGCGCGCTGGTCAAATCGTGGCAGCACGGCAAGGACCCGCGCGAGCTTGATGCCATCGCGGTATCCCATTGCCACATCGACCACTGCAACGATTGCAGTGTTCTCATAGAAGCGATGACAAACGGCGTCACCCGCCAGTCAGGCGTGCTTATCGGCTCCGAGAGCCTCTTTACCCAGAATCCCGGCGTGCCGGTGCAGTACACGGAAAAGTACCTCGAGCGCAAGGAGGTCGTCAAGGCAGGGGACATGGTTATGGTGGAACATCTCGTCATCAAGGCGACACCGACCATCCATTCTGACCCCACAACAGTGGGGTTCGTCTTTGAGACGTCGCAGGGAAACGTCTCATACATATCCGACACGCAGTTCTTTCCCGACCTCACCAAATGGCACCGGGATGCCCGCGTCCTCATCGCAAATGTGACACGCCCGGCACGATTCCGCATCCCGTACCATCTCACCACCACCGACGCCATCAAGATAGCCTCGGATATCAATCCCGAACTCGTGGTCATGTCCCACATCGGCATGAAGATGCACATGATGGGCGTTGAGGAAGAACGAAGGGAGTTAGAGGAAAAAACGGGAATCCGGACCATTGTTGCCGACGAGGGCAAAAAGATATTAATGGATGGCTCAGCTATCACTACCAGCTTGTGAGATGATATACGATGATGCCCAAGACGTATGAACTCAAGGATGTGGAGAAGAAGTGGCAGGACGCATGGGACAGGGATAAGACCTACCGGTTCGACGTCAAGTCGGAACGCCCGGTGTATTCCATCGATGTGCCGCCCCGGTACGCTTCCGGCGGGCTGCACATCGGCCATGCCACGCACTACACGCACATCGACATGATTGGCCGGTATCGCCGGCTCATGGGGTACAACGTCTTCCAGCCGCTGTGCTTTGATGTCAACGGCATGCCCATCGAGGTGAACGTGGAAAAAAAGTTCAAGATATCCCCCCGCGAGACCCCACGTTCGGAATTCACCCACCTGTGCAGCGAGTTTGCCAATGAAAACATCGCCACCATGATCAATCAGTTCAAGATACTCGGATGCGGCTACGACCCCTCCCTCTATTATCAGACGGACGCAGAGTATTACCGCAGGATTACCCAGATTACGTTTCTCAAGATGCTTGAGCAGGATATGGTCTACAAAGGCAAGCACCCCGTGAACTGGTGCACCCGATGCGTCACGGCGCTTGGCGACGCGGAGATAGAGTACGCCGACAGGGAGACCATGCTCAACTACATCAAGTTCCACATAGCCGACCCGGGGGACATAGAGGAAGGCAAGGACATACACCGCGACCACAATGGCCTCTATGTCATTATAGCCACCACCCGCCCCGAGCTCCTGGCCACCTGCCAGACCGTCGCCGTCAACAAGAACGACCCGCGTTACGGCATCCTCGTGGGTCACACGCTTCGCACCCCCCTCTTCCGGAGAGAGGTAACCGTCGTGGCAAGCGACGCCGTGAAGGTCGACTTTGGCACCGGCATCCTCATGGTCTGCTCCATAGGCGACAAGGATGACCTTGAATTCATCTACCAGCACGGGCTTGACTTCGAGAAGGGCATCGATGAGGAAGGGTGCATGACAGACCTGTGCGGCCAGTACCAGGGCTACACCACCATCGAGGCACGGGCAAAGATCGTTCAGGACCTCCAGGACAAGGACCTCCTCGTCAAGCGCGAGTCGGTCCCACAGAGCGTGGGGACCTGCTGGCGCTGCCACACCCCGGTGGAGTTTCTCGTCAAGGACCAGTGGTTCGTAAAGATAATGCCGTACAAGGACCGTATCCGCGAGGCCGCAAAGACCATAACCTGGTATCCCGAATGGATGAAGGTTCGACTCGACCAGTGGATAGACTCGCTTTCCTGGGACTGGGTCATCTCCCGCCAGCGTTACTTTGCCACCCCCATTCCCGTGTGGGAATGCAGCAACTGCGGTGCCATCGTCCCGGCACAGGTGGAGCAGTGCTATGTCGACCCGCTGAGAGACAATCCTCCCTCACCCTCATGCCCCGACTGTGGCGGCCCCCTCGAGGGGTCACCAGAGGTTTTTGACACCTGGATGGACTCATCCATATCGGCGTTGTACAACACCTTCTGGCAGCGGGACGACCATCTCTTCGAGAAGCTCTACCCCATGTCCATTCGCACCCAGGCACACGACATCATCAGGACCTGGGCGTTTTACTCCATCCTTCGCTGCACACTGCTCACGGGCACGGAACCGTGGGAGTCCATCTTCATCGACGGGCACATCCTCGCACCCGACGGACGATCCATGCACGCATCGTGGGGCAACACCATCGACCCCTTAGAAATCATCGATGAACACGGGTCGGATCCCATGCGCTACTTTGCCGCATCGCGCGGCCTCGGGGAGGACAGCGCCTTCTCGTGGAAGGAGATAACCCATGCGTTGCGATTCATCAACAAGCTCTATAACATCGGTAAGTTCCTCGAATCCGCCGATTCTGAAGGCACCCCCAACACCGTTGACGCATGGATCGTGAGCGAACTCGCCCTCACCGCCGATGCGGTGCGCAAGGCGGTGGAAGCGTACCAGTTCGGGGCGGCGCTGCGCGAGGCCGAGACGTTTATCTGGCACACCTTCGCCGACAACTACCTCGAGATGATCAAGTACCGGCTCTACAGCAAGGAGCTTCCCGGGAACGTGGTGCGCCAGCTGTATGATGATGCGCTCAAGCTTGTGGCACCCGTCCTTGTCCATGTGACCGAGGAAGTGCACAGCCACCTCGTGGGGGGCGAGAGCATCCACCTGTCGGCATGGCCAGACCAGTACACCGTTGACGAACAGGCGCTCGAGAAAGGTCGATTGGCGAGAGATATCATCGCCGAGATACGACGATGGAAATCGCAAAAAGGCATGCCTCTTAACAAGGAGATTCCCCAAGCGACAATCTTTGCAACGGTTGACCTTTCCGATGTCGTCCCTGATATCAGGGGGACGATGAACATCACCGAACTGACGGTAAGCACCGACGCCCCCGACTACGTTGAGATCATCGCCGGGGTGACGCCCAACTTCGCCGTGCTCGGCCCCGCCTTCGGCAAGCAGACAAAGGCGGCAACAGCACTGCTCACCGACCCCGATATCGCTCGGCGCGTCATGGACGAGGGCGAAATTGAAGTGGAGGGCATGCTTCTCAAGAGCGACTACATCGCAAAGATAGACCGTGCCTTTGAGCAGCATGGCAAAAAGGTGGAGCTCATCGAGCACCAGGACTTTGTCATAGAAATGGAGTAGCTCCCCTTCCGCCCCGGACACCTCTCGGGGGCCGTCCTTTTTTTGAGGATGCACGACGCCTCGCGCATCCCCTGCTTCACTGCCTACCCGAGGGCGTCCTCCATCCACCCCGGCAGGTCGGGGCCGAAGCCCGATGCCAGAAGGTCCTGCCACGCCTCGTCGGTGAGGCGGTCGGAAAGCGGATGACGGAACTCGTAGTAGGAAAAGACGGCACCCTGTGCCAGATAGGTGACACCATCCTGGTGGACGACGACATACAGGGGCAGGGGGTATCCCACGCCTTCCTCGAGCACCTGCTGCGAGTTGACATCGGTGTGCACATCGGCTATGACGGCCACCGACTCGTCCGCCTCGGTTTGCAGCGTGTCGAAGTCGGCGGAGAAGGTGGTAAGATACTCGAGCGCGCCGCCGATGTGGGTGACGCGGTACGATTCCTCCTCAGAGAGCGGCACGCCTTCAAGCTCCTTGACGGACACATCGAGAAGGAATCCCAAGAGGTCAGAAAGCGCCCCGAGGCGTTCCCCAATTTCAGGGATGAGGAGGCCCCGGGTCATAAGCCCGTCGCGGGTCATGTCGGTGAGCGCCTGCAGACGGCGGTACACCTCGGGAACGGGCTCCACATATCCCAGGTAAGGCGACGATGCCACCGGCATGGATGTTGCCTCAACGGTGTAGGACTGCTTGGCGTAAAGGATGGTGTCGTGACGAAGCTCAGCCCACGAACCGAGGGCAGTCGCAAGCTCCTTGCGAAGCCACGCATCCGAGCGCATGAACGCAGGATACCCCTCCCTGTCTGCAAGGTCATATGCAGCCAGGGTGTAGAGCCAGGAGGTATACAGATTCTTGCCCCAGTCATCAAGGGAAAACGATGCCACCTCATCGCGCAGGGCGGCAATCTGTTCATCGTATCCCTGATACGCCGTGTCCCCTTCCTCCCAGAGGATAGATTCGGCCACCTCGAATCCCAGGACACTCAGGATGTCAAGGCCCCGCGGGAATCCGCGTATGGGGCCGGCGTCGCTGTAAACGAGGGTGAAGGGTTCGCCATCCCCCTCATGGAAAAGCACGTTATCGTAGACGAGCTCGAAAAAGAAGTAAGAGTCGAGGATAAAGCGCTGGCCCATGAAACGGTACCCCTTCGTATCGTCCTCGACGGTCTGCTGGTCCGTGATGACGCTCGAATTAATCCGGGGGTCTGGCAGGTCTTGCGCCCGTTCGATAAACTCGGCCAGAAGGGCGTCGTCACCGATGCGTGCAAGGGTGCACTCCTGCCCATACACAGCCTCCATGACCTCGGCATACTGGTAAACGGTAAGGTCGTCGGCGTCCCCCACATAAAACGCCGTGGTACGGTACACGCGCTCCCATGCATCGAGCGCTGGCTCACCCGCAACCGTGGTATCCATGAGCGAACGGCACAGGATGATGGCCGCTCGCGTCTGTTCCTGTTCCTTGAGCAGGTGCGACATCCTGCCATACCACATCATGGCCTGAAAGTACCGGCCAAGCTCCTCAGTTCGCGTGTAGTGCCCTCGCGGCCTATACTGGGAGTAATCCTCTCGATACCCAAAAAGGGGCGATACGGCTATGCCCGATGCGGCATCGATAAGGGCAAGCTCTTCGTACACGGATTCGGGGGCGGTACTGGCTCGGGCATGGTCGGGGCACAGGAGGAGCAACGCCACGGTGAGAAACGCGGTGTTTGCCTGTGCCGCATCCCGAACGGCACCGGTGCTCTCGCGGGCATACTGTTCTGAAGTGAGAATCAACGCCTCGGTGAGGGCGACAATTTCATCGTAAAAGTACGCCTGCTCAATTTGACGCAAGGAGTAGTCGTAAAGGATATGGAAGGTATGCAACAGAGCGTCGCTCGTGACAAAGACGGGGGTCCCCCTGTCGGCAAGTGCCTCGTAATACGCATGAAAGAGGATGTCGCTTCCGGTCTGGCCTATGAAAAAGCCCTGCGCTTCCAGGAGCGATCGCTGAGACGCGGAGAGAAAAAAGTCATCCACATTCTCGGGTTCGAACGCATAGGTGGCAAGGGAGGGACGATAGGATATATCGGGTAAGACGAAGGAAGAAAACGAGAGGTATCCCCCGTTTCCCGGAGGGGGTGTGGTCTCAGGAGGGGGGGTTTCCGTTGACGAGATGCACCCGGAGCACATGAGCATGACAAGAAGGATGATGATGCAGGCATTCTTTTTCATGGAATATCACCACACATGCCATCGCTTTCAAAATATATAAAGGCATGCAAAGGGCTCAATAATACTTGAACTTAAAAAAAGAATGAGACAAAAAAGAAAAAAGAGACCGAGCGACATACGCCCGATGGATGAGCATAAAAGGGAAGATTACTTTCTCATCTTAGCTTTACGCTTCTTTCTTCTCATGCGCTTTTTAAGGTGCTTCCACCTCATCTTTCCCTTCTTCTTCCATTTTCTTGGCTTTTTTCCCAAAAAATCACCTTAAGTTGCTTCACCAAATGGCGTGAACTTGGTAAAATTGACTTAATCCATTATTGACAACCCATTTAAAAGGTTTGTGGTAGGGCGCTAACCTGCCTCTTCTGTCCTGTCGTGCCAGTAGGTGCGGCCCCTTCCCTGCTCCACCTGCGGTGCGAGCGCGGGAGGATACGGGGCAAAGTACATCTGCTCAAGAAGATAGGGCTGGTGCACCCTGACAGCCCATGCGCGCATGAGCGTGGTGAGAGCATGGAGAGGGAGGATGTTTGCACGGTACTGGCTCATGGTGTCGAGATAGAGAGCCTTTTCCTCAGGCGAGAGATCCCCGGATACATAACCCAGGGCGTGCATGAGCACATTAATGTGCGCGCCGGCGCCGGGCATGCGCGAAAGCGCCGAGGTAAGAAGCGCATGGTAGGAGTCAACGACCTCTGAGCGCTCCATTCCCTTCTGCCGCGCTAGGATGGCTCCCATTTGCTTAAGCGCGGTCTGATTGTATGCCATGAGCAAGAGCTTGTGATGAGCATGGAACGTGTAGAGATCCTCGCTTCTTCCCGATAGCTCCGCCTGCCTCCATCGTGCGAGGGTGTACACGGCGGTGAGAAAATGCTCACGTATGCGGTCATTTTGGAGCCTGAGCTCATCCTCGACAACAGCGGTGGGAAAGCGGGCAAGCACCGCGCCGCCAAACAGACCCTGGCCCCGGCCCACGGCTGGGCCCGGTTCTGGTGAAGCGTAGAGCTTGACATCCTTGATACCGCATGAAGGGGATCGGGCCTTGAGGATGACGCCGTCAAAGGCCCCAGCGTCGGCAAGCGCCTGTTCCACGTACGTTTCCATGCGCCCGGTGACGTCAGCGCCCGTTTCCGGCTGGACGAGCAGGTGCCTGCCCCCGGATACGACGATACGCACAGGCGGGCGGGGTATGCCCAACCCTATGTCCGCCTCGGGACAAAGGTCCACGAATTCGGCATGGCCCTTCAGGGCCTCCACCAAGGGGCTTGTCACCATCTGCCCGTTGTACCTGCACGAGTCAAATCCAAGACACCGGCTTACGAGAAGCCGTGGCCGTGCATCCTGCTTGTCGCTCATGTGCTACCTATGCAGGGCAACGAATAAATAGTATGACCTTCCGAACAAGAAAAGGTACCGCACCCCAACAGGGAAAGCGTGCGGGCACACCGGTCGTGAGCTCCATGAACATAGCGCTTATCGGATGTGGCAACATCGCATCCATCATCGCCAGAAAGGCGCGCAACGTGCGTATCGTTGCGGTGTATGATGCTGACGAGCAACGAAAGAACACGTTTGCAGCACAGATTGGCGCCCATGCAAGCCCAGATCTCGCCTCACTCCTCGAGGAGGATGTCGCGCTTGTTGTGGAAGCGGCCTCGCCCTCGGCGGTGCGTCAGACCGCGCAGCATGTCATCAAGGCAGGGAAAGACCTCATGGTCATGAGCGTGGGAGGGCTAGTTGACCCCGTGTTCCGCTCACAGCTTATCGGCCTTGCAGGGGAGCACAATCGCCGCATCTACATACCTTCCGGCGCTATTGGCGGACTTGATGCCATTTCCGCAGCACGGGTGGGGCGCATCGACAGCATCACCCTCGAGACCCGGAAACCACCGGGCTCTCTCGGCCTCACGGTCGCATCGGAAACAGTAGTCTTTGAGGGCACGCCCCAGGAAGCTATCGCCCGTTATCCCCGAAACATCAACGTTGCCGTCACCCTTTCCATCATCGGCGGGGACGACCGGGTACGCGTCACCATCATCGCCGACCCCGCGACAC
>Ga0334884_1005262_pt1 | contig 12534 bp, 10 predicted proteins | sample GraSluR1_MG_7_FD_207215 | JGI IMG/M metagenome (GOLD analysis project Ga0334884, IMG submission 207215) | Sludge microbial communities from methane-producing bioreactor in Wageningen University, Netherlands - Granular Sludge_12_05 R1 | ecosystem: Engineered > Bioreactor > Anaerobic >...
TTGGGGGGGGGCGCCCCCCCCCCCCCCCAAAAACCCCATTATTCTTCGCTCCCTCCCCACGCCGCGTAGCGGCGTGGGGAGGGAGCAAGGGGGTGGGGCAAAATTCTCAATTTGTAAATTTTTAAGAAGTGATTCTTGCAAATGGTTTTATTTCCGGTTCATTTTCTTAATTTTCATCATGCGCCGTTCGCAACCATGCGAAGCAGACGCTTCGCGCTACACTGATTCGCCATTCGCCATTTTCAAGAGAGATGCAATTTTGGTTTGACTCCATCTCGATTTAGTGGCATAATTGGAAGAATAAACAGCGATTTTATCCCCAAAGGCGCACGACCATGGAACACGATTTGCACCCGCAGGAAGACTACAGTCATACCTTAGGTTCTGACGAATACGAAGCCCTCTATTTTTGCTTCACCGCCCCGGATATTAGCCTGTTTGGTTGGATGCGTTTACTTTTTAGCGTGGAGCGTGTGCTGGAGATGGTGGTGCTGCGTGTTGGCGACCGGACATGGGTGCATCAACAATACTTTGATTGTGTGGCGCGGGTAGGGGGAGCGGCGCGCTCCGTGGGACGATTTCTCTCCCTCGCATGTACCACGCCGTGGCAGACATGGCAGCTTGATTACAGCGCTGCAGAAATCACACCTGTAGAGGGCGGCTCACCCGCTACAATCTACGCTGCATTGACTTTCCACGCGAGCAATCCCCCAGCACGGTATCGCTTTGGGCGCTATCAGCAGAGTGAACAAGAAGGTCGCCTGGAGGGTCAGCTGCGCATCGGCGAACGGCGTTGGGCTGGCCCGTTGATCTGCTATCGCGATCACAGTTGGGGCCTACGCCCCGTGGGCACGGCTGTCGGCTGGGATGCGCTGGTGCATCCTGAGCGCTTCTATCTGGCGGCAGTGCAGACGCAAACCGGACTGTTCAGCATGGGGCGGGTGCTGACAGGCGCGGGCGAATATCGTCCTGCGGGCCGGCCCATCTTAGCACAGGTTGACGACGTGTGGCGCTTCGAAGATGCTGAGGCCGGGCTGCCCCCCCTAACGGTGCGCCGCCCCGTCGCGCCGGTGCGGGTTTATCTTGACCCTGTCGGGCATGAGACGGTGCGCGATGTGGCCCTGCCGGGCGATTGGCTACGCGATGAGCTAGGCCCGGCGATTTTCACTGACGCGGAAGGCACCGAGTCCCTGGGATTTTGGGAACGGGCATGCCCTGCGGTCATTCTCACTCCCTGAAAATCTATGTTCGATAGACAAAAAATCTGGCGGTCGCCAGAACACGCTCCCCCATGCACCTGGTTGAGCCAACTGTGCCGAACCTTCGCAAGAGGGATGTAAAAATTTGTAGCTACTGAGGTTTCATTGAAGCAGGAGGTGCTGATGATGGAATGGTTACTGAGTGGGCAGAATACTCAAGAGTCAATGCAGGTCTCACGTCCCATGACGGTAAGCACCGCTGAGTCACAATTGAATAACGAGATCACATGGTTTACGGAACAGCTGGCAGGGGACACCGCGGACTTCGACCAGCGGATGCGCCCCACGGCGGTAGTTCAAGACTGGGTCTATCTCAACATTAGCTATTTTGTGCGCAACGTCGGCTCAGTGATGCCTTTCGACCCGACTTCGCTGGGCGCGCCGCCCGACCTGCTCACCGAAAAACCCTCAGTACCGCTTGGCCGACAGCTACAACTCCCCTTACGTTTCTACCGCGTCTATCGCTGGGCCGCCCGCTACTACCGGGAAACGTTGCCGGCTTTGGATGCCCAACTGCGGGAGATGTATGGGGCTTTACGCGCAGGCCGTGACAACTCGCTCGAATTGATCTGGCAGATCTTTTCACCGGAGTTCTATGCTGAATGCCGACTGCCGGGACGCGCACACATCGTCATTTCGATGATCGTGACTGGCCTGGATAGTACATTACGCCAACAAGTGCCGGAACTCCTGGGACTTTTTGCGGGACATGCGACCACAACCTCGTTGATGGGACAAAGAATATGGGAATTGAGCCAGTTGGCGACGCGTTGCGGCGTGGCCGTCTGCCAACAGCTCCAGGCTGGCATCGCCGATTTGGACATCTATGCCGCCATGCCGGAAGCTGCGCTGTTCGTAGCTGGCATCCACGACTTCTTGCAAACCTATGGCCACCGGGGCTTCAGCCGCGAACTGGACTTCGAGGCTGAGCGCCTGGCCGATCACCCAGAGCATGTGCTCTTGGCAGTGGGTAATCATTTGAATGAACACCAGCCGCCCCAGGCTCGCGCGGCTGAGGCGCGTCTTCCTGCTGAGGCAGCGTTGGCGCGCCTGGTCTTTCCCAAACGCTTCCTCTGGCGGCGCATTCTAAATTGGGGACGCCAGCTGCTTTCCTGGCGCGAGGATTCCAAAAGCTGCGTTTCAGCGTTACAGGCGGTCTATGGATTGGCAACGCGCCGCCTTGCGCGACACTTTTATCCAGACGCCCCTGATGATATGATGTTGTTTTACACGTTGGAAGAGTTCCTGGCCTTCGCTCAGAGCCGGGGGGAACACCAGGTTCCCCGCGCCCTGCTCGACCGCCGGCGCGCTGAGTTCGAGCTGCACCTGAACCAGTCCCCGCCCCCTGAATTGATCTGGTATGATCCTGACACCTATGGTTGGCGGCCCGTGTTGGCTGAAGCAGACGTGACCCCGGTGACAGAGGCACCGCGCCACTTCCAGGGGATCGGGGCCAGCATGGGGCGCGGCTTTGTAGAGGGGCGCGCGCTGGTGACCAATGATCCTATCGAAGCCGGTAGGCGACTGTTGAATATGGAAGGGCCGGTCATCCTGGTGACCCGCCTGACCGATCCCGCCTGGTCCAGCCTGTTCGGGCGTTTGACCGGGGTGGTCACAGAACTTGGCGGCTTGATCTCCCATGCTTCCATTGTGGCACGCGAAAATGGATTACCGGCTGTGGTAGGCGTACAAGATGTGACACACTGGCTTCATGATGGTCAACACCTGCGGATTGATGGCGCGCGGGGCACGGTTGAAATCATGGAGGACGCATCATGACAGAATGGCTTTTGAGTGGACACAACACACAGGAATCCGCCGGGCTAGTGCGCCCGTTCAGCTGGTCATTATTCCTCTCCGTTATGGAAGAACCCGGCACCTGGTTCGTCGAGCAGCTGGCTGGAGATACATCCGACTTCGACCCCACGCTCACGCCCACGATAGCCGTGCAGGGCCGTTCCTATGTCAATCTCAACTACTACACCCGCAACATGGGGCGCGTGCTGCCCACCGACCCCGCCTCTATCGGCGTGCCGCCGGAAGTGGTAATGGATGTGGAAAAAGTCCCCACGCACCGCTTGTTGCGCCTGCCCTTCCGTTTCCGGCGCGTCTACCGCAAAGTGGCGCGCTTCTATCGCCGCAATCTAGCCAGTCTGGCTGATGAGATGCACACGCTCTACTGGAAATTACGCGAGACGCCCACCGCCGAGGCGCTGCCCCTGATCTGGCAAACGTTCGAGCCAACCTTCTACGAGCGGTGCCACGCGCTGGATCGAGCGCACATCATCCTCACCATCACGGCGATGGCGTTGGATGGTGTCTTACGCGCCCGCGCGCCCGAGCTACTCGGCCTGTTTACGGGCCATCAGACAGCCACCTCGCTGCTAGGACAGCGGATCTGGCAGTTGCGCGAGACGGCGGAAGCCTGTGGCGAGGGTGTCACACGATGCTTGCTCGCCGGAGATGTAGAGTTCAGCAATTACGAAGCGTTGCCGGAAGCCGCGCCACTGGTGGCTGAAGTACGCGCCTTCCTGCATCAATACGGGCATCGTGGCTTTCAGCGCGAGTTCGAAGCCGAAGCCGAGCGTCTGGCCGATCATCCCGAACATATTCTGCTGGCTATTGCCACGCAGCTGCAAAATGGCCGCGCCCCACACTTCCGTGCTGAGGAAGCGCGCGCGCTGGCGGATGCGGCCTTGCACGCGCGTAACCCGCTCAGCCGCACATTCTGGAAACGCTTCTTTACCTGGGCCAGCCAGATCATCTCCTGGCGCGAGGACTCCAAGAGCGCGCTCTCGATGTACTGGGCACTCTACGGCGTGGCACTGCGCAAACTCGCGCCCCACTTCTACCCCGATTATCCCGATGATATGTTCTTTTTCTACCAAAAGGATGAGTTGCTGACATTCACGCGCAGCGAGGGGCAAAAACAAGTGCCGCTGGAAGTATTGCTGCACCGGCGCGCAGAGTTTGCGCTGTACGAGAAGCAACCCGCACCGCCGGAGCTGATCTGGTACAATCCAGAAACGCAACACTGGCGCGCAGCGATTGAAACGCCCGCAACACATGAAGCCGCTGCGCTCACCCGGCTGCAGGGCATCGCCGCGAGCGGGGGGCAAGGGCCGGTGGAAGGCGTCGCCCTGGTGACGAACAACCCGCTCGATGCCGGCCGCCGTTTGCTTGAACTCGAAGGAGCCGTGATTCTGGTCACACACATGACCGACCCGGCCTGGTCAAGCCTGTTCGCACGGTTGGCGGCGGTGGTGACGGAGCTAGGCGGCGTGATCTCCCACGCGGCAATTGTGGCCCGCGAGAACGGCCTGCCCGCCGTCGTGGGCATCCCCGACGCCACCCGCCACATCCGCGACGGGCAACGCCTGCGCGTGGATGGCGCAAACGGACTGGTAGAAATTCTGGAGTAACCGATGGTCGCTATAATCCGCACTGCACGCGAGTGGGTGGTGCGCCGGCTGATAGGCCGCCGCGCCCGCACGGAGTTCACAGTAGACCCGCAAGCCGATGCGCGCCACCCGCTACGTCTGGATGAGCACGAGGCCTTTTACTTCCTCTTCACTTCAGAAGATGGCACGCTCACAGGAGGATTACGCGCTCTGGTTGGCCCAGACAGTCTGCTAGAGATGGCGGCACTGCGCTCCGGTGACCGGGCCTGGCTCTACCAGCGGCGCGCACCGTACCAGGCGGGGACTGATCCGTATGAGATTGCCGGGCCGCAGCTCCGGTTCCGCTGCCATACGCCCTGGGAACACTGGGCGGCACATTTCAACGGCATGGCCCTGACCCCGACGGGCGATAGCGAGACATTGGACATCGCCCTGCATTACCGGGCGACCACGCCCCCGGCGGCATTACATCTGGGCGCATACACCCAGGTACAACAAGATGGGCGCTTGCAAGGCACATTATGCGCACCCGGGCTGGCATGGGAGGGCGAACTCTTGTGCTATCGGGATCACAGCTGGGGGCGGCGCGGCGCGGGAAACATCCCCGGCTGGATGATTATTGACATCCCCGAACACCTGTACGCTTTCATTCTAGGCGATATGGATTTTCAACCGGTGGGGTTGGGGCGGTGGATCGCGCCAGATGGCACACTGCGCCCGCTCGTAGCGCCACGAGTGATGCCCCAAGGCGCGGGCTGGCGCGTGAGCGATCCGCGTGCCGGAATGTCCACATGGACGTTCACACGGCTGACGCCGGCTGGCGTCTCCTATTTGGGCGCCGCCGGAGAGGAAGCGGTCAAATCCCAACCCGGCCCAGGCGACCGCTTTGTAGATGAAATCGGCCCGGCGGTCTTCACGGCAGAAGATAACCGGCAAATTGTAGGATTTTGGGATCAAGCAAGGAGACTACACACATGACCGAATGGCTACTTAGCGGACACAACACCCAAGAATCCATCGCGGTAGCGCACCCGCTCACACTGACTTCGATGGAGAAAAACCTCGAAGAATCCATCCAATGGTTCATGGATAATTTCGCCGGGGATATCCTCAACCTCGATCCCCGACTCCGTCCCGCGCAAATTGTCCAGGGGTGGATTTATCTCAACATCAACTATACCGTCGCCACAGCCCTCACGCCGGTAGACCCCGGATCGCTAGGCGTACCGCAAGAGATCCTCGACGCGCACCCAGAAATGTTTGTCAACACCGTTAAACTCTCGCCGCTGCATGTACCGCGCCTCTTGCTACGGTTACGGCGTCTCTACAAGGATGCCCGCACGTTTTACAAACAACGCTTATCATCCGTAGAACAACCCATGCGGAAGTTATATTGGGACCTGCTGGCTAATCCCAATATACCCGTAGAACCGTTGTGGAGTTTTCTCGATCAACACCGGGAAAAAACCGAATTACTAGGCCGAGCGCATGAAACTGTCTCCATCATCATGATTATTTTGCAGGGGATTCTACAGAAGAGCGCACCGCAACTCGCAGGGTTGTTCGTAGGACAAAATACGCCAACTTCATTGATTGGACAGCGCATCTGGGAACTCCGCGAGCGTGCGGCCCAGGCCGGCCCGGAAGTGACGCGTTTATTGCAAGCCGGAGTAACCGATCTGGAAACATACCGCGCACGGCCCGAAGCCGCCGCCTTTGTCACTGGCGTAGAAGCCTTCCTACATGAATACGGTCATCGCGGTTTCCGCTATGAGTTGGATTTCGCTGCCGAGCGCCTGGTCAAATTCCCCCAGCACTTGCTCCTGGCAATAGGCAGCCAGCTTGCCGCCACTGAAGCGCCCGCGCACCGCGCTGAAATGGCCTACCAAGAGAGCTTGCACGCCTTGCAAACGCTGAACCCTCTTAACCGCCGCATTTGGCGCAGCTTACTCAATTTTGCGCAGCGGTTAATCGCCTATCGGGAGAATTCTAAAAACTGCCTTTCATTGCAATCCGCCCTGTTTGGCTTATTGATTCACCGCTTTGGGCGGTACTACTACCCCAACCAGCCGGATGATATCATCTTGTTCTATCACAGAGAGGAATTTTCCCAATTCTTAGAGAATCACGGGGAGCCATTAGTAGCGCCGGAGATACTGGAACGGCGACGCGCCGAATATGAATTACACCGCAAACAGCCTATGCCAGGGGAACTGGTTTGGTACAATCCGGAAACCTATCACTGGCGGTCAGCTTATGCGCAGCCGGAACCCATGCCAGACGCGGTTGCACCAACCCGCTTCGCGGGCATTCCGGCCAGCGCGGGCAGCGGCGCGGTAGAAGGAATGGCGCTCGTTACCAGCGACCCACTCGAAGCCGGGAAGCGCTTGCTGGAACTACAAGGTAACGTGATTTTAATCACGCGCCTCACCGATCCTGCCTGGTCGAGCCTATTTGCGCGACTGACAGCAGTGGTGACGGAGCTGGGCGGCGTGATTTCACATGCAGCGATTGTAGCCCGCGAGAACGGCTTGCCTGCCGTCGTGGGCGTTACCAATGTTACCCAGCACATCCGCAATGGGCAACGTCTGCGCGTGGATGGCGCGACGGGCAACGTCGAAATTCTGGAATGACGCCATGGACAGCCGCCTGCCCCCACACAATGACTATCACCACATACTGCAACCGGGCGAGCACGAGGCGGTCTACTTCGTCTTCACCACGCCCACCGGCGACGCCTTCGGCATGGTGCGTGCGCTCTTCAGCCACGATGCGGTGCTAGAGATGGTGGCGATACGCGCAGGCGAGCGCACCTGGGTTTTTCAGCAACGTCAGCCCTGGCCCGCCAGCGCGCAGCCCAACCCGGACACCTCCGGCCCAACGCTGCGCCTGCCTTGCATCGAACCCTGGGCACGCTGACAACTGGCCTACGATAGCCCGACCGATAGCGACACCGGGCTGCCCTTGACGCTGGACTTTGAGTTCCAGGCAACCATGCGCCCGGCGGGGTACCGGTTCGGCCCAGCCTACTATCAGGCTGAGCAAGGCGGCGTGCTGACCGGCGCACTCACCCTCAGCACGCAGACCTGGCACGGCGAATGGCCGTGCATCCGCGATCACACCTGGGGGCAGCGGCCCATGACGCTGATGGAGAGCTGCCAGGTCGTAGCGATTCCGGGCCGCCTGCATCTGGTGCTGGTGCAGACGCCCGGCGGCCCGGCCTTCTTCGGGCGGGCGATAGATGCCGCCGGCACAAGCGCGCCCGCTGGTTGCCCCCCAGATCAAGGCAATAAAGACTGGCTGGCGGCTCAGCGATCCGGCGTTGGACGCGCGCATCTGGGACTTTCATCGGCTGGTTGCGCCGCTCATTTGGCATCTGGGGCAAGCAGGTGTAGAATCAGTGCGAGACACACCCCAACCCGGCGATTTATTGCGTGAAGAGACCGGCGCGGCGCAGTTTACGGCCAACACTGGCGAGAATACGGGATTTTTTGATCAACTTTGGAGAGTGAATCTATGACCACCGAATGGCTGCTCAGTTCACACAACACCCAGGAATCCAGCGGCGTCGCTACGCCAATGTCCATCACCATGTTAATCGGTGCGGTCAACACCCAATTACTGTGGTTCCTTGAGCAGCTCGGCGGCAACCTCTCAGACTTCGAGCCACCGCTCGATGCCCTCACTATCGTCCAGGGGCAGGGCTACGGCAACATGACCTTTTACGCCCGCAACATGAATCGCGTGCTGCCAACCGATCCTGAATCGGTCGGCGTCCCCAAAGAAGTCTTCCCCGAAATGGCAAAGCCCCCCTTAGGACGTTGGGTGCGATTACCATTCCGCTTCTATCGCACCTACAAATGGATGGTACACTACCATGACCGGGATCTCCCGGCGACTGAAGCCCAGCTGCGGGAACTGTATCAACGCTTGCGTACTACCATCATCCCCCTCGATGAAATCTGGGCGCTTTTTGCACCGGAGTCTCTGGAACGCAGCACCATCGTGGATCGCGCGCGCATCATGTCAGCGGTGATGGTAATGGTGTTGGACAACATCCTCCGCGCCCAAGCGCCGCAACTGCTCAACCTGTTTACCGGCCTGGAGACCTCCACCTCGCTGATTGGGCAACGCATTTGGGAGCTGCGGCTTCAGGCTGAAGCCTGCGGCCCAGAGGTGACGCAACGCCTGCGTGCGGGCGAAACGACACTGGAAGTTTATCGCGCGCTACCTGCCGCCGCCCCCCTCGTGGCTGCCGTGGAGGCTTTCCTGGTAGAGTACGGACATCGCGGCTTTGGCCGAGAGTTGGATTTCGAGGCCGAACGGCTGGGCGAGCGTTCCGATATGGTATTGATGGCCGTCGCCGGGCAGTTGAATGAGGGCCGCCCACCAGCCGAACGCGCGCGCGCTTCTCGCACCGAGGCTAACCAGGCGCTCAGCCGAATGAGCATATTCACCCGTCCCTTGTGGCGACGCGCTCTCGATTGGGGACAACGGCTGATCGCCCGGCGCGAGCGTTTCAAGAGCACGCTGGCCCTGAGCCAGGCGCTGTTCGGGCTGGCGACGCGGCAACTGGCCCGTGAGTTCTACCCCGATCAACCAGATGACATCCTGTTCTTCTACACTTACCCGGAATTTCTTGAGTTTGTCAACAGCCGAGGCACAGAGCGGGTCAGCATGGATATACTCCGCCTCCGGCGCGACGAATTACAGTTACACCTGCATCAACCCCCACCACCAGAGCTGATCTGGTATGATCCGGCCACACAGCACTGGCGCCCGGTCTTCGAGAGTGGCGAGATTGCTGAGGATGTGACCCCGCGCACGTGCTTTGAGGGCATCCCGGCCAGCGCGAGCAGTGGCGCGGTAGAAGGGCTGGCGCTCGTCACCAACGACCCCCTCGAAGCCGGACGGCGCTTGCTAGAGCTGCAAGGCGCGGTCATTCTGGTCACACGGCTCACCGATCCGGCCTGGTCGAGCCTGTTTGCACGGCTTGCAGGCGTAGTGACAGAGCTAGGTGGCGTCATCTCCCACGCGGCGATTGTGGCCCGCGAAAATGGGCTCCCGGCTGTCGTGGGCATTCCAGAAGCGACCCGGCATATCCGCAACGGCCAACGCCTACGGATAAATGGCGCAACAGGCATCGTTGAAGTCCTGGAAAGCCTCTAAGCGATAGGGGATACTATGAGTATATTGCCTGAAGAGGACGTCCGACATCTGCAACGTGAGACCATTCCGGAAACCTTCTTCTTTGCTTTCACGACGGCTACGGGTGAGCCATTTGGTCTGGTGCGGTTGATTTTCGGCGCGGACAGCCTTCTGGAAACCGTAGCTATACGGCTCGATGGCCGCTATTGGGTAGCACAATCACAAGGCCCGTGTGAAGCGCCCGACGCTGGACAAGCGAAAATCTCCGGCGCACAGTCGCGCTTGGTGTGTATTACACCCTGGCAGCATTGGCGGTTGCAGTTTGCAGGAGATGTAGCGGGAGTTCCTGTCACATTGGCGCTGGAATTTCGCCACAGCAACGCACCGGAGCGGTATCAGGTAGGAGCGTATACGCAGGTGCAACAGGATGGCATTTTCACCGGCGCGCTCACTTGGGGCGAGGCACAATGGCGCGGCAGGTGTGTGGGCTATCGGGATCACAGCTGGGGGCGGCGCGCAGGCGATTTTCGCGCAGTGGCCTGGACAATGGCAAGCATCCCAGAACGGCTCTACGCTACGTTCGGCCAAACAATGACACAGCAGCGCAGTTTTGGCCGGGTGCTGCGGCCCGATGGCAGCACTGTACCGGTAGTTGCGCCGCAAATTACCCGCGATACAACCGGCTGGCAGATTAACGACCCGGACGCCGGTTTCCCAACCTGGACAGTCGAACCGCTGGCGCCGCCACTCGTAACGTATTTGGGATCAGAGGGGCGCGAAGCAGTGCGAGACCAACCGCAACCGGATGATTGGGCGCGCGATGAATTTGGGCCGACGATGTATACATCCCCGGAAGGCGAGCGCCGGATGGGATTCTGGGAACAAGGGGGAATATTATCACGATGACAGAATGGCTATTAAGCGGACACAATACACAAGAATCTCTGGCTGTAGCGCGTCCTCTGACAGCAACGGCTGTCGAGGCCAATCTCAATATCGCCGTGAGCTGGCCCATCGAGACCCTGGCGGGCGACACGTCCGATTTTGATCCGCAAATTCACGCCTCCACAGTGGTGCAGGGCTGGGTCTACATCAACATTGATTATGCGACCCGGAACATGGCGCGCGTGTTGCCTTTTGATGCTGAATCGGTGGGGGTACCGCAGGAACTGGTGGCCCAATATGAGAAGGTCGTACCTGGTCGCCTGCTCAAGTTACCCTTCCGCTATCACAAACTCTACCGATGGACAAAAAACTTTTACCACAACATCCTACCAGAACAAACACAAGCCACCCGCGAACTCTACTGGCATCTACGCGACCAATCCCGCCCCCCGCTGGAACGGCTCTGGGAAACCTTCGAACCGGATTTTGTGACCCGCTTAATTGATGATGCCCGCGCTCATGGCTTAGTATCCATCACGGTTGCGGTACTGGATACCATTCTGCGCCAACAGGCTCCAGCGTTGCTCTCGCTCTTTGCCGGGCGGGAAACGGCGACCTCGCTCATCGGGCAGCGTATTTGGGAGCTCAGCCGGGTCGCGTTGACCTGTGGCGATGCGGTGCTGAAATTTTTACGCTCCGGCGAGATGATGCTGAGCACATATGAAGCCTTGCCAGAAGCCGCCCCGCTGATAGAGGGTGTCCAATCTTTTCTACGCGACTATGGGCATCGTGGCTTTCGCTATGAGCTGGACTTCGGCGCGGAACGCTTTGTGGATCACCCCGAACAAGTCTGGATAGCCATCGCCAATCAGCTTCAGGAAACCCAGCCGCCAACAGAGCGCGCCACAGCAGCCCAAGCGGGGGGACGCGCGGCTTTGCAAGCCATAAATCCAGTCGCACGCCCTATCTGGCGCGCACTCTTGCGCTGGGCACAGCAGCTCATTGCCTGGCGCGAGGCCTCCAAGAGCTACACCTCGCTGCACCACGCACTGTATGGACTGGTGGCCCGGCATCTCTCGCGACGATTCTATCCCAACGCTCCCGAAGATGAAATGATGTTTTACACCTTCGAGGAATTCCTGACCTTTGGGCGTAGCCAGGGCGAAAAGCAAGTAGCGCAGGAGATCCTGGCGCGGCGGCGTGCGGAATACGAACTGCGCGATCAACAACTCGCGCCGCCGGAACTCATTCGCTATAATCCCGAAACGCAACACTGGCGACCTGTGCTGGAAAAAGATCAGGAGCGCGCCGCAGTTGCGCCCACCACCTTCCATGGCATCCCGGCCTGTGGCGGCAGCGGCCCGGTGGAGGGTATCGCCCTGGTCACGAACGACCCTGTCGGCGCTGGGCGGCGGCTATTAGAACTAGAAGGCCCGGTCATCCTGGTCACACGCCTGACGGATCCAGCCTGGTCAAGCTTGTTCGGACGCCTGACCGCAGTCATCACCGAATTGGGCGGGCTAATCTCCCATGCGACCATCGTAGCGCGGGAGAATGGCTTACCCGCTGTGGTGGGTGTACCCGAAGCTACCCATTGGATCCGCAACGGTCAACGGTTGCGCGTTGACGGCAACACCGGTTCGATAACAGTTCTGTAGTAAAAAGGTTTTCTCAGTCGCATCATTCGTGTAATTCGTAATAAAAATAAAATTTACTACCGTACACTTGTAGATTTTTGCCACGAATTCACTCGAATTAACACGAAAACAATAAGAAATTCGTAAAATTCGTGCTAATTCGTGGCTAAAACTGAATGCGCTTGGAAAATGTACGGTAGACAA
>Ga0334884_1005267_pt1 | contig 12527 bp, 12 predicted proteins | sample GraSluR1_MG_7_FD_207215 | JGI IMG/M metagenome (GOLD analysis project Ga0334884, IMG submission 207215) | Sludge microbial communities from methane-producing bioreactor in Wageningen University, Netherlands - Granular Sludge_12_05 R1 | ecosystem: Engineered > Bioreactor > Anaerobic >...
ATGGCTTCGGGGAAAAGTTCTTCTGGCAATCGTTCTATTATCCGCTCTTTCTGAGCGGTATATACCGGATCGCCGGTGAAGCGCCGATGCAGGTCCGGCTGCTGCAGACGCTGTTGGGCGCGCTCACCTGCGTCATGGGCTGGTGGCTTGGCAGGAGATTCTGTTCGGATCGCGCCGGATTGATTGCGGGGCTGATACTTGTCTTTTATGGACCGTTGATTGCACAGGAGGGCGAGCTTCTTCCGACGACGTGGGAAACGTTCTGGCTGACGCTGTTGCTTATTCTTCTGGCTTCAGGGCGAACGGGTTGGTTTCGTGATTTTTCGACGGGTTTTGTAGCGGCGATGCTCGTGCTCACGCGCGCTGTTTTTTTGCCGTTCGTGTTGCTCGTCGGCGCTTTGGATACGTGGAAGCGACTCAGGCAACGGGTCTTTTCAGGAGCCGTTGTTTCCGTCGTCGCATTCGCAATGCCTTTGCTTCTGGTGGCCATGCTGAATGGGCGGGAGACGGGACATTTCAGCGCCGTGCCGGGCAGCGGAGGGTTCAATTTCTATCTGGGCAACAATCCCCAATCGTCCATTACGGAAGCCATGCGGCCTGGTGATGATGTCATGCGCGTATATCGTCAGGCGGAGCAGGGTGGGGCGCCGGATCGCCAGGCATCGTCCGCTTTCTTCTATGCGGAAAGTTTGCTGTATATCCGGGAACAACCTCTTCATTTTGTGCGTGGACTTCTCCGCAAGTTCGCGAATTTTTTCAGCTCACGCGAAATACCGAGGAATTTCGATGTGTATGTATACCGCCGGTGGTCAAGCGTCCTGCGCGTGTTGATCTGGAAGCGGGGCGCGTTCGGTTTTCCTTTCGGGGTGCTGGGGCCGTTGGCCTTGCTGGGTTTGATTGTAAACAGGCGCCGCTGGCCTGCTTCACTTGTGGCGTGCGTCATCATCTGTCCCCTGACGATCATCGCCTATATCGCGGCGGGCCGATACCGGGTGCCGCTCATTCCTGCGTTTGCCGTGCTTGCCGCTGGCGGTCTTGATTACATGTTTGAGGCTGCGCGGCTTCGCAATGCGCGTCGTCTCACCGGCTCAGTTGCCCTGGTGTTCGTGCTCGGAACGTTGATCTGTTTCCCGCGCGTATTTCGTGTCGAACGCACGGATTTTGTTGCAGAACTGGATTATTGTATTGGCGGATCATTATTGGAGCGTGGCCGTCCGGATGAGGCGGCGAAACGGTTCCGCGCTGCCTTGGAGCGGCGTCCCGATTATATTGAAGCATTGTATAATTACGGAGTCGCACTTGCGCGGCAGGGAAAAATAGATGAAGCCGTCGAGCAATGGCAACAGGTTCTGCGCCTTGAACCCGGCGACACGGATGCAATCCGGGCACTGGAGCAGGCGGCATCGGGCCCTTGATATTCTTTAATCGGTGTTCGACCGGATCTCGTTCATCGGCTACAAAAGGCATTGCAATGCACGAATTTTCCATTTGCGAAGGGATTGTGAAGGCCGCGGTCGAGGAGGTGGAAAAAATGACGCCTCGCCCGAAGGCTCTGCGCCTCGCCCGCGTAGTCGTGGGGCGGCTGCATGCGATCGTGCCGGACAACATGGAGATGGCGTACGAGGTTCTGACGCGCGACACGCCGATCGCGGGGTCGAAACTGGAGCTCGAATTCGTGCCGATAGCCGCAAAATGCAAGGTGTGCGGCTGGGAGGGGAGCATAGAACCGCCTGTTTTTCTTTGCGGGTCGTGCCTTTCGGGCGATATTGAAGTGGTGACGGGCCGGGAGCTGTATCTGGCAAATCTGGAGGTTGAAGTTGATGGCAACGAGTAATGTCCGTGTGTATCGCGACTTGATGGGCGAAAACGAAAAGTGGGCGGCGCAGACGCGCGAATTTCTTGGTGCGAAGAAGCTGACCATGCTGAACTTGATCGGGTCGCCGGGGTCCGGCAAAACCACGCTGTTGGAGTGTCTTGTTCAGGAAGCAGGAGACCGGGTGCGTTTCAGCGTGCTGGAAGGCGACGTGGAGACGACGCACGATGCCGAGCGGATCGCACGGCTGGATATTCCCGTCAGCCAGTTACTCACCAACGGCGCGTGCCATCTCGAGGCAAAACTTGTTCACTATGCATTGAAAGATCTCGCCACAAGCGAGGGCAGTGTCGTGGTGGTGGAAAATGTAGGGAATCTCGTTTGTCCCGCGGAATTCGATATCGGCGAGCATGCCAAGATCGCGGTGCTCAGTGTCACGGAGGGCGAGGACAAGCCTTTGAAATATCCGTTGCTGTTCCGCGAGTGCAAAGCGGTGGTGTTGAGCAAAACGGACCTCCTTCCGCATCTTCGGTTCGATATTGCGCAGTGCCGCGACTATGTTCGCCAGGTGAATGCTTCCGTGCCTGTTTTCGAAGTGTCCGCCATGTCCGGTGCCGGGGTGAGGGAGTTGCTGAATTGGGTGTTGAGCGTCAGAGCGTGAAACCGTCCCAAGCGGGGAAGCAAACCGCCGTAGGGCCCGCGGTGGAGCGGGTGCGCCTCGTGGTGACGGGACGAGTGCAGGGCGTGGGATTCCGTCCGACCGTTTATCGGCACGCGGTGGAGTCCCGACTTACCGGGTTCGTCCGAAATACGCCAGGCGGCGTGGAGATTGAAGTCCAGGGCATACGGCCGCGCATTGATACTTTTCTTGCGCGGCTTAAGACGCAATGCCCCCGCCAGGCGCGCATGGATGCCGTGCATGCCGAACCTGTTCCTGTTTATCCCGAAGAAGAGGGCTTCCAGATCATGCCAAGTGAACGCTCGGGCGATCTCGTGGTCGGGTTTCCGCCGGACCTTGCAACCTGCGGCGATTGCGTGAGCGAGATTTTTTCAACGGCGGACCGGCGGCATGGTTATCCTTTCACTAATTGCACGAACTGCGGGCCGCGGTTCACGATCGTTTCGCGTCTTCCTTATGACCGAGCCCGGACCTCTATGGCGGCTTTTTCGCTGTGCGCCTCGTGTCATGAAGAATATACAAACCCGGCGGATCGCCGCTTTGATGCGCAACCGAATGCGTGCGCGGATTGCGGGCCGGTGCTGAAGCTTCTGGATGGTCAGGGTCGTGGCGTGGCGGTTGATGATCCCCTGGCGGAAGCGGTGCGGTTGCTGAAGGAAGGGCGCATCGGCGCCGTGAAGGGGATCGGTGGGTATCATCTCTGCTGCCTGGCGCAGAGCGAAGAGGCGGTCCGAAAACTGAGAGAGCGGAAGGGCCGCAGGGAGAAATCTTTTGCCGTGATGTTTGCGGATGCCGACCAGGTCAATCACTATTGCGAGGCTTTGCTGGAAGAGGTTCTCGAGATGCTGAGCGTCGCGGCGCCCATCGTCGTGGTGAAGCGCCGTCCACAGGCAGGTCTTTCAGGGCATGTCTCGCCTGATACGCAGGATGTCGGAGCCTTCCTTCCATACACGCCCTTGCATCATCTGCTGCTGAAAAAGGTCAGCCCACTGGTCATGACCAGTGCGAACCTGAGCGAAGAACCCATCACGCACGATGAAGGAACCCTGTCTCGAATCCTCGGGCGGATTGCCGATTTTGCGCTGACCCATAATCGCCCGATCCTGAGGCGGTGCGACGATTCGGTGATGAGAATGGTGGCGGGTTCGAAGTTGATGCTTCGTCGCTCGCGTGGATGGGTACCCACGCCGATTTCTCTTCCGCGAAGCGGCGAACCGGTTCTGGCCGTTGGAGCGGAGCTGAAGAACACGATTTGTCTTACGCGGGGCGGACAGGCGTTCATGTCACAGCATATCGGCGATCTGACCGAGCATCTGAGCCTGGCATTTTTCGAGGAAACGATAAGCGATCTCGCCGCGCTGTTGGGGTTTAAACCCGCTGTGGTTGCGCATGATCTGCATCCGGCATACGAGTCCACGAGATACGCGGCGGCTTATCCCGCGCGCCACCGCATCGCGGTGCAGCATCATCATGCGCATATCGCGGCGTGCATGGCGGAGCACGGATTGAATGAGCCGGTGATCGGCGTCGCCCTGGATGGGAGTGGATTGGGAGATGACGGGACCATCTGGGGTGGCGAATTCTTGATCGCTGATTACAAGGATTTTCGTCGCGTGGGCCATTTCCAGTCCTTCCGCCTGCCCGGCGGAGACGAAGCCATAAAGCATCCGGTACGGATCGCGCTGAGCATGCTGTACTCCGTCCTGGGTAACAAAGCGGAGGGCGTGGCTGCGAAGTGGTTGCCGTCATTGCCCGAGGCGGACCGGCAAGTGTTGTTCCACCTGTTGCAGGGGGGGGCGCAGGCGCCTGTCACGACCAGTGCCGGCCGCTGGTTCGATGCCGTTTCCGCCTTGCTTGGACTTTGTGATACGATCAGTTACGAGGGCCAGGCGGCGATCCGTCTGCAAACGCATGCCGCGAACGGAGCGGGGCGCGATTATGGGTTTGAGCTTGTGACGGAAAATGACGTGACGGTCCTTTCGCTCAGCCCCATGATACAGGCGATGATTCATGATTTGGATTCAACCGTTCACCGCGCGGACATGGCGCGCGGGTTCCACGAAACGATCGCCAGAGGTATTGCAGCGGTCTGCGCGAAAACCTCTGAGCGGGAAGGGCTTCGCAAGGTTGCGCTTTCAGGTGGTGTTTTCCAGAACGATTTATTGCTGCGGCTGGTCACGAGCGAGTTGAGCAACAGAGGGCTGATGGTGTATTCGCATAGGGAAGTGCCGCCGAACGACGGTGGCCTTGCGCTGGGCCAGGCGATAATCGCTTTGGCGAAAACGGAGAATGAGTAATGTGCCTGGCCGTTCCATCCCGGATTGTTGAGTTGCGCGGCGACCTCGCGGTTGTCGAGATCGGCGGCGTTCGCCGGGAGGCAAATGTTTCCTTCATTGAGTCGCCGACCGTGGGCGACTTCGTGCTGTTGCATGCAGGATTCGCGATCGAGAAGTGGTCGGAAGAGGATGTGCGGGAGTACAACGAGATCATTCGCGAGGCTTTATCCTTGGATGAGTCGCCCTCACCCGACTCGCCCCCGGTGGGAGAGGCATGAGGTGAGGGTGTTGACGGGAAAATGAATGGAAAGCAACAGGTCGAAGAAATACGGGAGCTTTCCGATCGCATCGGACGTCCGGTCCGGCTGATGGAGGTTTGCGGTACGCACACGATGTCCGCGTTCCGGACCGGCCTGCGCTCCCTGTTGCCCCCGGAAGTGTCGTTGCTGTCCGGTCCGGGATGTCCTGTCTGCGTGACTTCGAACGCCTTTCTGGACCGGGCGATCGCGATAGCCCGGCGCCCGGGTACGATCGTCACGACTTTCGGAGACATGATCCGCGTGCCGGGTACGGAGACTTCGCTTGAGCGGGCTCGCGCGGAGGGCGCCCAGGTGCGCGTCGTGTACTCCGCGCTCGACACGTTGAAACTGGCGCGGGCGAATCCGCGTGTTGACGTGGTCTTCCTGGGCGTGGGCTTTGAAACCACGGTGCCGGGTACGGCCCTGGCTTTGCGCGATGCGATTGATCGGGTTCCTAACTTCCGTGTGCTCTGTGCGCACAAAACGATGCCGCAAGCGATGGCGGCGTTGCTGCGCGGCGGCGAATTGCGCATAGACGGTTTCATCTGCCCGGGCCATGTCAGCGTCATCATCGGCTCGCAGGCCTACGAGTTCATCTGTCGTGAATTCAAGACGCCGTGCGTGGTTACGGGTTTCGAAGGTCGCGACATGCTTGCCGGAATCACCATGCTGCTTCGGCAACTCGCGGAGTCGCGAGCGGAAGTGGAAATTCAATACACGCGCGCCGTTCGCCGCGAAGGCAATGCGCGCGCCCGTACCGTCGTGGAGGAAGTCTTCGAGGAAAGCGATGAGACGTGGCGCGGCCTGGGGATAATCCCGCGCAGCGGTCTTGCCATCCGGCCGCGCTTCCGCGCGCACGATGCCTTTTTTTGTTACGAGGAGATCAAAGTGCCCGAATCGAAGGACCCGCGAGGCTGCGCATGCGGCGATGTGTTGCGAGGGGCGAAGAGCCCGCGCGAGTGTCTGCTTTTCAGGAAAAAGTGTACGCCGGATCATCCGGTCGGCGCGTGCATGGTGTCGAGCGAGGGAACCTGCGCGGCGTACTACCGGTATGAATGAGGAGAAAATGAAATCGGCCGATGACATCATTTTGTTGTCCCACGGCGGAGGCGGTACGCGGACCTCTGAACTGTTGAAGAGCGTGATCTTGCCGGTGCTGGATAATCCCGTGCTCGCAAAGCTGGATGACGCAGCCTGCTTGTCGCTTCCTTCGTCGGAGTTGGCGTTCACCACGGATTCGTACGTGGTGAAACCCCTGTTCTTTCCGGGCGGGGACATCGGGCGGCTAGCGGTTTGCGGCACGGTCAATGACCTTGCCATGCAGGGATCGAAACCGCGATATCTCGGGCTCGGGCTGATTCTGGAGGAAGGGTTGCGCGTGGCGGACGTGCGTCGCGTAGTTGAATCCATCGCGCGCGCAGCAAAGGAGGCGGAGGTTGAAGTGGTCACGGGCGACACGAAAGTGGTGGAGCGATCTGCGGGTGGCGGGCTTTTCATCAACACGAGCGGAATCGGGATCCGGCGCGCGGGCGTGGACACCCATGTGTCGAACGCGCGGCCCGGCGATGTCGTGATCGTCAGTGGCAGTGTCGGCGATCATGGCGTGGCGGTCATGAGCGCGCGCGAAGGGTTGAATTTTCAAGCCCACATCGAAAGCGATGTGGCCCCGCTGGCGGGGATGATCGGCCGTTTGCTCGATGCAGTGCCGGGCGTGAGATGCCTGCGCGATCCGACGCGCGGCGGTCTGGCCGCCGCCTTGAACGACATCGCGCGCGCGTCGTCGGTTTGCGTGCGGATTCGCGAGCAGGCGATTCCGGTACGCGAGGAGGTGCGTGGAGCCTGCAGTTTGCTGGGATTCGATCCGCTGGAGGTGGCGAACGAGGGCAAGGCGTTGATTGTTTGCGGAGCCGCGGACGAGGAGAGAGTCTTGGCTGCGCTTCGCGCTGATCCGCTCGGAGGGGAAGCCCGCGCGATCGGGTGCGTGACCGCGGATCCCAGGGGCCGTGTCCTGCTGGAGACGGCATTGGGAGGCGAGCGGATGGTGGATGTCCCCACCGGGGAAAACCTGCCCCGGATATGCTGATTCGCGGCATCGGTTTGAACTTGGCCGCCAGCTGTAGTATCAGTATATTCAACCCCCCGGGAAAAAGAGGTTTTTTAACAAGGGAGAAGGATATGTCCATAGAATTCAATGCTGACGAGGTGCTGAAAGTCGCGGAGCGGATTGAAGAAAACGGAGCGGCTTTTTATCGCCGCGCGGCCGAGATTACAGGCGAAGAAAAGAACAAGACCTTCCTTCGCGAGTTGGCAGCCATGGAGGACGATCACCTGAGAATCTTCTCCGAAATGCGCGCCAAGCTTTCCGATGCGGAAAGAGATTCAAACACCTACGATCCGATGAGCGAAAGCCTTCTTTACCTGAAGTCGCTGGCCGATCTTCATGGCGGTGAAGGATCGCCGGATGCCGCGGCGAAACTTACAGGGAAAGAAACCATGGAGCAGATCATTCTCAAGGGCATTGAGCTGGAGAAGAAATCCATTCTCTTCTATCTCGGCGTTCAGGAAATGGTGCCGGAGCGGCTCGGTAAAGACCAGATCGAGCGCATCATCAACGAGGAAAAGAGTCACGTGGTGATATTGTCTCGTGCATTGAATGAGGCGCGGCACGCCCGCTGAGAGTCTTCGGATCGTTTATGAAAGGAATGAATGTAAATGGCTACGAAATTTAATGTGAGTGAAGTGTTGGAAATGGCGGCGCGCATCGAGGCCACCGGCGGACGATTCTATCGCAAAGCGGCCAAGTTGCATGTATCGGCGCGGGACCTGTTGAACGAAATTGCCCGCCAGGAAGATATGCATCAAAAGGCTTTTGCAGAAATGCGCCGTGCGTTGACCCCGGGCGAGCAGGGAGAACTGGCGGGCGATCTTTATGGGGATACGGACCTGTACTTGAAGGCGATGGTCGAGAATCAGAGCTTTGACATCAACAAGGATCCGTCCGATTTCATCACGGGGCAGGAGTCGCTGGCGGATATCTTCAACATCGCGATCGGATTGGAAAAAGACTCGATTATCTTTTACCTGGGCCTCAAGCAACTGGTTCCACCCTCGATGGGCAAGGAAAAGATTGATGCCATCGTGAAAGAGGAAATGAAGCATGTGGCGTGGCTGAATCAGAAGCGTACGGAGCTGGGTTTGAAGGCGTGATTTTTCTCCTCTTGAAAATGGGGGAGGTGAGTGGTAGGTGTTAGAAAGAACCTGCGGCGAGGGGCGAAAGCGCTGAGACCAAGGGGCGATGGAAATCAGAGAGGTTTTCAAGTCCTGCCGCACAGCCGGCAGGACTTTTTTTATCTGGAGGAAACGGCATGAAGGAAAGACTGGGTTTTGTGGGTATTATCGTAGAGGACCGGAAGAAAACGGCGGGCAAGGTCAATGCCGTGCTGACGGGTTATGGCGACATCATTCTTGCGCGAATGGGATTGCCGCATTTGCAACACGACTGCAGCGTGATCACGCTGATCGTCAACGCCACAACCGATCAAGTCGGCGAATTGACGGGCAAGCTGGGCGCGATTGACGGCGTATCCGTGAAGTCCGCCATGAGCAAGGTTCCTTAAGGAATATGAACACGACCCCGAAATCCATGCGATTGCAGATCGGTCTGTTCGGCCGCACCAACGTGGGGAAGTCGAGCTTTCTCAACATGGTGGCCGGACAGGACGTCGCGCTGACTTCGCCGGTGCCCGGAACAACGACCGATGTCGTGGAAAAGGCCATGGAGCTGCTTCCGGTCGGGCCGGTGATGTTCCTGGATACGGGGGGGGTGGACGATATATCCGTGTTGTCCGAGCTTCGCCTTATGCGCACGGCGAAGGTCTTCGATCGCGCGGACGTGGTGGTGCTGGTGACGGAGCCGGAGGTGTGGGGCGCGAGCGAGGAAATGATCGCTGCCGAGGCCGAGCGGCGTCGCATACCGTTGGTCGTTGTGATTAACAAAACGGACCGCATGACGCCATCCGACGCATTTCTTACCCGTTTGAGTGCTTCAGGATCGCCGGTGATCGCTTGCTCTTCGCAAGACACCGCCTCGCGCGATCTCTATGTCAGCGCCTTCAAGGATGCGCTGCTCAAGGTATGTCCTGAAGACTTCCTGCGCACACCGAAGATCGTGGGCGACCTGGTTCCGCCGGGCGGGGTTGTCGTGATGATTGTGCCGATTGATCTCGAGGCGCCGAAGGGCCGCCTGATTCTGCCCCAGGTGCAGACGCTGCGGGATGCGCTGGATGCGAGCACGGTGGCCGTGGTCGTGAAGGAAACGGAGTACGCTCGCGCATTGGACCTGCTGAACCGGCCGCCGGACCTGGTGGTCTGCGATTCTCAGGTGGTGGACCGCATGGTAGCCGAGACTCCGGCCGGCGTGGCCTGCACGACTTTTTCCATTCTATTCGCCCGGTTCAAAGGGGATATTGTCGAAGAGGCGAAAGGGGCGGCGGCCGTCGCGAGGCTCAGGTCCGGCGATCGCGTACTGATCGCGGAGTCCTGCAGCCATCATGCGATGGAAGACGATATCGGGCGCGTGAAAATTCCGCGTTGGCTGCGGCGGTACACAGGATTTCCGGTGGATATAAGCGTCTGTTCCGGTCGCGATTATCCAGCGAACCTGGCGGATTATGCCTTGGTGATTCATTGTGGAGCTTGCATGCTGACGCGGCGTGAAATGTTGGTACGCATCGAGCAGGCCGGGGCGCGTGGGGTCCCCATCACAAATTACGGGCTTTGCATTTCGTTCCTGCACGGGGTGTTGGACCGCGTGTTGTCTCCTTTCCCGGACGCGCTGGAGGCTTTTCACAGGGAGCTGAATCTCAGTCCGAAAAGACAGGAGGTGCTTCATGGCAGCCCCCTTTCAGATTGAGACGGACGGTATGGCGGAACGAATTGTTCATGCCGAAGTCGAGAAATACATGCTGGGCGGTCGCAATTTTATTGATGACGCGGAGATCGAGCAGCGCATTCGCGCGGGCGTGAATCCGGATAAGGCGCGTATCCGGGATATCATTGCAAAGTCCGAGGCTGTGGAGACGCTGGATCCGGATGAAGTCGCGGCTCTTTTGCATGTAACCGATCCGGAGCTGTGGGAGGAAATGAAGCAGGCCGCGGCACGAATCAAGCAGAAGGTGTACGACAACCGGATTGTAACCTTTGCCCCTCTGTACCTGAGCAATGTTTGCATAAACAACTGCCTGTATTGCGGCCTTCGTTCCGAAAATTTCTCCATCCGGCGCAGAACCCTTTCGCAGGAGGAAATTCGCAGAGAGGTTGAGGTGCTGGCCGGTGAGATCGGGCATAAACGGTTGATCGTGGTGTTCGGAGAGCATCCGGATTCCGGCGTTGATTACATGGCCGAATCCATGCGGACTATTTATGGCGTGAAGAAGAAAGCCCGCATCGGCTACGGACAGATTCGGCGTATCAATGTAAACGCGCCCCCGCTCCCGGTGGATGAATTGCGCGTGCTGCACGAGGTGGGGCTTGGGACATACCAGGTCTTTCAGGAGACGTATCATCACGCGACGTATGCGACCGTTCATCCGGGCGAGACGATCAAGGGAGATTATGCATGGCGGCTGTACGCAATGCATCGCGCGATGGAGGCGGGCATTGACGATGTCGGAATCGGCGCTCTTTTCGGCCTGTACGACTGGCGGTTCGAAGTCATGGGTTTGCTTTACCATGCCCGTGAGCTGGAGCGGGCGTTCGGCATCGGTCCGCATACCATATCTTTTCCGCGTCTGGAGCCGGCTGAAAACACGCCGTTCGTGCAGAACCTGCGGTATGCGGTGAGCGATGCGGACATGGAGCGGATTATTGTGATTCTTCGGTTATCTGTTCCATATACGGGCATGATCCTTACGGCGCGCGAAGATCCTTTCATGCGTCGGCGATTGATCCCTCTGGGCTGCACACAGACGGATGCTTCCTCGCGCATCGGCGTGGGTTCGTACAGCGATGCGTATGAGCAACAGGAAGGCGACCGGCAGCAATTTATGCTGGGCGATACGCGATCGCTTGACGAAGTTGTGCGGGAATTGGCGGAGATGGGTTATATCACGTCGTTCTGCACGGCGGGGTATCGCTGCGGACGGACCGGTCAGTGCATCATGGATTTGCTGCGCAGCGGCAAGGAAGGAAAGTTCTGCAAGCTGAATGCGGTGCTGACTTTCCGCGAGTGGCTGGATGATTTCGCCAGCCCGGAAACGCAGGCCGTCGGCGAAAAAATTCTGCGCATGGAGTTGGAGCAGATCCGCGAGCAGAACCCCCGCGGGTTTCCCGTGTTCATGAAGTACTATGAGCGGACGGCGGCGGGCGAGAGGGATTTGTACCTGTAAGTGCCGGGCACTTGTGCCACGGAGGTATTGACCTGGTCGCCGGAATCGTCAAACTCGGTGCATGAGCATATATCAACGCTTCGCCGTGGCCGGAAAACTTGTCGAAATTCCGCTGCCCGGAAAACGCAACCGTCCGCTTGATGGTTTCCTGGTGCCGGGAGACCGTCGGCGTCCGCTGTTGATTTTCGTACACGGGATGCACAGCAACTTCTACCGGTCGGCGCTCAAGAAAGCCTTCATGCAGGAATGCCGGCGGCTGCGCATGGGCATGCTGTCCTTCAACAACCGCGGGGCGGAAAGCGGGACCAATGATGAAAGATTTCGCGACTGTCTTGCCGACCTGGATGCGGCAATAGCGTTTGGAAAGCGGCAGGGTTACAAGTCCTTTGTTCTTGCGGGTCATAGTACGGGATGTCAGAAGATCGTTTATTATCAGGCCTTACATAAGAGCGCTGCTGTACGAGCGATGGTTCTGCTGGCCATTGGTGATGACATGGCGATCATGAAAAGGGACTTGAAACAGCGCTTTGATTTCTGGGTCCGGCGTGCTTGCATGCTGGTACGGCGCGGGAGGGCATCGGATCCGCTTGAAGCACCGGTTATCCCTCCATTCTCGGCGCGTAGATTTCTGAGTATTGCCGATCCAAAAGAAATAGAAGCGGGATTATTTGATTTGGAGAATGGAAAGCTTGATTATTTTCGGCGAGTGCGGTGTCCCGTGTTGGTTGTTATTGCCGGGGGAGACGAATACGAGACGATGAAGCCAGAAGATATGGTTTCGTTGTTTCGCATCCGCTATCGCGGATCGAAGCTTGATACAAAGATAATGCAAAAAGCGGACCATGGCTTCCATGGGATCGAGCGCCGCGTGACTCGCATTGTTCTGCGTTGGATATCAGGAGATGCGGTTGAATAAAAAAACCGGCGATCCAAGGGGATCGCCGGCTTGGGGGGAGGAGGGATACATCCCCGCAAAAATCAAAAATGTTTGTTTTCCTCGGCTTGGCGAGTACACATGGGGCCATGCTTGATCATCCAGTCAACAGCCGCACGCTCCCATCCGATGTCATAGCC
>Ga0334884_1005272_pt1 | contig 12506 bp, 11 predicted proteins | sample GraSluR1_MG_7_FD_207215 | JGI IMG/M metagenome (GOLD analysis project Ga0334884, IMG submission 207215) | Sludge microbial communities from methane-producing bioreactor in Wageningen University, Netherlands - Granular Sludge_12_05 R1 | ecosystem: Engineered > Bioreactor > Anaerobic >...
CTCAACCGCCCCCAAACCCCCTTTTACCCCGCTTTTCACGCCAAAACCGCCCCTACCGCCTCCCGCGATTAGTCCAAACCGCCCAGTAGATCGGCCCGCTCATCCGCCCATGGTATTTGTTTATAACACCCCCCATATAATGCTCATCGATCCCCGCCTCAAGCGCCATATGGTGTACATCTCCCGCCCGAAAACGCCTCACGTTGCCCCCGATCCCCTTCACACGTGCATCCGCCGCTTCCCAGCGGGGCTTCAGCGGATTATAATGCCCCACATATATTATATCCTCCGCCAAAACCCCTCTTTTCACGCTAAAAACCTTGTATTTCAGCACAAAAGCATAGTCGTACATAGCAATAGCAGGGAACTTATCCGGGATCTCAACCAGCTCCGCCACCACCTCAATTGCCCCCCGCCGCCCCACCTCCTCATCGGCCACCTCATCCCGCCGACAGGAAATCCCCAATAACAACACCGCAATCACAAGCCCGCAAAGCAAGCATCTACAAACACTTGCGCGCATCAGTACTCCAGCTCCGCATACGTCCAGTGCGGCTCCCAACCCCGCCCCAACAGCAGCACCGGCCCATCATTTGTATTCGGATGCAGTTTGCGCAAGGCAGCACTCCGCCCGCGAATCATCGGCACATCCTCCAGTCGCATCAGATGCAGCGCCCCGCCGGCCTTCTCCGACCCCCCGCCATCCTCATTAAAACGTGAAAAAAGCACATATTTGTCATCCGGCGACGTCGCCCCTCCGTAAACATGCGTCCCATCTTCACCATAGACCAGCCTGTGCCCCCCGCCCGTCGCGTCGGCCATCCACAACTGAGTCCACCCATAGCCGCGATTGGCCCGCTGCCCAGCCGGCCGACATGAGTAAATCACACGCCGCGAATCGGCGAACCAGTCAGGCGTGCAGCTCTGGAAGCTGTTGATTTCATTGGACTTGCCGCTCTCTATGTCCACCCGAACGATCGTCCAGATCTCCCCGCGATAGTTCGCCACTCCGCAAAGCGACCTCCCATCCGGCGACCAGTACATCTGCTGAAAGACCCCCTGCCGGTCGATCTGCCGCACCACTCGTCCCGTCTCCACATCCACAAACTGAATGCCCTTAAGTGTCAAGCAGGCAACCTGGTTGCCGTCCGGCGACCACGATGCCCACGGGAAATCCCCCTCTCCGCCCAGAAGACGCCGATTTCTGCCGTCCCAGTCGGCCACAGCCAACGAACCCAGGAATCCCCAGTGGTCGTGATCCAGCACGGTCCCCCGCTTCATAACGCGATAGAGCAGCTTGCTGCCGTCCGGTGAGTATCGCGGTGCGGCCTCTTCAAACTCCGGCGTGTCCGTCAGCGCTTTGCGCCCCGAGCCGTCCGGGCGCATCACGAACAGGTCCCAAGACCCGTTGGCTGACCGAGCACTGAAGACAATCCAGCCCTTGTCGCGCACCTCTTCGGCGAGCTCCGTGCGAGGATTGCCCGCGATTGCATGCAGCGCCAGCAATGCAAGCAAAACCGCCTGCAATGCCCCACTATTATGCATAAAGTGCGTTTTCATGCGAAAAACCTCACATTCACGCCGGACGAGGGTACTGTGGAATGGGCAGTTGCTGGCCTTCTTTCAGTGCGGAGGCATGGGCGATTATGCCCGGGACGGTGCAGGCCAGCGCCTCGTAGAGGTCGATGGTTGGTCTGCGTGCGTGGGTGAGGGCATCGATGAATTCGTGCGTCAGGAATGTGTGGGAGCCTTCATGGCCCGTGTCGTGGCGGAGGGGTTCGGGGAGCATGTCTGTCTTCCACCATTGGGGCTGGTCGTATTTTTCGAAGTTCGGGAGGTTTCGGACGAAGCCGGCGTCGTCGGTTTCCTGCTGGGCGCCGGTTCTTACGATGACTGGACCGATGCCGTTGGGGTGGGCTGAATAGAAGCTCATCTTTGTGCCGATCCATTCTGCGCGTTCGCAGCCGCGGTGGGCGCCTTTCCACCAGACGTTTACCCGGAAGGCGTGGCCGCGATCGGTGCGGAACATGGCGGAGGCGTTCCAGAAGGGGTTTTTGTAAACGTTGTCTTTGAGGATGGGGCTGTCGTCTCCCCAGCCGTGGCAGACGACCTGTGTGAGTCGTTCTCCGGTTACGCCGACGAGGTGTGCAGTGCAGTGGGTCGGATAGAACATTGGGGGGTAGGCGTATCGCCAGGTGCGTTTGCCTTTGGGGTCGCCGTATGGCTCGTGGAAGAGGTAGTCCAGTCCGTCGTGCTGGTATTCGCTCTGGCAGTAGAAGACCTCTCCGAAGCGCTTATCTTCAAAGAACTTACGTGCGGAGATGGTGAACTGCTGGTAGTAGCTGGTCTCGGCCATCATGTAGGTCAGGCCGGTCTTGCGGACGATGTCGACAAGGCGGTCGGCTTCGGCTGTTGACTCGCAGCAGGCGGGGACGGCGACGATTACGTGTTTGCCGTGTTTCATGGCTTCTACGGTGTGTTTGACGTGGTTGGGGGCTTCTGTGAAGATGGCGACGGCGTCGATGTCTTTGTCGAGGACGAGTTCTTCGAGTGATGGGTAGGATCTGGTGCATTTGTATGTTCGCATGAGGGCGTCTCGGCGGTCCTGTCGGAGGTCGCTGACGGCTTGGACGGTGCAGTCGGGGTGCTTGTGCCAGTGGAATGAGCAGCCGAAGCCGCCGCCTACGACGCCGATTCGGATCTTTTTGGGGGCGGTTTCGAGTGCGAGGGCAGGGCTTTGGGCCAGTGAGAGGCCGCCGATGGTCAGGGAGGTGTTTTTCAGGAAGTTTCGCCTTGAGAGCACGGGCGCGGGGTTATTTTGGGTTTGGCCGGTCGCCATAAGTCCTCCATCTCTATAATGATAGAAAGTGGACCTGAGTAAAATGTTTTGATCAGGCCGTTAATGTAAAGGATAACGCAAGTGGCGGCAGATGGCAAGCGGTGAGCTGGAGGATTGGGTTTGAATGGGTTTGTTTTGGGGGCGGCTGCGGGGCCAATCCGGACAAACGCAAGCTAAGTGCTTGCCAAACAAGGACTTATGATGTTAGGCAATTGTTAAGATTGGCTTTGTTTCTGCAAAACGGGGGGTCGGCGGCATGGGAGGCGGCGTTTTTGCGGCAACGGCGCGGGTTTGGCGGCTGCAGCGGGTTGTGTTGTCTTGCAGATCCATGCTCTTCCCTCTTATTTTGGCGTTCTTTTTGGCGCACAGTTACATTATAGCGTATTTTCTGCAAATGTCAAACAAAACGGCAAGTTTTTTTATCAGTAATTCCGCTTTGGGATATTCAGGGACAAGAAGGCTTTCTGCATACCCCTTGGTAACGCGGGAAGCAGGTGGGGAAGATGGTTGATATTTGCAGGAATCCGTGCTATTATCAACGAACAGGATGTAACAAGTGTTTTATTTAGTGCTCATCAGCCAGGAGATGATTATGACTCCAGCAAGACGCATCAAAGCCGTGTTGACGGGGGCCGTTCTGGGGGCAATGCTTATTCTTGTGTGGGGCGCGAGCGAACTTGCGGCGCAGTCGCCCACAAGCAGTAGGCCGCTTAAAGTGTTTGTTCTTGCCGGGCAATCCAACATGCAGGGGCATGCACATGTCAGGACCTTCGAAGTGATCGGCCTGGATGCGAAGACGGCGCCGATGCTGAAGGACATGTGCACGGCCGACGGCACGCCGCGCGTTTGCGAGAATGTGTGGATCTCGTCGATCGGCAGTGCCGACGAGGAGCAGGTGGGCAAGCTGACGGCGGGCTTCGGCGCCAAGGCAGGCGGCCCCAAGATCGGGCCTGAGTTCACGTTCGGGATTTACATGCAGAAGCTGCTGGATGAGCCGATTTTGATTGTCAAAACGGCGTGGGGCGGCAAGAGCCTGCACACCGACTTTCGTCCGCCGAGCGCCGGGCCCTACGTGTTCAACGAGGCACAGTTGAAGCAGTTCGCCCAGCAGGGCAAGGATCTGGAACAGGCCAAAGCCGACAAGGCCCAGGCGACCGGCCGCTGTTACCGGCTGATGATCGAGCACGTGAAGAACGTCATGGCGGATATTCGGCGCGTTTGGCCGGACTACGACCCGGCCCGCGGCTATGAACTGGCCGGCTTTGTCTGGTTCCAGGGCTGGAATGACATGGTTGACGGCAGTGCCTATCCCAATCGCGGCAAGCCGGGAGGTTATGACCTGTACAGTGATCTCCTTGCGCAGTTTATTCGTGACGTGCGCAAAGACCTTTCGGCGCCGAAGCTGCCGTTCGTGATCGGCGTTATGGGCGCGGGAGGACCCGTAGACCTGTACTCGCCGGAGCAGCAGCGGTACCGCGACATTCATCAGAGCTTCCGCATGGCCATGGCCGCTCCGGCTGAGTTGGAGGCGTTCAAAGGCAGCGTCGTCGCTGTTCCGACGGAGAAGTACTGGGACATGGAACTGGTCGCTCTGAGAGCCAAAGACGCGAAGATCCAGCAGGAGTTGCGCAAGCTGCAGGAGGCCGGCACGCTCAGTCGCGAGGAACAGAATGCGGCGCTGGAGAAACGCAGAGCGGAGGTCTTTACCCCGCGTGAAATGGTGATCCTGGAAAAGGGCGTGTCCAACTTCGAGTTTCACTACCTGGGTTCGGCCAAGATCATGGCCCAGATTGGCAAGGGTTTTGCCGAGGCGATGTTTGAAGTGATGGACGGACAGAGGCGGCGGTGAACGTGAACGCAGGCCAATTTGCCGGCTGGCGTGTATGGCACAGACCGGGTGCGCGTGATTGACAACGGACATGGCCCGAAGAAAGCGGTTCGCGCGGTGGTTCCTGTTGTGCGTGCTGTTTCGCGGGGCAGGAAACAGGCCGTGCGGCGGGATGGGCGATTATTTTTTGTTAGGCGTTCCCTGGATGTCCATGTTGTTGTCGATGTCGTCGACGAGGATACCGCGGACGTCGCCGGGATCGTTGCATTGCCAGACGCGGACCGAGGCGATTGAGGCGGAGGACTCGGGCTCGGACCAGTATTCGTTCGCCGCCCAGCCGTGGTGATTCATGTGCGGGTTGTACAGCGGCATGTCGGCGGAGAAGTCGTGGGCTTTGTCCTTGTCGACGGCTACCCAGCGGTATGCATAGGTCCAAATTGCGGGGATCATGCCGATTGGCCTGGCGGGATTGTCGGGGCCTTGCGGCGCGGGGGCGGTTTGGCCGATCTTCATGACGACCTCGAACTGGCCGGACGCAAAGAACGGTTTCGAGACGATCACGCCGCCGACGCGGCGGGTGTCGCCTTGCCAGCCTTTTACGGGGCCATCATAGTCGTCGCCGTGTCCGCGGCAGACGAGGACGTTTTTATGTTGACCGAAGACGACATCAGGTACAATTGCGACGTTTTCGGGTACGACTCCGTTGTTGCCGCTTCCCCAACGTTTTCGCAGGAGGTACCATTTTGCGGGATCGATTCGGCCGGCGGCCCAGTCTTCCTCGAACACCAGGACGGCCCCGTCGGGAGGCGGGATTGATTTGTCGTCATAGGCGACGAGGGGGCTTTTGCAGCAAAGAAGCAGATAGGCCGCAGCTACAATGGCCGGTACGAAAGAGCTACCACTTTGTTTACTCTTCATTACGCTGCTCTCACGTCGGCAGATCACGGCAGGTCCGTTTCGAAGGACTGCAGTTGTGCGATGAGAGCGGGCAAGTCTTCCTGTGCGGTCTTCCAGAGAATGTCGAGATTGATGTCAAAGTAAGCGTGAACAAGGCGGTGTCGCATGGATATGATGTCCTGCCAAGGAATCACGCGGAGCTTATCGCGGGTGGGCGGGGTGACCTGGCAAGCGGCCTCGCCGATGATTTCGACGTCCTTGACGAGTGCAAGGACGAGCTTGCGGTCGGAGTTGAGGTCGGCGCGTACATGACCTTTTACGAACCCACGCGCCTCGCGGGCGGCGTCAAGCATGTGGCGGAGGCGGATTGCGTCATCCTTTTGCATACTGGACCACTGCTTGTTCGAGGACCTGCTGTCGAAAGTAGCGGCTGAGGTCTTCGGGAGTTCTGAGGTCGACCTTCCTGTCTCCGAGGAGTTCGGAGAGTTCGCGTTCCATGCGTGCGATGCCGAAGAGGCCGGGGATGTGGTCGGGTTCAAACTCGACGAGCAGATCGATGTCGCTTTCGGGGGTGAAATCATCGCGCAGGGCCGAGCCGAAGACAGACAGCCGGCGGATGCCGTTTTGGCGGCAAAAGGCGGCGATGGTGTCCGCGGGCATTGATGCGGCCGGGTTCATAGCTCGATCTCCATCGGTTCGGAACCAGTGATACTGTTTTATTATCGGGGTTTGCGGGGGCGGGGTCAAGGGCAAATGTGGAATCGCCCGGCGATGACTCTTCCAAGCAGATTCCTGGATTGCGATCAGGATGACCCTGATGGGCGTGCCGGGGCGGCTTGGGGCAGGATGGCCGTGGCGCTATAGTTTTCGGTCGAGTTTTCTGTAGCTTATGGCTTCGGCGATGTGTTCTGCTCGGATGTCGGCAGCGTCTTCGAGGTCGGCTATGGTTCTTGCCACTTTGCAGATCTTGTCGTGGGCGCGGGCGCTGAGGGCGAATTCGGACATGGCCTGTTTCAGGAGCTGCTCGCCGGGTTCGTCGAGTCGACAGTGTGCTTCGACCTGTTTGTGGGTCATTCTGGCATTGGTCATGACCTTGCCGTCGCCGAAGCGGCGGGTCTGGGTTTCGCGGACGTGGATGATCTGTTCGCGGATGCGGGCGGAGGCGGTCTGCTCGGCGCGGGAGCGGAGCTTGCGGAAGGCGACGGGGGGCACATCGATGTGTATGTCGAGGCGGTCCATGAGGGGGCCTGAGACTTTTGCGATGTAGCGTTCGATCTGACGGGGGCTGCATTTGCACTTTCTCTGGCCGCTGCCGAAGTAGCCGCAGGGGCAAGGGTTCATGGCTGCGATGAGTATGAACTGGGCGGGGAAGGTGATGGTGCCCTTTGCACGGGAGACGGTTGCTGCGCCGTCTTCGAGGGGCTGGCGGATCATTTCGAGTATGTGGCGCGGGAACTCGGCGAACTCGTCGAGGAAGAGGATACCGTGGTGTGCGAGGCTGAGCTCGCCGGGTCTTGGGTTGGTGCCGCCGCCGATGAGGGCGGGTCCACTTGCGGTGTGGTGCGGGGCTCTGACGGGTCGTGTGGCAATGAGGGCAGTGTTCTTTTCGAGGAGGCCAACGGAAGAGTAGATGCGCGTCGTTTCGAGCGATTCGTGCAGCGTCAGCGGCGGGAGGATGGTGGCCATTCGCTCGGCGAGCATTGTCTTGCCTGCGCCGGGGGGGCCGATCATCATTACGTTGTGTCCTCCTGCGGCGGCGATGGTCAGCGCTCGCTTGACGGTTTCCTGGCCTTTGACGTCTGCGAAGTCGACATCGTAGACACCGGCGACGTTGAAGAGCTCGTCAATGTCTACGGTGGTTGTCTCAAGGGGCAGTTCGCCGGAGAGGCAGCCGACGGCCTGCGAGAGAGAGGCGACGCCGTAGACGTCGATGTTCTGTACGACGGCGGCTTCGCGTGCGTTTTCGAGGGGGACGACGATGCTTGAGAAGCCGTTTTCGGCGGCGGCCATAGCCATGCTGAGGACGCCGTTTACGCGGCGGACGCGGCCGTCGAGGGCGAGCTCGCCGACGACGAGAGAGCGTTTGAGGGAGTCGGGCTGGAGGGCGCCGGAACAGCAGAGCATGCCCAGGGCGATGGGCAGGTCGAAGGCTGGGCCGGCTTTTTTGACGTCGGCTGGGGCGAGGTTGATCAGCGACTGGGTGTCGGGGTATTTGTAGCCGGAGTTGAAGATTGCGCTGCGGACTCGCTCGATGCTCTCCTTTACGGCGGTGTCGGGCAGGCCGACGATTGTGGGTTTTTCGAAGCCGCCGCGTGAGACGTCGACCTCGACCTCGCAGATTACCGCGTCTATGCCCTCTAACGTAACGCTATACAGCCTCGCCAGCATATGCAACTCCCCGAATCCAGTATCATAGCGACCAATGCGGGGGAATTGTACCGCTTTTGCGCGAGGCAGGCAAGGAGAACGTTCCATGTCTTCGCTATTTTAGCACAATGCGATTGCGGATGTCCAGACAACTGTTTGTTTTGCCTGCTTTCCAGCAATAGTGCTTTTTGCGGCAAAAACCGCGTTTTTATTGGTTTGCGAAAAATTTTTGAAAAAATTAAAAAAAAGCTTTGTGTGTGGGCGAGGATGCGGTATAATTATTATTGGATACGGTGCTCTTATCTTCTTATACTCTTACGAGTTCCGAGAGCGCTGAGGCAGTTGTTTAGTTAATACAAATAGTCATATTTCGATATTCGAAACTGACTCAGCAAAAAAAGGCCGGTGTTGACGTGCACCGGCTTTTTTTATGCGCATGTGTGGGTGGTTTGCCTTGGGGAATTGATTGCGGGTTTGTGGGCGGCGGCATAAGATGTGGGGCGGGCCGGGTGTCGGGTAACCGGCCGGGAATGCCGTTGAACTGTCGACTTGCCGGATGGTCTTTACTTCGCACGTTTTTGTGTTCTACTTTCTGCCGCTGGTTTTGGCGGGGTACTACCTGCTGCGTCGTGGGCGAAACTTGTTTCTGCTTGGGGCGAGCTATGTGTTCTATGCGTGGTGGAACCCGGCGTTCGTGCCGCTGATGGCGGCAGTTACGGTGATCAATTATGCGGGGGCGCGTCTTATTGCGGGTTCGTCGTCAGCGGTTCGGAGGAAGGCGGCGGTGGTTTGCTCGGTTGCGGTGAGCCTTGGGCTGTTAGGGTTCTTCAAGTACTTTGTGTTCGTTCAGGAAAACGTCAACGGCGTTCTTGCGGCGTTCGGGGGTCCGGTGACGGAGTTGTGGCGGATCGCGCTTCCGGTGGGTATCAGCTTCTATACTTTTCAGAGTTTGAGCTACACGCTGGACGTTTATCGCGGGGCGTGCGCTCCGGTTGGGTCGTTTGCGGACTTTGCGTGTTTTGTGTCGTTGTTCTGCCAGCTTATTGCCGGTCCGATCCTGCGTTACAATGCGATCGCGCCGCAGCTGCACTCTCGACGGCACACTCTGGAGAAGTTCTCCAGGGGGGCGGGTCTTTTTATTCTGGGCTTTGCGCGCAAGGTGCTGCTTGCGAACACGATCGGGCGGGCGGCGGATGCGGCGTTCGCGACGGAGGGTCTGGCGGCGGCGGACGCGTGGTTCGGGGCGGGGGCGTATGCGTTTCAGATATACTTCGATTTTGCGGCGTACTCGGATATGGCTGTTGGCCTGGGGCGGATGTTAGGTTTCGAGTTCGAGCGGAACTTCGACGGGCCTTACAGGTCGGAGAGCATCACGGATTTCTGGCGGCGATGGCATATATCTCTATCGAGGTTTTTGCGGGATTACCTTTATATTCCTTTGGGGGGCAATCGTCGGGGGCGGGGTCGGATGTATTTAAACGTGGCGCTTGTGATGCTTTTGGGGGGCCTTTGGCACGGGGCGAACTGGACGTTCATGGTTTGGGGGGCATGGCACGGGGGGCTGCTGATTATTGAACGTGCGATGGGCAAGCGGAGCGTTTACGGGCGTTTTCCGCGGGCTGTTCGCGTGTGTGTAACATTCGTGCTGGTTCTGTTCGGATGGGTCATGTTCCGTTCGGCGAGTCTTGGCGCGGGTGTGGGGTATCTGGCGTCGATGTTCGGGTTTGGTGCGGCGGGCGGCGGCGCGGCGCTGACGGCGGCGAGTTTGTATACGCCGGGCAATCTGCTTGCGGCGGGGATATGCGCGGTGCTGGCGTTCGGGAAGCGGCAGGCGTTCGATTATGCAGAGACGCTGACGTGGAGGAAGGTGTGGGTGCTTGTGGCACTGTTTGCGACGTCGCTGGCGGTGATGTCGGCGCAGGCGTTTAATCCGTTTTTGTATTTTCAGTTCTGAGGCGTTATGAAGCTGTCTCAATACAGACATCATGTTCTTGCGTTAGGCTTCGTGCTGGCGCTTGCGGCGCCAGGTGCGATTCAAACGGTTGTTGACGTATACGAGGGGCGGGTGCGCTTTGCGGGTGTTCTGGAAGGCGGGGTTACCGGGGCGCGTTTTCGGGCATTGGAAGAGTCGCTGGAGGCGGACTCCTGGTTTGCGAAGTTGGGGGGCGCGGCGGTGCGTGAGGGGGCTTTCTTCTTGTTGGGGGATTTTGGTCATGAGGCCGTTGCGGGGCGCGGGGGGTGGCTCTTTTACCGGCCGGGTGTGCGGTATGTGGCGGAGGGGAGGCTAAGCGAGGCGGAACTGGCGGACTGTGCGGCGGCGGTGTGCGACTTTAAGGAGCAGCTTGCGGGTCGCGGGATACATCTGATCGTCGTGCCGGCACCGTGCAAGGCTTCGATTTATCCGGATAAGCTGGCGGCGCGTGCGGGGGCGCGCAAGGTGCAGAGTCCTACGGTCGAGCTGATCAGGCGACTTGACGCGGCGGGTGTGGACGTGGTGGATTTGTTCGATGCTTTTGGGCGTGCGCGCGAGGAGTGCGAGGATGAGGCGCTGTATCTTGCGCGGGATACGCACTGGTCGCCGCGCGGGGCGGAACTGGCGGGGAGGATTGCGGCGAAGCGGGTGCTTGCCACCGGGCGGATCGCCGCGGGGGAGACGGAGTACGAGCTGCGTGCGGTCATCGCGGAGCGGGCGGGGGACATAATAGAGATGTCGGGTGCGCGCGGGGCGGCGAGGCGTTATGGGCGGGAGATGGTTTGCTGCATGCAGGTGAGGGAATCGCGGAGCGGGGCGCTTTACCGGGACGACGCGGGGGCTGAGGTTCTGGTGCTGGGTGACAGTTTTGCGCGGATATATGAAAGCGACGAGCCGGGTTCGGCGGGGTTTGTTTCTCATCTGGCGCGGGGACTGGGCGGGCCGGCGTTTTCGCTGGTGAACGAGGGCGGTGCATCGACACTTGTGCGGCAGACGCTTGCGCGCAGGCCGGAGATGCTCGAGGGCAAGAAGGTAGTTGTGTGGGAGTTCGCAGAGCGCGACGTTCGGTTCGGGGCGGAGGGCTGGCAACTCGTGGACATCGGCGGGCGATGAGCGGAGATGTTGAGGGGTGGCGTATCGGGTGCAGTGTTTGGTGGGCGGGGCATATCGGCTGCGCGGAGACAGTTGCTAAAGGCGGAGGGATACGGAGCCGAAGAGAGAGTGTAGCTTCAGGGGAGAGCAGTGTGAAAATAATCTGCCTGCGGGGGAAGTCATGCACAATGTTTTTGCTGCGGCGGCGATGGTCATGCTTATCGGGTCCGGGGGGATTAATCCGCCGAGGATGCGGGTGAGTCCTTATTTCGGGAACATCCTGGGGATGAGCTATACGAGCATCGATGAACTCGGTCAGCACGATTATGACGCGGGTTCCGGTGAGAACAATGATCTGCTTTATACGGCTCGTGCGGGATATATCGATCTGGGACATCTGCGGGAGTCGGCGGATCGGGCGAGGTATATCTATGAGATATCACTGGAGCGGATTCTCAACGGTGAGACGGATTATTCGTTCGAGGTGATCGAGTCGGCGCTTTATCACGTGCATCTGGAGTATCCTTCGCACTGGGCGAGCCTGGATGAGGCCGGCCGGGAGAGAGCGGCGCGCGAAGCAGCGATCGACATCGGGCACTACGCGGCGCATTTGAGCACGATATGGCACGAGATCATAAGCTGGTACGGGTATTCGTCGACGGGTTTCATATCGGAGAAGCCGTCGGCGTTTTCGTGGGAGGACGGGTATTCGGATTTGTTCGGGACGAATATCGCGGCGGAGGTGCTCAAGTCTGACATGCCGTATAACGAAGGGATGACGGAGGTGATCAGGCGCGAGATAGAAAAGCTTGAGCCGCTGCCTGCGGAGACTGCGCGAGAGGCGACCAAGGCGATCCGTGGGAAGTGGTTTTCGGGACGTTATCCATTGCTGAAGATGAAGAAGCGCAATTTCGACGTTGGACTTGACGACGGGGAGATCACGCCATTTCGAGTGCCGGGTATAGGGCCGGCGGCTCCAGAGGCGCGGTGTCCGGCTCCTCGGATGGAGGCATTGAAGAGGAACGGTTTTGTGATGCGGCTTACGATGACGCCTCGGGAGATGGAACGTCGGCAGGTGCTGGAGATTATTTATCCGAACGGAGAGGGCAGCGAGCTTGATCCGGCGGTTCATTTTCCGATTATCATTGATCACATCCGGCAGGAAGCGATTCGTGAAAGCGGACCGGACATAGAGAAGCCAACTTTATGATTCGAATTGAATGGGGGCAATCATGGGCAGAAGTATGACGAGAGGGGCAGCGCGGGGACTGGTTTTGGCGGCAGCGGCGGCGGCGCTGAGCACGGCGGGCTGCGGCGTGGGCGGCGGTCCGAAGGCGCGGTGGGGTTATACGCCGAAGGGAACGTTCGGCAATGCAAACAACCTGGGGACTCATTCTTATGGTTTCGGCGGGTCGGAAGCGGTGGGGATATTCTACACGCTGCGCGGGGGGTCGATCGATATGGATCATGTTCGCGGGACGGCGGACATGAGCAGAGCGACCTACGTGAAG
>Ga0334884_1005275_pt1 | contig 12495 bp, 11 predicted proteins | sample GraSluR1_MG_7_FD_207215 | JGI IMG/M metagenome (GOLD analysis project Ga0334884, IMG submission 207215) | Sludge microbial communities from methane-producing bioreactor in Wageningen University, Netherlands - Granular Sludge_12_05 R1 | ecosystem: Engineered > Bioreactor > Anaerobic >...
GAGAAGATCGAGGGACCGCTTCCGGCCTGATCCGGGGAATTTCGCGCACCTACAGGTGGGCCTACCTCGACATGCCGGCGATACTGATCGGCGTCGCTGGAGGAGCCGGGGCGATCCTCTTCCGAAACGCCATCGAGTTAATCCATGAACTGTAATCTTGGGGATCGATCAAATAAAACAAAAATTTTATACATTTTAACCTGCAAATTAGTCGAAAATTTCATATATTAAGCAATAGAAACATACTGCTTTAAGCTGAATCACTTGCCATAGCTCAGCATTAAGAGGTGAGATGATCATGCGTAATTTTTGGAAGGCTATGATGGCCATCATGATAGGGATGTTTGTTCTCATGCCGGTTCACGGCAACAGTGGAAGCGACTTTGACGGCGACGGAAAGGCGGAGATCCTGGTCTCAAGCCCCTGGGGAATCGGCATCCTGAAGATGGAGGGGGACGCTCTGAGGGCCCCCGTCATGGCAGCGAACGGCGCCAGGTTCCCGGGAGGGTGGCTCCTGAACACCGCTGACAACAAATTCGAGATGGGAGATGACTTTGACGGCGACGGAAAGGCGGAGATCCTGGTCTCAAGCCCCTGGGGAATTGGCATCCTGAAGATGGAGGGAGGGGCTCTGAGCGCTCCTGTCATGGCGGCGAACGGCGCCAGGTTCCCGGGTGGCTGGCTCCTGAACACCGCTGACAACAAATTCGAGATGGCGGATGACTTTGACGGCGACGGAAAGGCGGAGATCCTGGTCTCAAGCCCCTGGGGAATTGGCATCCTGAAGATGGAAGGAGGGGCTCTGAGCGCCCCCGTCATGGCGGCAAACGGCGCCAGGTTCCCGGGTGGCTGGCTCCTGAACACCGCTGACAACAAATTCGAGATGGCAGCGGACTTTGACGGCGACGGAAGGGCGGAGATCCTCATCTCAAGCCCCTGGGGAATTGGCATCCTGAAGATGGAAGGAGGTGCTCTGAGCGCCCCCGTCATGGCGGCGAACGGCGATAGGTTCCCGGGCGGGTGGCTCCTGAACACCGCTGACAACAAATTCGAGATGGCAGCGGACTTTGACGGCGACGGAAGGGCGGAGATCCTCATCTCAAGCCCCTGGGGAATCGGAATCCTCAAGATGGAAGGAGGTGCTCTGTCCGCTCCTGTCATGGCGGCGAATGGCGATAGGTTCATGGGAGGGTGGCTCCTGAACACCGCCGACAATAGATTCGAGATGGCGGATGACTTTGACGGCGACGGAAAGGCGGAGATCCTCATCTCAAGCCCCTGGGGAATCGGAATCCTGAAGATGGAAGGAGGTGCTCTGAGCGCCCCCGTCATGGCGGCGAACGGCGATAGGTTCATGGGAGGGTGGCTCCTGAACACCGCTGACAACAGATTCGAGATGGCGGATGACTTTGACGGCGACGGAAAGGCGGAGATCCTCATCTCAAGCCCCTGGGGAATCGGAATCCTGAAGATGGAAGGAGGTGCTCTGAGCGCCCCCGTCATGGCGGCGAACGGCGATAGGTTCATGGGAGGGTGGCTGCTGAACACTGAAGACAATCGCTTTATTTAGGGGGGAGCTAGCGGGGAAGGTTTCCAGGAGGGTCGGATTTAATCAAGCTTTTTGGTGGACACCCCGCCACAAATAGGGCGGGGTGGCAGCACCCCAAGTTTTTTGATATTTTAAGAAATCACCGAGTCTTCGTTTAGGTTTTGGGTGCATGCCATCGAAACAAGACCCCAAATTCAATTTCATGCACTCCATTATTGCGATCAGATCGGATTAGCTGCACTTTGGTGATTTTCAACGGTTCGCACCCACGAATTTCGTTTGCTAGATTCCTTTAATTAGCACGATTTAGACTGTGCCTCCGGTTTCCCCTGAGACTGCCTATTATGTGATTGAAGGCGAGGGTTCACTTCATCTCCCACCTAAAGGTCGGGGTATTCGTGACCCTGGCCACCGGCCACTTTGCAGATCTGGCGAGAATCGAGATCGATCCCAGGGTTATGACCCCTAGAAAGGATTGAATGACGAATCCCATTCAACTCGCTCCTTATATGGCGAAGCCGCCTCCATAATTGACCGCCGGGAAAAGCATAAGAAGCGGCGAGACCTCCCCGATAGGGAGGGATCATGGAGCGCCTCCGAGGGCGATCGTCTTGAGAGAAGATCAAGCGGCCGCTGGAGGGCTCATCCGGAGGGCTCTTCGAAAGCGCCGGTGGGCCTACATCGACCTTTTGGCGATACTGATCGGGGTTGTAGGAGGAGTCGGGGCGATCGTCTTCCAGCACGCCATCGACCTCGTCTCCGGCATATTCTTCTCCGGGATCGATCCGGCAGCGGGACCGGGCCTCTCCGTCATGCTATATCCGGTAATCGGCGGCCTCATCGTCGGCCCCATCGTCTTCATCCTCGCCCCGGAGGCGAAGGGGCAGGGGGTCTCTCGGATCATCGAGAGCGTCCTGGTGGGCGGGGGGCGGATCAGAAGACGGGCCGGATTTCTACTCATCCTCTCCTCGGCGGTGACGATAGGAAGCGGCGGCAGCGCCGGGAGGGAGGGTCCCATCGCCCAGATCGGAGGGTCCTTCGGCTCCCTCGTCGGCCAGATCTTCCGCCTCGGCCCAACGGACCTCAAGCTCCTGACGGTCTGCGGCGTCGCCGCCGGGGTCGCCGGAAGCTTCGGCGCCCCCATGGGCGGCGCCATCTTCAGCATGGAGGTGGTGGCGAGGAGGTTCTCCCCCTACGACTCGGTCCCGATCCTCCTCTCGGCGGTGGTGGGGACGGCGGTCGCCTCCGCCCTCATCGGCCCCGTCGAGGCGTTGAAGAACCCCCAGTTCGCCTTCACCGGCGTCGACATCGCCCTCTGCTTCCTCCTGGGACCCGTATTCGGTGCCATCGCCTTCCTCTGGGTCAGGTTCTTCTACACCGTCGAGGAGCTCTTCGACGACCTCTCCGTCCCGGAGATGCTGAAGCCCGCCCTGGGGGGAGCAGTGGCGGGGGTCGGCGGATACCTCCTTTACGGCTACGGGATCATGGGGGTCGGCTACGATGGGATCACCAGGATCTTCGAGATGCAAGACCTTCCAGCCTCCGCAGATATGGTGGCCTTTCTCTTAATCCTTGGCATCGTCAAGATCGCCGCCACCTCCTTCTCCGTGGGGTCTGGAGGTAGCGGCGGCATCTTCGCCCCGTCCCTCTATATCGGGTTCATGTTCGGCGTAGCCTTCGGCCTCTTGGCCGATATAGCCCTCCCGGGGCTCGGTGCCGCGTCCCCGGAGGTCTACGGCCTCTTGGGGATGGCAGCCCTCTTCGCCGGGGCTGGGCGGGCGCCCCTGACCTGCATCGTCATGATACCGGAGATGGCCAGCAGCTACGACCGGCTCCCTCCGGTGATCATCGCCTGCGTCCTAAGCTATGCTACGACCCAGTTCCTGATGAAAGGAAGATCCATCTACTCCATCAAGCTCGGCAAGAAGGGGATCTTCATCGACCAGCCCCAGCCGGTCCTGAGGGGGATCACCGTCGGCGAGGCGATGGATCGGGATGTAGTCGCCGTGGGGTCGGAGATGCCCCTCCGGGAGCTCCGGGACCTCATCTTCAGGACCAACCACACCGGCTTTCCCGTCGTCGAGGACGGGAAGCTCGTCGGGATCGTCACCTTCGATGACCTCCGGAATGTTCCCCTCGAAGAGCAGGACGAGCTGACCGTCGGCGACGTCGCCGAGGGGGCGGTCGTCACCGTCCGCCCCGACCAGTCGACGAAGTACGCCATGGACCTGATGTACCAGCACCAGATAGGGAGGCTTCCTGTTGTGCGAAGCGACGATCCGAAGAGGCTCGAAGGGATGATTACGAGGACGGACGTCATCCGGGCCTATGAGGCCGAGGCGGAGAGGTGATGATCGGAAGACGGTGGACAGTAGCCGGTGATTAATATGGGGATCGATCGACAGGGATCCCGGACCCTCGACCCCAGAAAGTGTATCTTGAGCCTTTATCGCTCCCGACCCGCCTCTTCTCTGCTCAGGACCTGGTAGGCGGCGATGGCATCGGTCCTGGTGACGATCCCGACCACCTTCTTCGGATCTTCCCTCTCCATCACGGGAAGCCGTCCGACGTTGTTTCTGTAGAGGCGGTCCATCACATTCTTCATATTCTCGTCGGGAAAGGCGACTATAACATCCTTCACCGCCACCTCCCCCACCCTGACCTCGTCCTGCTTTCCCTCGGGAACCCGCCGGAGGTCGTCGAAGGTGACGATCCCGGCTAGCCTCCCTCCTTCAACGACGGGAAAACCCCGGACATTCTCCTCGAAGATCCTCGCCATCGCCTCCCGGACCGTCGTCTCCGGCCCCAAGGCGACGACCTCCCGGGCCATGGCGTCCCTCACGAGGACCCGCTCCAGGAGGGCCTCCCCGCCGTCCAGGGTGACGCCCCTCCTCAAGAGCTGGAAGGTGAAGATCGTCGACCCCGATAGGCCGATGGAGGCGACGGCATAGCTGGCGGCGGAGGTGATCATGAGGGCCGGGAGGAGGGAGTAATCGGCGGCCATCTCTGAGATCAGTACCACGGAGCTGAGGGGAGCCCCCGCCGACCCCGCCAGGAGGGCGGCGGCCCCCAGGAGGGCGTAGGCGGGAGCGTGCCCCCCGGCGGCGGGGACGAGGTGGCCGAAGAGAAAGCCGAAGGAGGCTCCGGCCACGGCACCTATGACCAGGGTCGGTCCGATGGTTCCGCCGCAGCCCCCCGAGCCGAGGGTCGAGGCGGTGGCGAGGGCCTTCGCCGCCGCCAGGGCGAGGAGGAATAGGACCAGACGGGAGCCGTCCGAACCGGCGGGGTCCGATGCGATTGCGAGAATTCTATCAACGCCGTCGTATCCGACCCCCATCACCCCGTAACCGATGAAGTAGACCCCTGCCGCCCCGGCGACGAGACCTCCCAGCCCAGGCTTCAGCCCCTCTTTCAGCGGGAGCCATAAAAAGAGCCTCTCCGCCCTGGAGAGGAGCCCCGCCCAGAGGATGGCCAGACCGCCGAAGATCAGCCCCATAAGAAAGCAGAGCAGAAGCTCCGGAAGGGTGATCTCGGTCCAGACGGGGGTGAAGGCGGGGCTCTGGCCGAGGAAGGCGGAGGCGGTCGCAGCCCCCACCACCGCCGAGAGGAGGATGGGGACGGCGTCCACCATCCGAAAACGCCTCATCACCACCTCCATCCCGAAGATGGCGCTCCCCAGGGGGGCGTTGAAGGTCCCGGCGAGCCCCGCCACAAAGCCCGAGACGGCCAGGATCTGAACGTCGGCGACATCCAGCCTGAGCCTCTGGCCCAGGAGGGACCCGAAGGAGGCCCCGATCTGGGCTATCGGCGACTCCCTGCCGGCGCTCCCACCGCTACCGATGGTGATGGCGGAGGCGATGAGGATGGCGGGGCCGGTCCTGCGGCGGACCCTCCCTCCCCGCTTATGGAGGGCCTCCATCAGGGCCGGGATCCCCTCTCCTCTGGCCTCGGGGGCGAACCTCAGGATCAGAAGGCCGACGGCAAGCCCCCCCAGGACCGGAAGGAGGGCCTCCCCCCCGCCGGGAAGGAGGGTCGCGACCGGCCCGAAGAATAGCCCCTGGACCTCTCCCGCCAGCCACCGGAAGACTACGGCTCCAAGCCCCCCGAGGAGCCCCGTCCCTACGGCGAGGGCGTCCAGGACCAGCCACCGGTTCTCTCCCCAGGACCGAATCATCCAGGATCTCAAAGTATCCTTTCTCAAAACGTGAGCAGGATATAAAGACGTACTGTCTAAGTCCAAATGTATATGCCGAAATATATGAGGAGGGTCCGCCCCGAAGGGGTTCGGTTCGCACCTCGGAGATCCAGTCGTTTGTGAGGCTCTGGCCAGCCCTCCATCGGCTTTCCGAACCCTGATATAAAATGCCCTCCTCCTCTACCACCCAGCTGATGAGGTCCCGATGTTCGACTACGCCGATAGGTACGGCAAAAGGTTCGTCACGCTCATAGACAGCCGCGCCACCGGAAGGGAGTTTGAGTTCGACCAGATCCTCCTGATGCCGACGGCCCGGGGCTATCGGGCCCTGGTGGAGCTGGCAAAAGAGGAGGTCGACCCGCGGGTGATGAGGATTTTGTCGAAGGTCTGGCCCCCTTCAACGATAGAGAACCTCTCCTTCTTCGCCATGGCCGCCGCCGTCTACGCCCGGTCGGTGGTGGAGCCGCCGGCCAGGATAGAGGTCGGAAGGGTCCTCCACCGGACCGCCGCCTTCTGCCTTCTTCGGTGCGCCCGCCGGAAGGAGACGGGCGGCGGCTGCATGGCGGCGAAGGGGCTCGGCCGCCATCAGGTACCCAAGTGCGTCAAGCTCCCCAGGGACGTCGAGGCCGCCTGGCGGAGCCTGAAGAGGTACATCGCCGCCGGCGGATCGGTGGTGGAGGGGGAGAGGACCTCCGGGGCGATGAAGGTCGACTTCACGCTGCCTGCCGACTACTATCCCGCCACCTCCTGCTGATCCCCCCGCCCCCGCGCCTTCCTCCAACTCCGCCTACCGGCCGGGACCGTCCCGTCCCCGGCCGCACCGCAGGGGGGGGTCGCGAAGGAGGGGGGGCAAGGGGGGATATCGCCCCCCATCTCCGGAGATATCGATCCCAAATCCGGAAACGGGCCGGGCTGGCGCCCCTTTCCAGAGAAGGCATTTATATCAAGGCTGCTCCAAAGAGCCGCTGTCGTTCAAGGTGATCTCTCATGGACAAGATTAGAGCAGGCGTTCTCGGAGCTACGGGCGCAGTGGGACAGAGGTTCATCGAACAGCTTTGGGACCATCCCTGGTTTGAGCTCTCGAGCCTCGCCGCCTCCGAGAGGAGCGCCGGCAAGAAGTACCGCGAAGCAGCCCGGTGGAGGCTGGAGAACGAGCTTCCGGCGGAGGTCGGCGATATGAAGGTCGTAAACGTCGACCCGAAGGAGGTGCAGGCGGACGTCGTCTTCTCGGCGCTCCCCGCCGACGAGGCGAAGAAGGCAGAGGCGGAGTTCGCAAAAGCAGGGTTTGCCGTGGCGAGCAACGCCAGTGCGTACCGGTTCGACCCGGACGTCCCCCTGATGATCCCCGAGTGCAACGCCGACCACCTCGGCCTCGTCGAGGTCCAGCAGAAGAAGCGGGGTTGGGACGGCTACATCGTCACAAACCCCAACTGCACCACCATCATGTTCGCCCTCGCCCTCAAGCCCCTGATGCCGATGGAGATCCAGCGGGTGATCGTCGCCTCGATGCAGGCGGTGAGCGGCGCCGGCTACGAGGGGGTCCCCTCGATGGCTATTCTGGGGAACATCATCCCCTTCATCTCCGGCGAAGAGGAGAAGGTCGAGCGGGAGGCCCAGAAGATCCTGGGGACCTTCGACGGCGACCGGATCGTCGACGCCCCCTTCGACGTCAGCGCGAGCTGCCATCGGGTCCCCGTCATGGACGGCCACACCGAGGCGGTCTGGGTCGAGATGGCAAAGAACCCCACCCCCGCCGAGGTGAGAGAGGCCTTCCTCAACTTCAACCCAGGCCTCTCCGACCTTCCGACGGAGCCGAAGAGGCCGATCATCGTCCGGGACGAGGTGGACAGGCCCCAGCCGAGGCTCGACAGGAACGCCGGGAAGGGGATGGCCGTCTCCGTCGGCAGGATCCGGGAGGGTATCCGCTTCATCGCCATGGGCCACAACACCATCCGGGGGGCCGCCGGCGCCTCCGTCCTGAACGCGGAGCTCCTCTCCAAGAAGGGAATGCTCTAGATGCTGATCATAGCCTGGGAGGTGACGGCGGCCTGTAACCTGGCTTGCGAGTACTGCCGCGCCTCAGCCTCGGCCTCGCCCGACGGGGCGGAGCTCTCGACGGAGGAGGCGGAGGGGTTCATCGACCAGGTGGCACCCCTCCGACCGATGCTGATCCTCAGCGGGGGGGAGCCCCTCCTCCGCCCCGACATCTTCCACCTCGCCGAATACGCCCGGAGCCGGGGGATCCGGGCCTCCCTGGCTACGAACGGAACCCTCCTCACCCCCGAGGCCGTGGAGAGGATCAAACGGGCCGGTATCATGCGGGTCAGCATCAGCCTCGATGGGCCCGGCCCCGAGGTCCACGACGCCTCCCGGGGTCCGGGCTCCTTCGACCTTGCGGTCCGGGGGATAGGAAACCTCCGGGGCGAGGTGGACTTCCAGATCAACATGACGGTGACGAGGGCGAACCAAAACGAGGTCTCCGCCACCATGGACCTCGCCGAGGAGCTCGGAGCCGTCGCCTTCCACCTCTTCTTTTTAGTTCCCACGGGCCGGGGGAGGGAGGAGGATCTGGTGACGCCAGAGGAGCAGGATGCGATCCTCCGAGAGGTGGCCGGGGAGGGGAGGAGGAGGAAGATCGAGGTGAAGGTCACCTGCGCCCCCCAGTACGGCCGGGTGGTGAGGGAGGTCCTCACCGAGGCGGAAAGGGAGGGGATCATGGGGAGCGCCTGCCTCGCCGGGACGAGCTTCGTCTTCGTCTCCCGGACCGGAGACGTCTCTCCCTGCGGCTACCTCCCGATCGTTGCCGGGAACGTCCGGGAGGAGAGCTTCCCGGAGATCTGGGAGAGCTCGCCGGTCTTCCTGGACCTCCGGAGGAGGGAGCTGTTGGGCAGGTGCGGCGGATGCTCATACCGGAGGGTCTGCGGCGGCTGCAGGGCCCGGGCCTACGCCGCCACCGGGGACTATCTCGAGTCAGACCCCCTCTGCAGCTACGATTCGGCCGAAGAGGATCTGAAGGAGGACGGCCGGACCGAGGGGGCGCCTCCGGGGAGGGAGGGGCCCGACCTCGACGAGCTGGACCGGAGGCTCCTGGAGATAGTCCAGGAGGAGTTCCCCCTGACGGCCCGGCCCTTCCTCGCCCTCGGCGAGGCCCTGGGGACGAGCGAGGAGGAGGCGATGGAGAGGGCGAAGCGGCTCCAGGACTGGGGGATAATCCGGAGGATCGGCCCGATCCTGGACATGAGGAGGCTCGGCTGCTCCGGGGTCCTCGTCGCCCTCCCCGTCTCCGACGATAGGATGGAGGAGGTGGCGGAGGTGGTCAACAGCTACCAGGAGATCTCCCACAACTACCTCCGGCCGAACGAGACGGAGTTCAACATGTGGTTCACCATATCCGCCTCCGAGGAGAGGATCGAGGAGATCCTCTCGGAGATGAAGGAGAAGACCGGCCTCCACCAGCTCGTCCTCCCGACGAAGCGGATATTCAAGATAGGGGTGCGCTTTGAGATCCCAAGATGAGAGAGCGGCCTTCCCCGAGGTCGTCCTCACGGAGTTTTACACCGAGGCCTGCGGCTTCTGCCGCGAGGAGGCCATGATCCTGGAGGAGCTGGCGGAGGTCTTCGCTCGGAAGGTCGAGTTCAGGAGGATCGACGCCCAGGTGGAGGGGAGGCTCGCCGAGGAGCAGGTCGTCTTCAACGTCCCCACCCTGATCCTCGAGAGGGACGGGGAGTTGGTGGAGAGGTTCAATGGCTTTGTCGCTGGCGAGAGGCTGGAAAGGGCCATAAGAGATGCTCTGAGGTGAGGACCGGAAGGCTTCGGCCTCACCGCCTCATAAAAAAATTTTCCGGGGATAGGGGCCGTTCTGATCTACCGGGTCTTTCGCCCCTCAGCCCCCCTTCTTTCCCCTACTCCAACGACCCTGTCCTTGCGATCGGGATCGATCCATCTGGTGCTCAGGGGGACGGGTCGGCTTCTTCCTCGCTGGACTCGAAATAATCACAAAGGTCGATCTCTTCAAACTCGAAGACGATGGGGCTGCAGGTGCCTGTAGCTATCAACTTCAGGGTGCATTCGAAGACCGCGCCCTCGGTTATCTGATACTTCTCAAGGAAACGAGGGCCGGGGTACCAGGAGTTGCAGAGCTGTAAGAGGTGCTCGCTGCCCAGGATCTCCTCTTCTCGATCCGCACCCAGGTTCATCGGCTCGTCCGGGCTGAAGACGAACCAGACCTCATACCCCTCATAACCGGGGCCGCCCTCGACCTCTGCCTGTCGGATCGAATCCTCGGTCTTGAGGATGGAGACGATCTCGCAAGCGCCCGGGTAGTCATCGTAAGAGCAGCCTCCGCCGATCAGACCCTGCACCAATGCCGTGGACCCGCAGAGGAAGAGCAGAGACAACAGAGTCACCGATGCCTTCTTCTTCATAACCTTTCCTCCTGCCGTGCTTTAGTCCTTTTATCTCAAACATGTCAGATAAAACTTCTCTCTGTCTCCGTAGGATCAAGGCTCTTCTGCATAGGGATCGAGCCTCCCCGGGGATCCTCTGTAAGAGATCCGATAGACCGCTCCCGCCCTGTCGTCGGAGACGAGGAGGGCGCCGTCGGGCATCACCAGAACGTCCACGGGCCGACCCCAGGCGACCCTTCCTCCGAGCCACCCCTCGGCGAAGATCTCGTAGTCGGTGGCCCGTCCGTCCTCGAACCTCACAAAGGTCACCCGGTATCCGATGGGGTCGGCCCGGTTCCAGGAGCCGTGCTCGGCGATGAAGATCCCGCCCCGATACGCCGGCGGGAAGGCGGCGCCCGAGTAGAACCTCATCCCGAGAGCAGCGACGTGGGGCCCCAGGTTCATCTCCGGAGGCGTGAACTCGCCGCATCCCCTCGACCCGCCGAAGACGGGATCTGGGATTCCGGCATGGCAGAAGGGAAAGCCGAAGTGCTGGCCGGCGACGGCGGCCCGGTTCAGCTCGTCGGGGGGCTCGTCGTCTCCGAGCCAGTCGCGGCCGTTGTCGGTGAACCATAGGTCGCCGGTCTCCGGGTGCCAGTCGAAGCCGACGGTGTTTCTGACTCCCCGGGCGAAGATCTCGAAGTTTGTGCCGTCGGGGTCGATCCTGGTGATGGAGGCGTAGGGGTCGCCCGGATCACAGACGTTGCAGGGGGCTCCCATGGGGACGTAGAGCTTCCCGTCGGGGCCGAAGGCGATGAACTTCCAGCCGTGGCTTCTCTGGCTGGGAAGATCGTCCTTGACCACGACGGGATCGGGCGGTTCATCGAGGTGCGACTCGATCGCGTCGTACCTGAGGATCCGGCTCACCTCGGCGACGTAAAGGCTCCCATCTCGAAAGGCGACGCCGTTCGGAAGGTCGAGCCCCGAACCGATGACGAAGATCTCGCCCGCGTCGATCCGGCCGTTCCCGTCGCCGTCCCTGATGGCGTAGACCCTCCCCTCAGACCTCGTCCCTACGAAGACCGTCCCTTCGGCGCCCAGCGCCAGGGACCGGGCGCCAGGAACGTCGGCGGCGTAGACCTCGATCTCGAAGCCCGGGGGTAGCTCGATCAGGTCGATGGGAAGGTCTCTACCCCCTCCCTGGGGGGCGTTCAGATAGACTAGGGCAAAAAGGAGGAGAAGGGCGGGGACGAGGAGCTTTTTGGGCTGGAGGGTCATGGTAAACATCTCCTTAATATCCAAGTGTCATGGAATTATTTCATTAATGGGATAAGATTTTTGTCTTTGTAATCGTCAATAGGTTTTCATGATACAAGACTCCGAAGGAGAGACATTTGATGATTTCAAGAAAATGATGGAATCATCATTTCCTACTTCTGCGTCAGATGTGATCGCAGATAAGTACGACGATGTAGTGCCCAAATCCGTCCAATTATTGGCTAATTTGGATCCGACTGGAATCGTCAGCACGATAAACCAATATTTGACAGAAAACAAAGCCAAGCGTGAGCAGGAAAACGTCTTATATGCGATATACTGGTGTCGGAAGTCGATACTGAAACATCAAGACATGTTACGTAACCTTGAGAAAGAATACCTCGAACAACAAGGTCCGGAACTCATGAACTTGTACTTCGAACATTGCAAAAATACATACAACCTAGAAAAGATCGAGTTTTTCCGGAATGTGTGGATCAATGGGATGATCAAAGACGATCGTGATCTGGATGAGAAAGCTTACGTGTTTGATTTGGCGGCGTCGCTTACTCTGGATCAGATAATAATACTTAGACATATCTATGAAAAATTCAATAGTGAAACAAATGACGTGGCTGTGAATGATATTGTTGAGGCGCTTAAAATTGAGAAAACACGGGTTCAGCATCTGTGCATTAGTCTGCAAGGGTTAGGACTTTTACAATATACAACTAATGATGTTGGCGGATGGATGCGCGAAGATACTGATCTAAATGTCATTGGAGGGAACTATTTCCGTATGACAGAATATGTAAAAGAATTCGTTATGTACATCATGGAACCAGATCTTGCACCCAGCACCCAGGATCATAAGCAAATTAATCTCCTGTCCCCCACTCATCCTGATCCGCATCAACAAGCCCGAGAATGAGGAGAATACTTAACTACAAACTCGTCCATATAAAGCCATCTAGAGGGTGTTAAAGAGATGACCGACTCCGAATCCATCCGGCTGAAGATCATTGAGGCTGACCAGAGGGACGTGGGAAAGGGGATCGTGAGGATAAGCGGGCGGCAGATGGCCGACCTGGGGGTCGCCGACTACGACC
>Ga0334884_1005276_pt1 | contig 12493 bp, 8 predicted proteins | sample GraSluR1_MG_7_FD_207215 | JGI IMG/M metagenome (GOLD analysis project Ga0334884, IMG submission 207215) | Sludge microbial communities from methane-producing bioreactor in Wageningen University, Netherlands - Granular Sludge_12_05 R1 | ecosystem: Engineered > Bioreactor > Anaerobic > Unclassified...
ATATCATAGAATGCTTTTGCAATGCAATGGGAAACACGCAAACAATGGTTTAGACAGCCGATCAATTCTTTGGCTATGCGGAACAGATAACGGGTTATGGTATAATCGATTACAGAAAAACCATCAACCCAGAGGCATGATTTTGGTAAGATCAACGATTCATGGATTTCTTATCCCTCAAAGTGCGATGAATCAAACGAAGAGGGATCGAAAGGATCGATAACGGATGGTCAAAGAAGTCACAATCCTTCTGGCCGAAGATGATCCCGGCCATGCAGGCCTGATTCGCAAAAACCTGATCCGAGCAGGGATCAATAATCCGCTGCTCCATTTTTCTAATGGACAAGAGATTGTGGATTTTTTGTTTCAGAAAGGAAAAGGATCGTGCCGAAAAGGCAATGGGGCCTATGTTCTTTTATTGGATATTCGTTTGCCTAAATTGGATGGAACAGAGGTATTGCGCTTGATCAAATTGGATCCTGAACTCAGGAAAATTCCGGTTATCATGGTTACAACAACCGATGATCCAAAAGAAGTGGAACACTGCCATGCCCTCGGGTGCAACAACTACATCACCAAACCAGTCGAATACGAGTCTTTTATTCATGCCATTCAACAGCTGGGACTTTTCTTATCCATTGTCGAAGTTCCGACGATTGATGATTCCAGCGAATCGAGGTGATCCTTCTCGCAATGCAGGGGCAAAAAAAAGGAATCTTTCAGGTGTTCGTTGTGTGGATCATGATTGTCTTCTGTACCCCAGTCCAAGCAGGGCTTACTGAGAGCATTTTGCGAGAACATGAAACACACTTTCGTTTGTTGTTTGACGAGTCCCCTTTGGGACTCTTTCTATTTGATGCCCAAGGAACCATAAAGTCAGTGAACGAGCAATTTGTATGGTTGATCGGATCTTCACGAGAACTGCTGATTGGATTAAACACCCTCCAACTACCGGACCAAAAAATTGTAAAAGCGATCCAAGAATCGCTGGCAGGAGGTTTTGGGCGATATGAAGGATACTATCATTCGACCACTGCCGAAAAAGTGACTCCGGTTCGGGTGTTATTTGCGCCGATTAAAGATGATTCCGGCTCGATCCTGGGTGGTTTGGGTGTGATTGAAGATATTTCAGACTACATGACGCTCCAAACCCGCACGACCTTGTTCTTTGTGTTCATGGGAATCCTCATAGCAGCGCAAATGATTCTATTGGGTCTGTTGATTCGGAATCTTCGCAAGAAAAACCATGCCGAAAAAAGGCTTCGCCAGAGTGAGGCGCAATACAAACAACTTGCAGAAAACTCCCCTGCGGTGGTCTATCAGTTTCGGAAAGATGCCGATGGGTCCATTTCCTTTCCTTATATTAATGAATCGGTCAAAAAAGTCGCCGGCATAGAGGCCGATGATCTATCGAAGGATGCAATGCTCTTTCTCAACCGGATCCACCCAGAAGATTTGGAGCATTTTCAGACGGCTGTGAACGAATCAGCTCGTTCTTTCCATCCGTTTTATTTGGTATTCCGTGTTTTGAACGGAGAGGAACCCGTTTGGTTGGAATGTCGTTCGACTCCAGAACTAATGCCGGATGGAAGCATTATGTGGGATGGATTTTTTGTGGATGTTACTGAACGTGTTCGATCCGAGAAAGCTCTGGCTCTATCGGAGGCGACCTACCGAGAGATATTCAATGGGGTAAACGAAGGAATCGTGATTATTGCTCCCGATACAGGAAGGATTATGGACGCAAACGATCCGATGCTTGGAATGTTCGGGTATTCTCATGAAGAATTGATGCAATGTACGGTTGAAGATCTCAGCTCAGGTCATGATCCGTATACTCAGAAAGAAGCAGCCGAGTATTCCCGGAAAGCCTTGTCCGGAATGGAACAACGAGTTGAGTGGCAATGCAGGCACAAAAAGGGAGGATTGTTCTGGGCGGAAATCCGGATGAAGGCCAGCAAAGTTGCAGGAATACCGTGTTTGTTGGTCACCCTACGCGACATTACCGAAAAGAAACACGCTCAGGATGCCCTACGCGAGAGCCAGACCCTCTTCCGTTCCCTAGTGGAGAGCATGCCGCAAATGGTCTTCAGCAAAGACAAACAAGGCCGGTTCACTTTTGCCAATCATCCGTACTGTGTGGATCAAAACCTGAAGCTGGATCAAATCATTGGAAAGACAGATTTTGAGATTCATCCCTTCGATTTGGCTAAAAAGTATCGATCGGATGACCTGAGAATCATGCGGGGAAAAAAAACCATGGAGATCGAAGAAGTCCATCAACCACTAGAGGGGGAACCTACTTATGTTCACGTAGTGAAAGCCCCGCTTTTGGATGAAGAAGGGGAAGCCCAGGGTTTGGTTGGGATCTATTGGGATATCACAGAACGCAAACGATCGGAAGAAGCCCTTCAACGGACCCAGTTCGCCATGGATCGAGCCCGAGACATTGTCATTTGGGTAGGAGACCAGGGGGAAATCGTCTATGTCAACGATGCTGCGTGCGCCTCGTCCGGATACACGCGCGAGGATCTTCTGCAGATGGAAATCTTCGATCTTGATCCCGATTTTCCCAAAGAAGCTTTTGAAGCCCATAAACAGGAAATGCGGGTTAAGGGATCGATGAGTTTCGAATCACGGCATCGATCAAAAAATGGTGCGATCTTTCCTGTGGAAGTGAGCACCAACTACTTCGGTACAGAGCAAGAGTTTTTGGCTTGTTCGTTCGCTCGGGATATCACAGACCGAAAGAACGCAGAAAAAAAACTCCGGGAGAATGAAGAAAAACTGCGGACCTTGTATGCATCCATGACCGAAATGGTCGGTTTATATGAATTGATTCGCGATGAATCAGGGATCGGTATCGACTATCGAGTCATCGACTGCAATTCGGCTTTTGCTCAGATCATGAACCTTCCCGAAACTAAGATCAAGGGCAAACGGGCTTCCCAAATCTTTGAACTGTCTGTTCCCCCTTATTTAGAAGAATATACCCGTGTGGTCGAGTCAGGCAAACCGGAGCGGCTGGAGTCCATATCTCCTTTTTATCACCTTCATTTATCGACCTCTGTGGTATCCATGGGCGGACCCCGTTTTGCAACGATCAGTTCGGATGTGACCGCGCTCAAGAAGTCTCAACAACTGATCGCGGAGAAGAACAAAGAATTGGAGCAGATCGTGTATGTGGCATCCCATGATCTCCGTTCTCCCCTGGTGAATGTGGATGGGTACAGCAGAGAGTTGGGATTTCTTGTTGATGAGCTAAGCGAGGATTTGCATGATTTAGATCTATCCGATCAATCTCTTGGAAATCGAATTATAAAGGCGCTTCCTTCTGTGCATGAAGCGCTTTCCCATATCCGAAACAGCACCCGGCAGATGGATGGGTTATTGAAGGGGTTACTGAGATTGTCGAGATCGGGGCGTGTTTCCCTCAATATAACGGAAGTGGACATGAATGATCTCCTCACCCGGGTGATTTCGGGAATTGGTTTCGCGCTGAAAGAATCCGGGGGCGAGATCCAGGTTGATCAGCTCCCGCCGTGTTTGGGCGATTCGATCCAATTGACCCATGTCTTTACCAATCTGATCAGCAATTCCTTGAAATACCGGCATCCGGATCGTCAGGGTTTGATTCGTATTCGAGGAGCGATCAAAGGAGCGCGCTGTGTCTATTCGGTCGAGGACAACGGAATTGGTATTGCCGAAGAACACCAAGAGAATATTTTCCAACTCTTTCATCGACTGGATCCATCACGGAGCGAAGGCGAGGGTCTGGGGCTGACCATTGTTCGCCAGATTATCGAAAGGCTCAATGGCGCAGTTTGGGTTGAATCAAAGCTGGGCGAAGGGAGCGTCTTTTTCGTCTCTCTACCCCCTTCTCCGAACCAGCAGCATAAAAGCAAAGGCGTGTTTATGAATGATTGACAATTGCTCTGCTCCAAAAGCGAACCGAAGGTGTGTTCTTGTTGTGGAAGATGATATCGGACTACAAAAACTCATCCGTAGGCGTTTGGAGAAAAACGGTTATCAAACGGTGGGGATTTCAATGGCGCATGAGGCAATCCAGTACATTGCCTCATTAACCCATTCAGAAGATCGGACCATCCTGCTCCTGGATCAATATTTGCCCGATATGACCGGCCTTGAGATGATCCAACGCATGAACGATACAGGATGCTCCATTCCATTTATTGTGATGACGGGTCAAGGGGATGAACGGCTTGCTGTTCAGATGATGAAAATGGGAGCCGTAGACTATCTTATCAAAGATCTCGAGTTAATTGATTATCTACCAACTGTTTTGAACCGTTTGATCGAACGGCTGGACACAGAAGAAAAACTGAAATGGGCCGAAGCCAAGGTGCAATCCGCAACTGAAGAGCAACGGATTCTGCTCGATCACATGCGCCCTCAGGTATGGTATTTGACCGATCCAGAGACATATGGAACCGTGAACGTAGCACATGCCGACTTTCTCGGGGTTCAGAAAGAGGAGATCGCCCACAGACAGAGGAAGGATTTACTTCCCCAGCAACAGATTGAAGCCTTATGGAAGGGAAATGAAACAGTATTCCTAGGAAGGCCTGTTTCTTCAGAGGAATGGATCCCCCATAATTCCGGAGAACTCCGATGCATTTCGATTACCAAAAACCCCGTTTTTGCCGATGATGGATCCGTTCCCTTTGCGGTATGTTCAGCGGAGGATATTACCGAGAGGCGGCGAGCGGAAAAAGCGGTTCTCGATCGCGAAGAGCAAATCCGGATTCAACAAGGAAAGTTTCAAAAAGAACTGCTGCTATCGATGATCCAAATCTTGGAACTGTACGATCTCTACACACGAGGCCATTCAGAAAATGTGGCTCGATTTTCCGCCATGATTGCGGAAAAGATCGACTCGAACCCAGAATGGATCCGGAAAGTCTATTGGGCCGGATTGATTCATGATATTGGAAAGCTTCTGGTTCCGACAAACATTCTAAACAAACCTTCCAAACTAACGGATGAAGAGTTTGAACTGATCAAGATGCATCCCGTATGGGGTGCAAAAGTGCTGAATACATCCCCCCAAACAAAAGAGATCGGTCATTTTGTTCTATATCATCATGAGCGATATGATGGAGAAGGGTATCTCGATGGAATCCAAAAAGATAAGATTCCTCTCGCGTCTCGAATTATCGCCGTTGCGGACGCTTACGACGCCATGACCAGCATGCGATCCTATCGAGCGCCTCTTTCTGTGGATGAAGCCGAAGCGCAGCTCATCCAATCTTCGGGATCCCAATTCGATCCGGATGTTGTGAATGTATTCCTATCCTTGGACAAATCAGAACTGATGAAAAGGGAGCCGGAGTTTGGGTGAGAAAAGGAGGGTGTTGTGAATTACCACAAGTATAAGACGCTCATCGATCATGCTCCGTTTGGTTTCAGTTATCAGGAAGTGATTACAGACATCAAAGACGATCCGGTGGATTATCGGTTTCTCGAGATCAATCGGGCTTTTGAGCGATTGACCGGTTTGGAACAGTCAGCCCTTATCGGGAAAACAGCCCGGACGGTTTTTTCTCAGCCGGATTCGATGTGGATTGATCCGATCTTGAAACGAATTCCCTCGGCCTGGGAAAAAGGGCAAAAGACCTTTGAGCAGTTCTCACAGCAGCTCAACCGATGGTACTCGATCCAGATCCACGGTTTGGAAAGAAAGTTCTTTTCGATGATAGTCTTGGATATAACCGAAGAGAAAGAAAAAGGTCTTGAACTGGAACGATTCTTTTCGGTCAATCTGGATCTTTTATGCATTGCTGATATTAAAGGACGGTTTCTCAAAGTGAACCGTCAATGGGAGCAAATTCTGGGCTATTCAGTTGAAGAGCTCCAAACGAGGAAATTTTTGGATTTTGTCCATCCCGATGATCTTGAGGCTACAATGGATGCAATCAGCACGCTCAGCCAGCAAAAAACGGTGCTGAACTTCACAAACCGGTATATATGCAAAGATGGAAGCTTCCGACATATCGAATGGAGGTCCCATCCGCACGGACCGTTAATTTACGCTGCTGCTCGAGATGTGACTCATCAAAAGGAATTGGAAAAGGAGCTGACTCACAGCCGAGATCAGTATCAATCGCTGGTAGCCAATATCCCTGGAGTTTCCTTTCGATGCATAAACGATCCGGATTGGACGATGCGTTTTATGAGCCCAGATATCGAACAGATCTCGGGTTACCCCCCTTCCGATTTTATAGACAACGCAATTCGAACCTTTGCAAGCATCATCCATTCGGAAGACCGAAAAGTCGTGCAAAAAACCATCAAAAAAAGTACTGTACAAGACAAATCGTGGGAGATCGAGTATCGGATTTTGCACTGCGATGGAGGAAGCCGTTGGGTCTTCGAGAAAGGACGAGGAGTGCGAGACGATCGTGGGTTGATCCGGTTTCTCGATGGATTTATCTGGGATATTAGCGAGCGAAAACAACTGGAAGAAGATTTAGCCAAAGAGCGCCAGCAATTGGCCTTTGAAAAGATGTATTCCGATTCCTTGCTGGCGGCCATTCCCGATCAGATGTTTATTCTGGATCGGGATGGAACCTTTTTAGACTTTAAGGCCGGACACGATGAAAAGCCAATCGCGCCAAGAGATGCATTTATTGGAAAGAAGGTCCCTGAGGTCTTGCCCGAAGATGCTTCCATCCGTATCATGCAAGAGATTCAAAAAGTGATCCACAATGAACCATCTCTTCCGGTCCAGTATTCTTTGGAAATCAAAGGCCAAACCTCACACTATGAGTGCAGATTGAATTCATTGAGAGACGAACGAGTAATTGCGTTGGTCCGCAACATTGACGAACGGATCAAGACAGAACAAGCCCTAGTCGCAGCAAAAAAGCAAGCAGAAGACGCAAGCCGGGCCAAGTCCGATTTTTTAGCCAATATGAGTCACGAGATCCGAACGCCTCTCAATGGGGTGATCGGGTTTTCGGAACTGCTTCTGAAAACGCCCCTGAATTCCATGCAGAATCAGTATGCGCAAAATGCCTATACCTCCGGTCAAGCCCTTCTCGGAATCATCAACGATATTTTAGACCTATCCAAGGTCGAATCGGGGAAATGGGAATTGGAAATTGTTCGGACGGATATCATCGCCCTTTTGGAACAAACGATCGATATCATCAAATATCACGCCCACCAAAAGAAATTGGAATTGTTGCTCAATATCGCGCCTACGCAACCTCGATATGCCAATGTCGATCCAGTACGGTTGAAGCAAGTGTTGATCAATCTACTCAACAACGGGGTCAAGTTTACGCAAGAGGGTGAGGTTGAGCTTTCAATCGATTTTGCAGCGTTGGATGAACATCGGGGGCGGTTTTCTTTCTCTGTTCGTGATAGTGGGATCGGGATCCGCGCAGATCAGAAAGAGCGATTGTTTCAAAGTTTTTCCCAGGCCGACAGCTCGACAACGAGAAAGTATGGAGGAACTGGTCTGGGTTTGGCAATCTCGCGATTGCTCGTGGAAAAGATGGGGGGCCTCATTGATGTTCAGAGCCAACCGGGCGTGGGAAGTACTTTCTTTTTTTCTATCGAAACAGAATATGCGATCCAAGACCCTGACTCACAGAAAGAAGGTCCGATCATTACCCGTGTATTGGTGGTTGACGATAACGATCGCAATCGGTTCATTCTCAAACAGAATCTGAGTCATTGGGGGATTCAAACGATCGATTGTGCCAACGGGAATTCGGCCCTGGAGATCCTAGGAAAAGATCCTGAGTACGATTTGATGATCATCGATGAACATATGCCGGGTATGGACGGGCAGGAAACCATTCGACAAATCCGGAATACCGTACCCATCTCTCCTGAACCGATGCCTATTTTACTGATGCATTCCTCTTCTGATGAGGAGATTGTAAAAGAAGACGGGAAAACCCATGATGGTGTCTTTTGGATTAGCAAACCGGTCAAAATCGATGAGTTACGCCGTTTTTTGTGCGCCCAAAGCCGATCCGATCAGCGAGAAGTTTCTGTATCGCCTTCAGTCCAATTGTCTGGAATTGACCAAATTTCTGAAATGGGAACCATCCTGGTCGCGGAAGATGGGACTATGAATCTTTTATTAATCAAACAACAAATCATTTCAATCGCCCCTCAGATGAGGATTGTCGAAGCGTCAAATGGAGTGGAAGCGCTGAATCAATTTGGCGTGCAACCCATCAGCCTCATCCTTATGGATGTTCAGATGCCTGAAATGGATGGACTAGAGGCGACAAGGCAAATTCGCGATCTCGAGCGAGGCACGGATCGACATGTACCGATCATTGCTTTATCGGCAGGAGCCACTCAAAATGAAAGAGAGAAGTGTTTGAACGCAGGCATGGATGGATTCTTAGCCAAGCCGGTCCGTCACGGAGATTTGGCCAAAGCGATCAAAAATCATCTCGCGCAAACCACCCCGGAGAAAAACCCCCTTTCTTTGGAACCATCAGACGCGCTTGGACAATCTTTTGACAAAGAAGAACTCATGGAACGGTTGGATCATGATCAGCAGATCTATCGGTTGCTATGGGAATCTATGGATGAACTAAGGGATCGGATTGAAACCTTGGGTCCCCAGGTTGAGCAGCGCAAAGCCAATCAAATTCGCCGATCAGCCCATAGCATCAAAGGAATCGGGAGAACCATGAGCTTCCCAAGACTGGCTCGCTTAGCGCAGGAAATCGAGAATCAGGCGGAAACTCATCCAGAAGTAGATCAGCTTTATTCTCAGATTCAGAAGGAATGGAACATTATCAAAAAAATCGCTGATACCGAACTTCAAAAGGAATCGGAGGACTGAAAACCCTGGAGGTCGCGATGATTCGATGGAAACAAGTAAAAGCCTTAACCTTCCGAGATGTGATTGCCGAGACGATTATGGGGAAAAACGGTGGGGATGTTTTGGTGGAAAGTGGACAAACCATCACCCCGTCTCTTCGGCATACCCTAATCCAAAAGGGAGTTCGATGGGTGTGTGTCTTGGGTGATGGAGCACACCAAGAAGAAACGGATATTCACCCTTTGGTTTCGCCCAAGAACTTGGATCGATTTGGAGAAGAAGTCAACGAAATCTACAACGATATTATCCTTGAAGGCAGGGTGGATAAAGAACGCGCGGAAACTCTTGGAAAGATGATCACCAATGAAGTTGTTCGCAATTTTGGAGACGTAATCATCCCGTCTCTATATCGGTTGAAAGAGATCGATCAGTACACATTCACGCATCAGGTCAATGTATCGATCATTTCCACAACACTTGCGATGATGGTCTTTCCCGATGATATGGATCGCATCCAAAAGGTTTCCGTTGCGGGTTTATTGCATGACGTGGGAAAGATCCTGGTGCCTCAGGAAATCCTGAAAAACAGGGAAAGACTGTCTGATATGGAATTCTTGATCATTCGAAAACATCCGGACTACGGTTATGAGATCGCCGAGCAATCCGGTATTGATGAACCGGATATTCTGGATCCCATTCTGTATCATCATGAACGGTGGGATGGTCGAGGATACAACGCCGCTTTGGCAGGAGATTCCATTCCTCTCACTTCAAGGATCATTATGCTTGCAGACGTCTATGACGCGCTAACAACGGAACGACCATACAAAAAGGCCTGGTCCACGTACCAAACCGTGAGCTATATCATAAGAGAATCCGCTCGAATCTTCGATCCGGATCTCGTGAACGCATTTCTTCAAACCTTTGGAATCTACCCAGCAGGCACCCGCGTCCTTTTGTCCACAGGGGAAGAGGGCGAAGTCATTGGCATGAGGAAGGGGTGCATTTCGAGACCACTGGTTTCCGTCGATGGCAAAAATGGGTGGAAAAACCGGGACTTGGATCGAGAAAAAACTATTCGTATCCTTCGTGTCATTCACACTGTTGAACCAGATCGATCAATAAGCCATTAGGCGTCTTTCTGGTCAAAGAAGAAAGACCTTTATGGTATAATCAAGGCGTGGCCAAAGACAAAGGGATTCAAAAGATCGAAAGAAAGAGCGGAACCGGTTTTGGAAAATATGTGAAAGGACTCATTGCGGTTGCCATTTTGGGGTTGGCCGCTTCCAGCATCACTTTGATGGTGGGCGATATCCGAGAAAACCTTGCCGCCTTTTCGAAAGTTCGTTATGATTGGTTTTCCATAGGAATTGCAGCCATGATTGGGTTTTGGCTCCTTGATTCGTTCCTGTTCAAAGAATTATGCCGGGGACTGGGAATGCGTTTTTCCTTGTTTCAATCCATTCATATTAGTCTTCTGGGGCAATTTTATTCTGCAATCACCCCGTTCGCTACGGGGGGCCAACCCATGCAGATCTATGCAATGTATAAACGGGGCCAAAAGGTCAGCCAATCCTCAGCAGTATTCATTGCAAAGTTCTTGTTGTACCAATCGGTGATCACCATATACGGAATATTTGTCTTATGGATCAGTTTTTCCGATGTGCGTATGGAAACGCCCCGGCTCTCCCTTTTGGCCATCGGAGGTTTTATTGTGAACTCGGGCGCTATTTTTTTCATGATGCTCTTTGCGTTCTCAAAACGGGCTACTACAGCGATCCTTCTGGGTATTTCCTCTTGGTTTCGATGGTCTCGACCTGGCAAGAAAGTGTATCATTGGATGGAGGGGTTCGTGGTAAAACTGGAGTCCTTTTATCAGGCGATGCGACAGGTGTATCGCAATCCAATCCAAATTCTTTCATTGTTTCTGCTTACATTGTGCCAAATGTTCTTTTTCTTTTCTGTTTCATACTGCACATACCGCGCTTTGGGATATTCGTCCGCTCCATTCTGGGAGATTTTGGCTTTCCAAGGAGTAGTTTTTTTGGTAATTTCTTTTATTCCGTTGCCTGGAGCCAGCGGCGCTGCAGAGAGTGGTTTTTTTCTCTTTTTTCAACGGTTTTTTTCCCGACCGGATTTGGCAGCTGCCATCCTGCTCTGGAGATTGGTTTCCTACTACTTGAACATCATTGTGGGCGGTGTATGTGCGCTGAGGGAAAGAAAGATGAATCGGGTATGATTGCATCCGAAAATCCGTCCCATGAGATGAATAAAACCGATTTTTTTGGATTGCCTGTGATCAACGAGACGCAGGAATCCATCATCGACTTTTTAAAAACCATTCTCGATGGCTCCCAATCGATACGGATTACGACGATGAATGCGCAGATCAGTTATTATGCATTGTACACACCCCGGTTTTATGAAGCGATCAAGGATACCGCGATCATTCCCGATGGAGTCGGCCTACAATGGGCCGTGAAGCGGATCAACCGGGAAACGCTCAGCCGATTTCCAGGCGTAGAATTGGGCGTTGCTTTATGTCGGGTGTGCCAGCAAGCGGGATCTTCCGTATTTTTGCTGGGTTCGCAGAAGGGAACAGCAGAAAAAGCCGCTGAATTTTTGCATGCGACAACCAAAGTCATCATTGCAGGTTGTATGGATGGGTTTTTCTCAAAAACAGAGGAAGGAAATCGTTCGGTGGCGGAAATGATCCACGCGAGCGGAGCTGATGTGTTGTTCGTAGGAATGGGAGCCCCCTATCAAGAATTCTGGTTGTATGAACATTTCGCGTCTACCGGAGCACGGATCGGGATTGGAGTGGGCGGTTCGTTGGATGTGTATGCGGGAGACATGAAAAGAGCGCCTCGGTGGATCATTCGATGCAATATGGAATGGTTATACCGCATCCTTCAGAATCCAAGAAGAAAATGGAAAGTGATCTTTCAAATCGTTCGTTTTGTTCAGCGAGTGTTGATGTACCGTGCACCATCGAATTGAACTTAAGAGGAAAGGAGCAACAAAATGACTCCCTGGATTTTCTGGCTCTTGTTGGGTATCCTTTTTGTGGTTTTCGAAATCCTTACACCGACCTTCTATCTCCTTTGGTTTGGTGTTGGCGCAGGCGTGGCGGCGCTTTTTGCCCTTTTCTTTCCCGAGGTCTACATTCTTCAGATTACTATGTTCATCATCAGTTCGGCTTTTTGTGTCTTTCTCACGCGTAGGGTTGGGAACCGGTTGACAGGAAACTCTCCACGATCCATTTCCGTGGATGAAGTGGTGGGGAGTGTCGGGATTGTCACCCAAACAATCGAATCGGACGGAAGCAAAGGACTGGTAAAAGTTGGTTCAGAAGAATGGAGGGCAACCTCGCTCACGGAAGAAACCATCGAAAAAGGCGCACAAGTTATGATTCAGGCGCTTGTAGGCGTGAAACTCATTGTGAAAAAAATCGAAAAAAAGGAGGGATAACACATGGTTATTGCATTAGTTGCTATTGCCGTCTTGATCCTGATTCTTGCCGCGACAGGGATCCGGATCGTTCGTCCATATCAACGAGGGTTGGTGGAGCGGCTTGGGAAGTACAAAAGAGCTGCGGATTCAGGAATCCATTTCATCATTCCTTTTTTGGAACGCATGACTGTTGTCGATCTACGTGAACAGGTAATTGATGTT
>Ga0334884_1005279_pt1 | contig 12487 bp, 10 predicted proteins | sample GraSluR1_MG_7_FD_207215 | JGI IMG/M metagenome (GOLD analysis project Ga0334884, IMG submission 207215) | Sludge microbial communities from methane-producing bioreactor in Wageningen University, Netherlands - Granular Sludge_12_05 R1 | ecosystem: Engineered > Bioreactor > Anaerobic >...
GGTTTAAAAACACCAATAACCTGAAAATAAACTCCTCTTATCCTGATGTATTTCCCGATGGGATTTTCGTCTTTTTCGAAAAGGACTTCATATACCCTTCGGCCAATCACAGCAACTTTTTTGGCATAATTGATATCATTTGCGTTGAGGAATCGTCCCTGAACCATTTCGGCCGGATCAATCTTGTTCCATTCGGGATAATCACCATAAATATTAAAAGCACCTGCATTTTGCTTATAAATCACATTATTTCCTGCTTGTCGTCCTCCACCTTCGAGGCGAGGAGCCACCAAACCCATTTCAGGAATATTATCCTTTAAGGCTTGAATATCGTCGTTCCTGAAATAATACCTTCTGTTACGTGGAAAGCCTTTATAGGGCTCTGTTGTGGGTCGGGTCCACATGAAAACGCTGTTTGTTGCCAAATCGCCCATGCCGTAGGTAATCCCATTTTCGAGTCCGTTGCCTGATCCCAGCATGATCATCAGCATGAAAATGCCCCAAAACACACCAAATGCGGTGAAGAAGGTTCTGACCTTATTTTTGGCCAGACTACTCCATATCTCGTACCAGCGATCGCGATCAAACATAGCTCATTTATTAATTTGTTTATTCATCCCGCAAAGCTTCGATTGGTTTTATAGCAGCAGCGCGTCGAGCAGGAATAAAACCGGCCAATGCCCCGGCAATAATCAGTAACAACGTAGCTCCAAGCGCGATAGAAACATCCACTTCGGGCTCTCTGAAAAAAGGTGTTTGAATATAATCAGAAACCAGTTCGAGCAATCCAACCCCGACAACCAGCCCGAAGTATCCTGCAAAGGCAGTGATCAGAACTGCTTCCTGCAAAATCAAACTGATAATGCTGCCAGGCGTGGCACCAAGTGCTTTGCGGATACCAATTTCCTTGGTACGATCTTTCACCACTATCATCATAATATTACTTACGCCTACCACTCCGGCTATGATCGTGCCAATGCCAATCACCCAGATAAAAAGCCTGATACTGGCAAAAAGTTTCTGAAACTTGGTAAACTCTTCAACGCTATTCCAAAAAAACATGGCGTTTTCATCCTCAGGATCATACCTGTGCAAGTTTGCCATTTTAGTCTTGATGTCGTCTTCTATCTTCTTTGCCTCTTTTTCGTTGGCATCACCCACTGTAACTACCATCCCGTGAATATTCCTTTCGCCGCCAAAAACAGTTTGTGCCGTGGCAATAGAGATATAAACCAGTTGCATATTGTCGTCTCTTCCGTCATCATCCACAAACACGCCAATCACCTTAAATGGAATCCCGTTTATCTTGATATACTCGCCCAATGGATCTTCGGTTTTAAACAAAGCATCGCCAACCAATTTACTGATCAATACATTCTTTCGTTTATAACGTTGGTCATTTTCATTTAAAAACCTTCCATTCAAAAGTGTAAGTTTTTCAACCTCTTGATAATCCGGGTGTACGCCGCGTATGGCATACGATCCGGATTGTTTTTTGTAAGCCAGCACATTGCTCCACACATGGTATCGACCACTAATTTGATCAAGACCGTTAACATGTGTTTTCAGAAAATCATAATCATCATTTTTCATTGTGATCAAACGCCCGGGCTTATTGCCTTTGTATGGCTTGCTGGTCTGTCCGTTCCATATCCAGATGGCATTGGTAGCCGATGAACTAAACTGGTTTTCGACTCCTTTTTGTAAACCAATTCCGGAGCCTTGCAAAATGATCAGCATAAAAATGCCCCAAGCCACCGAAAATCCGGTAAGAAAAGTGCGAAGCTTATTCTTTTCAATGGTATTAAAAATCTCCTGCCATTTGTCAATATCAAACATATGCCGTGGGATTAAACGGTTTTTTCATCCTCAGAATGGTGAAAGTAATGCCCATTCTTATGGTCTTTCTCAATCTTTCCATCATGCAAACGGATGATACGCTGTGTTTGATGCGCAATATCATTTTCGTGCGTCACTATGATGATGGTAATGCCGCTTTTGTTGATTTGCGCAAAAAGTTCCATCACCTCCTGCGAAGTCACACTATCAAGTGCTCCGGTTGGCTCATCTGCCAGAATCACTTTTGGATTTCCGATGAGTGCCCGTGCAATTGCCAATCGCTGCTTCTGTCCGCCCGAAAGTTCGTTGGGTAAATGATCGGCCCAGGGTGTCAAACCTACTTTTTCGAGATATTCCATGGCAATTTTATTGCGCTTTCGCCGTGGAACACCTTGATAATACAGCGGAAGAGCTACATTCTCGACTGCATTTTTAAAGCTAATCAAATTGAATGACTGAAACACAAATCCCAGATGCTTGTTACGCAATTGGGCAGCTTTGGTTTCGTTCAGGTCCTTTACCAGTTTACCGTCCAGATAATAATCTCCGCTATCGTGCACATCGAGCAGGCCGATAATATTGAGCAGGGTTGATTTTCCGGAACCGGACGAGCCCATCACAGCTACCATTTCGCCTGACGTAACTTTCAGATCAATACCTTTTAAAACATGTAAACTATTGTTACCGGTTTGATAACTTTTATGTATGCCATTGAATTGAATCATGTTGTGGTCGGATATTGGTACTATCACAAAATTTGACAACAGAATATCATAAACAATGCCAAAAATTTGTATCGCATTGACATACTGCTGTTTAAAACAAGCTGCCGCAAAGGTTTAAACCGGTCTTATTGTACGAAAAGTGTGCGTGACCGCTCAGAAGTATTCGATTTCGAACAGTGTTATCCGAGCCAATGCAAAAAAGTTGCAACCAGAAATCCAAGGTAATTTCCAACGGCATAACCAATAATTCCGATGCTTAATCCCGGAAGCACAAGGGCTCTGTTGTTGAGGGCTGCGGTTATCACCGGAACAAAAGGCGGACTACATATCAAAGCTGTTGAAGTTACCATAACCGTTTCGTTATCAATCCTGAAAAAGTAGGCCAACACAACATGAAGCAATAAAGAGCCAAAGACAACCAGGGTGATGTAATAAATAAGCTGAGGGGAAGCAGTAAGCATTTCGTCAATGTTGACCATGGAGCTAACAGTAACACTAAAAACCAAAATAAAATACATTCCAAGGTCGAAGCTATGGGATGAATTTCGCAACACAGGAACAACAGACCCCAGCATTCCAAAACTTGTGATTAGCAGCATGGTGGTGGCCATCATCAGATTTTCCGGAACCAGACTGCCGAGTCCGGCTGATACACCTACAATCATTACTGAAGCTGTTGCTAAAAAAATAATGTTTATCAGTTTTCCCTTGATTGGATTTGGATCAGAAACGTTTAGCTGATCCGCATTAAGCTCCCTTTTGCCGGTAAATGCGGGAAGGAACATCCCAAATAGTTTTTGCCCCAGAAGCAGGAGAAAAAGCAAATAAAATCCCGAAAGAAGCATGTCGTAGGTATGCGTCAGCAGGTAGGTATTTTCATCCACATCCAAAATCAATTTTAAGGAAGCCAGATTGGGAGTGCCACCTGTGTAAACACCTACCAACATCCCTCCAATTTTCCAGAGTTCCTTGTTGGTATCCTGAAACAAGGCAAAACCCAAAAACACCATGACAACCACGGAGATCACTGCCAAAATCATCGATTTGAATCCTGTTTGTGCGAGCAATTTCCATTGGCTAAGTCTGGATCCAAAAAGTAGTAAGGGAATAGCCAAAGGGATACTTAAATTCATCACCCATTCCTGCATAACGCCCGCACCCTCAGGAATAATCTTTAATTGGCCAAGTATCAATCCTGTCACATAAGCTACCAACACCGTTCCCAGACGATTGATCCAGCGAAAATGTTTTGAAGCCTTCTTTATCAGAACAGGACTTACAAGATAAAACAAAAGAAGTAGGATTGTTTTGAATTCCATGCCAAAAAAGAGCAAAGGTAATTATTACCACTTAACAGCACGATTGGCAGCATAGCACAATTGCTTATTTTTGTGCCATGGCAGCAAAACAAAAATATTATGTTGTATGGGTTGGCAACAAGCCCGGCATTTACTCCAGTTGGGATGCCTGTCGCAAGCAGGTAGAAGGCTTTCAGGGAGCTCGCTATAAAAGCTTTACGAGCGAAAAAGAAGCGATACAGGCTTTTGGTTCAGGTCCTGAAAATTACAAAGAAAATCAAGTTGCCAGAAGCTTTACCAGCCATCCCAATCCTCCCATCGGAAGTTCAATCTGTGTGGATGCAGCCTGTTCGGGTAATCCCGGAAAGATGGAGTACAGAGGTGTTTTTACAGAAACAAACACCGAACTTTTTAGAAGTAAGGTTTACGAACAGGGGACCAATAATATTGGTGAGTTTTTGGCTATTGTCCATGCTCTGGCCTGGCAACACAAGAACAAAACCAATTATCCCATTTACAGCGATTCGCGTAATGCAATCAACTGGGTGAGAGCTGGTAAAGCCAAAACAAAACTGCCTATGAACCCAAAAACAAAAGCACTTTTTGAAGTAATTGCGCGGGCCGAAAACTGGCTTAAAAACAACAGTTTCCGGTTACCTGTTTTAAAATGGGAGACGGATCAATGGGGTGAAATTCCAGCTGATTTTGGCCGGAAGTAACATCCTTGAAAAATCTATTCAACCAAAAATCCAAATATTTTTATTTTTGCAATACAAATAGAATCACGTTAACTGATTAATTATGAGGCCTTACAGACTTCTTTTGTTTAGCTGGATCGTATGGACGATCGTTTTTGGTGTTTCGTGCAATTCGCCGGCCAGCTACAAATCAGAAACTTCTTTCGAGAATCAAATCTGGAATCGCTTTGATGTTCAGGAATATACCTTTATGCCTGAAGAAAATGTAACAAAATGGGATGTGCTTTTTGTCTTTGAACACCTCGAAAACTATTATACTGATCATATTGATGTAAATATTACTTTCTATCTGCCAAATGGAGCAACACGATCGCGCGACTATACTTTTGCGCTGAAAAACGACAAGCTGGAATGGACTGGCAAGCAGGATCAAAAGCTGGTGACACACGAACTTTCTGTTATTAAAGGTTTTAGCTTTGATCAATCAGGACCCTTAATCATCAGAGTTGAGAGCAAAATGACAAAATTTAACCTTACTGCGGTTCAAAAAATAGGAATAATACTCAAAGAATCGAAGAACCAATCCTAATCAAAGCTTTGTCAGCAGCTTAACAATTTTTTTATTCATGAAGACAAAAAATTGCACTATTTTTGCGGCTTCCAAACTTCATTATATCTTTGATTAAAAAAAACAATCATTATACAATTAACCACAAGCTTAGATTTGCCTTGTATTGAATGACCAGACAATGCACGCAAAGCAAAAAAAAAGCATCAAACTAAAGCTGTTATAAATGAAACAAAAACCAGCACTCGTTACCAGGATTCTAATTGGTTTTGTGATAGCCGTATCTGTGCTCTCTTCCTGTGTGCCACAAAGAAAGATGATGTATCTGCAAATGGAAGATCAAACAGAGACGAAGCCCTCATTCGAAAATGAACGCTCCATCAGTTACAGGATTCAACCAGGCGACAACCTATACATTAAAGTAGTTAGTCTTGATGAAAAAACTGCGATGATGTTTAACCCACTCGAAAGAACTTCGGGAGGTTCCAATGTTAATGATCAGGGAATTTATCTGAACAGCTATACTGTAAGTGAACAGGGAACTATCGAATTTCCGCTTGCCGGACAGATTTATGTTCAAAATCTGAATGTGGAGCAGATCAAAGAAAGGATTCAAGAGATTTTGGATGAATATTTAAAAGAAACTGTGCTTATCGTAAAGCTGGTAAACTTTAACCTCACCGTTTTGGGCGAAGTAAGACGTCCGGGGCAATACAAAGTATATCAAAGCGAAATCAATATCTTTGAAGCCCTGTCGATGGCCGGCGATCTTACCGAATTTGCAAAACGCGACGACATCAAAATAATCCGACAAACCAAGACCGGATCAGAGATAATAATGGTTGATATGGAAAAGGCTGACATTTTGAGTTCTGATTACTACTACCTTAAGCCCAATGATATTATTTATGTTGAGCCATTGAAAATCAAGCAATTTGGCTTTGCCACCTTCCCCTATGCCCTGGTGTTTTCTTCCATCTCAACAGCATTGCTCCTGATCAATTTCTTCAACTAAAAAAACAGCTCGTACCGTGGAAAATTTTCAAGCCTACCAACAAGAAGAAACCATTGACCTGAAAGCATTGTTTTTCAAGTTTACCCGTTTCTGGTATCTTTTTGCCATCTCTATTTTTATTGCACTTTTAGTTGCATTCTTGTTTAATAAATATACCAAACCTGTTTATGAGGTAAAAACCTCCGTGCTGGTTAAAGACGACAAAACCAAGATGGATCCCTCTGCATTGCTGGGCGGACTCGGATTAAGCACACAACAAAACCTGCAAAATGAAATTGGCATTTTAATGTCGTATTCCTTAAGCGATCGTGTTGTAAAATCATTGGAGTTTGAAGTTTCGTATTTCGAAGAAGATGGTTTTATCAAGAAAGAATTATATCGTAATTCTCCTTTCACGGTAGAAGTTGATTACAACAGGGATCAGGCAGTTAATTTGCTTTACAACATTAATCTGAATTCGGATGGAACCTTCTCACTTTCTGCAGAAGGCGAAAACATCAGTCAGTATGATTACCTGAAAGGTAAACCACTGGAAGGAGCAAAGGAAAAGGTCAACTATTCGGGCACCTACAAATTTGGTGAATGGATAAATAATGAATTCAACCGTTTTAAGATCGTGTTGAACGAAAAGTTTGATGCCGAAACTCACACCAAAACACAATTCAGTTTTACTCTGAATGATTACCAAAGCCTTTTAAGAACACTGCGCGGATTTACAATTGAGCCGATCAACAGGGAAGCCTCCATCCTGGAGATTTCTTTGAAAGGAAATATCAAAGAAAAATCTGCTGATTTTTTAAATAAACTCACTGAATTATACTTACACCGCGGGCTCGAAAAGAAAAACCAGATAGCAGATAATACCATCGAATTTATTGACCGACAGCTTATTGACATTCAAGACTCATTAACACGAGCCGAAATTGCACTACAGGATTTCCAGACTTCCAACGAGCTGATGAATTTGGATTTCCAATCGCAGCAGGTTTTTGAATATCTCAAAAACTTAGAGCAACAAAAGGCCGAGCTGATGGTGAAATCCAAATATTACAAAAGCCTTCAGCAATACATCCAGGTCAACTTAAACGAACTGGACAAACTGGTAGCACCAAGTGCCATGGGTATTGAAGACCCTTTGCTCAACAGGCTTGTTCAGGAGTTGGTTAATCTTTCATCGCTCAAAGCTGAACAACTTTTAACCACTACCGATAAGCATCCAACAGTTGTAAGCATCGAATCGCAGATTGTGAACACCAAACGTACGCTGATCGAAAACATCAACAATATCATTCTAAACTCAGAAATTGCACTGAACGATCTTGATCGCAGAATAGGAGAGCTAGAAAAGGAACTCAACAAATTGCCCATTACACAGCGGTTATTGTTAGGCTATCAACGTAAATTTCAGTTAAACGATGCTATCTATACTTTTCTGATGCAAAAACGTGCTGAAGCCCAAATTACAAAAGCCAGCAATTTGCCTGATAATGAAATCCTGGATATTGCACAACCAACTTTAAGCAGTCAGGTGTTTCCCAAAAAATCACTCAACTATACCATAGCACTTTTATTGGGATTACTTATACCGGTTGGATATATCCTGGGCCGCGATTACCTGAACGACAAAATTGTTGACCGCAAAGAAATTGAAAAAATAACAAAGCTTCCGATTGTTGGTCAGGTTTTGCACAACAATAAAGACACTCAGCTTGTTGTGGCTGATTCGCCAAAATCCTCTATTTCTGAATCCTTCCGTTCGGTAAGAACTAATATTGAATATCTGGTAAAGGGCGAAGAAAAAAGTGTGATATTAGTAACTGCCGATATGGTGAGTGCCGGTAAAACCTTTGTTTCAATCAACCTGGCAAGCATTTATGCCATGTATGGCAAAAAGACTGTTCTACTTGGCTTCGACTTAAGGAAGCCAAAAATCTATCAGGATTTTGGATTGTCGAATACCAATGGTTTGAGTACTTATTTAATCAACAAACACAGCCTTAAAGATATTATTCAGCCTTCTGGCAGAGTTGATAATTTCGATCTGATCATGGCAGGACCGGTGCCTCCAAATCCAGCCGAATTGATTGCTTCTGATCGTTGTAAAACCTTATTTGAAGAATTAAGAGAGCAATACGATTATATCATTATCGACACACCTCCGGTTGGCCTTGTAACAGACGCTTTTCTGCTGATGAAACATACGGATGTTAATCTTTTTATCGTGCGTCAAAACTACACCCACAAGAAGATTTTTGAATCAATCATCAAGGATATTGAAGACAGAAATATCCCGATGAACATCCTTGTAAATGACATCCGCATGGGAGGCGGTTATGGCTATGGTTACGGTTATGGTTACGGTTATGGATACGGATATGGATATGGATATGGTTACGGATATGGATATGGTTACGGATATTATACTGATGAAGGAAAAGATGAGAGGCCGGGCTTCTTCAAACGCCTGTTGAATAAAATATAGCAGCTGGCTATGTCCGACTTACCCAAAAAGTCTGCAAAACAACTCCTGCCACAGCATTGGTATGCCATATATACCCGTTCAAAGGCAGAAAAAAAGGTAGAGATAGAGCTTGGTTTCCTTGAAATTGAATCGTACTTGCCGCTCATCACCAGATACAGGCAGTGGAGCGATCGCAAAAAGAAAGTTGAAGAACCATTATTCAGGTCCTACATTTTTGTTCATATACACGAATCACTGCTTTACACCGTTAGAAATATACCAAATGTGGCACGCTTTGTTTCGTTCGAAGGTAAGCCAACAATTGTTCCGGATGAACAAATCAAAGCAATCCGTTATTACCTGGATGAACAGGAAGATCGCGAAGATATAGACACCTCCATCATTCACGAAGGGCAGCTGGTGCGGATCAAACAAGGACAGATGGAAGGATTGATTGGCAGAATGGTGCATTATCGTAATAAACACCGACTCATGGTGCAAATAGAAGCTGTTGGTCAGGTCATTGCTTTAAATATCCCAAGATCAAAAGTTGAACCGGTAAAAAATATTTAGCGGATATGCCAAACACAAAAAAAAATCATGGATGAACTAAAAGATAAACAGGTTTTGGTTACCGGAGGAGCAGGTTTTATTGGCTCCAATCTGATAGAAGCATTGTTACAACTCGGGGCAAAAGTTAGCTGTCTGGATAATTTTGCTACCGGTCATCGCAAGAATATCGAACCCTTTTTGCAACATCCGGCATTTCGTTTAATGGAAGGAGATATCCGGGATATGCAAACCTGCCAAAAAGCCTGTGAAAGACAAGAAATTATTTTTCATCAGGCAGCACTGGGATCTGTTCCTCGGTCTATTAAAGATCCTGCCACAACCAATGCTGTTAATATCTCCGGAAGCCTGAATATGCTGATTGCTGCCCGCGATGCCGGTGCAAAACGTTTTATTTATGCTGCCAGTTCAAGCACCTATGGCGATTCGGAAAGCCTTCCAAAAGTGGAAGAAAAAATTGGCAGACCGCTTTCACCTTATGCAATCACAAAGTATGTGAACGAGCTATACGCTGATGTTTTTGCCCGCACTTATGGATTGGAATCCATTGGTTTAAGATATTTTAATGTATTCGGAAGGCGTCAGGATCCCGAGGGAGCTTATGCTGCGGTGATTCCAAAATGGGTCAAACAATTCATGCGCCACGAAGCCATCATCATTAATGGACAAGGAGAATACAGCCGTGATTTCACCTATATTGATAATGTAATTCAAGCCAACATCAAAGCTGCTACAACAACCAATCCCGAAGCCGTTAATCAGGTTTATAATGTGGCCTATGGCGACAGAACAACCCTTAACGATTTAGCCGTTTGGCTTAGAGAAGCACTGGCCGGTTACGATGCTGAAATTGCTGCTGTGAAAATCACCCACGGGCCTTACCGACAAGGCGACATTCCTCATTCGCTGGCGTCTATCGAAAAAGGCAGGAAACTGCTAGGATATGATCCGCAGTTTAATTTGAAAGAAGGACTAAAGGAAGCTTGCAAATGGTATTGGGAAAATCTTTCCTAAAACTGATTTAAGCCTGTTAGGTTAAATTTATTTTGAAGAACAAAACAAAAAAATGTATTTTTGCAGCCGCATTGGGGCATTAGCTCAGTTGGCTAGAGCGTTTGACTGGCAGTCAAAAGGTCAACGGTTCGATTCCGTTATGCTCCACGCAAATTAAAAAGGTTACTGGCATTATCGCTTGTAACCTTTTTTGCTCTACCGTGAATTGAGCTCCCTAAACAAAGTCAGACAAATAGCATCTCGGGATACAAAATCAAAGTCGTATCTGACAACTTACAAATTCTTTCTACTTTTGAGAAAACTCAAAATATGGAAATTTTAGGGATAGATATTGGTGGCAGAGGCATAAAAGGTGCTGTTGTGAACACTACTGACGGAACCCTGATCACCAAGAGACATCGAATAGCAACTCCACAACCTGCAACGCCAAAAGCGGTGGCAGCAACAGTGCATGAACTTGTAAATCATTTTTCCTATACTGGCCTGATAGGTTGTGGATTCCCGGCACTTATCCGGAATGGTCTGGTAAAAACCGCTGCCAATATCGATAAAAGCTGGGTTGATGTTCCTGTTGAAGAATTGTTTTCAGCTATCACCAGCCAAAAAGTTTTTGTGATCAATGATGCTGATGCTGCCGGCCTGGCCGAACTGCGGTTTGGTGCCGGAAAAGGTCATGCTGGTATGACGATGATGCTTTCCATTGGAACCGGTATAGGTTCAGCAATTATTCATCATGATATACTGCTGCCCGGAACAGAATTAGGTCACCTCGAATTTAAAGGCAAAAGTGCAGAAAAGTACTGCTCTGAGGCTGTCCGTGAACGTGAATCCCTGACATGGGAAGAATGGGGCAAGCGTTTCAATGAATACCTTTTACATTTGGAGATGCTTTTCTCTCCGGATCTCTTTATTCTGGGCGGAGGTGCCAGTAAAAAGTTTAACAAATTCAAATCTCAGCTTACTACCAGCACAAAGGTACTTCCGGCCAGTTTACAAAATAGGGCCGGTATCATAGGAGCTGCCAGCTTTGCTGTTGATCAATAAACTTTCAAATTCAAATAAAAATTGTTATCCATTACACCCAACAGATTAAAAATCATGTCTTACCTTACAAAAATATTCACTAGAATTTTAAACACTGATTTAATGAGGTTTAAGTACATCGTTTCATTCTTGCTAACACTTGTCATCTTTACGCAAAACCAGGCACAAAACAAATCCAATCCAATTGATTTTGTAAATCCATTTATCGGAACACAACGCATGGGACATACTTTTCCCGGAGCTACGGTTCCATTTGGAATGGTACAACTGAGCCCCGATACTGATACGGTAAGCTATGAAAAATCCGGAAAATATAATCCCGATGTTTATGCCTATTGTGCCGGTTATCAATATGATGATCCAACTATTGTAGGTTTTAGCCACACCCATTTCAGCGGAACAGGCCATTCCGATCTGGGTGATATTCTAATGATGCCAATTTCAGGAGAACTTAAACTCAACCCCGGCACTGCCTTAAATCCCGAAAGTGGTTATCGCTCCCGATTTGACCATGACAACGAAAACGCAGCTCCAAACTATTATCAGGTAAAACTTCAGGATTACGACATCAATGCCGAGCTCACTACTTCAACTCGTGTAGGTTTTCATCGTTACGCATTTTCTGAACCTTCGCAAAACTACCTTATCCTCGATTTGATTCACGGTATTTACAACTTTGAGGATAAAAATGTTTGGACTTTCGTTCGGGTCGAAAACGATACTTTAATCACCGGATATCGCCAAACCAGCGGCTGGGCTCGCACAAGAACCGTATATTTTGCAATAGTTCTCAGTGTGCCTTTACAAAACTATGGTCATAAAAAATATGACAATTCCGTTTACAATGGATTTTATCGAAAATTTGATGAAAGCGAAAACTTTCCGGAAATTGCCGGACAAAAAATCAGGTTATGGCTCGAGCCAAAACTACCTGCCAACAAGGAATTACTCGTAAAAGTCGGACTTTCTTCGGTAAGTGCAAAAGCGGCATTGAATAATCTGCAAAGCGAAATACCCCATTGGGACTTTGATCGTGTGGTGCTCGAAGGTCAACAAAGCTGGAATCAGGAACTCTCAAAAATACAGCTTGAAACACTCAGTGATGAGGATCAGGTAGTTTTTTATACCGCTTTGTATCACAGCTTTTTAAGTCCGATAACCTATATGGATGTAGATGGTCGTTATCGGGGATTAGATCAGGAAATACATCAGGCTGAAGGCTTTACAAATTACACCATCTTTTCGTTGTGGGATA
>Ga0334884_1005287_pt1 | contig 12469 bp, 8 predicted proteins | sample GraSluR1_MG_7_FD_207215 | JGI IMG/M metagenome (GOLD analysis project Ga0334884, IMG submission 207215) | Sludge microbial communities from methane-producing bioreactor in Wageningen University, Netherlands - Granular Sludge_12_05 R1 | ecosystem: Engineered > Bioreactor > Anaerobic > Unclassified...
TCCACTGGCGCAGGTTCCTCCCCGAGTACTCAGGGATGTCAATCATTGATGTCTACAATGGCATCGAGGCATTGAAAAACGGGCAGAGTACGAAAGGCAAACCCTTCGCTCAGAACACCAAGCACGACTTCATGCGGATCCTGAAACAGTTCCTCGTCTGGTTGGTTGAAAACGAGTACCTGACACTCCCCGAGAAGAAAGTGCTGAGGATTAAGGTCCCGCCGCACAATCCAATGACCAAGACCGCCTCCCAGATGATCACCCCTGAGGAGATCCAACGTCTCTACAAGGCCAGTTACCGGAGCTATGACCGGGCCATGATCACGTTCATCTATGAGGGGGGGCTCCGGATCGGGGAGGCCGCGGCCATGAAGTGGAATGACCTCACCTTCAACAAGAACGGTATCGTGGTGAATGTCAATTTCAAGACAAATATTCCGCGGTATGTCCCGATCATCGCAGGGAGGGAGTACATCATCCAGTGGCGCCTGGACTACCCTGGGACGCCCGAGGGCGACGCCCCGGTCTTCATCAACTACCGGGGGACCCGCCTCCGGAACGAGGCGGCCATCGCCCAGCTCCGGGTCATCGGTAAACGTGCTGGCATCGAGAAGCACCTGACCCCGCATCTCTTCCGCCATTCACGGATCACGCACATGGTTCAGGAGGGGGTCTCTGAAAGTGTTATCAAGCTGATCATGTGGGGCTCGGTCCATTCCAAGATGCTCCGCACCTATGCCCATCTTACCGGGCAGGACATCGAGCGGGAGCTGCGGAGGGTCTACTGCCTTGAGGATACCGAGGAGGAGAAAAAGAAGTCCACCCTCGAACCGCATGTCTGCCCCCACTGCCACATGATAATGCCACCCGCTGCAGAGTATTGTGCAATCTGCGGGGAGTCGCTCGATGGAAATGCAACGGCCAGCGAGGATGAGATCCAGGCATTTGTACTCCGGCATGGTCCCGAGTTGATGGAGTTTATCATGCAGAAGGGCGGGACGAAGCAGCACACCGAACTTACTACAACCCCTAAAATGATTCCGCCAGTGATAAGGTGAAATTATTTTTTCTTTATTTCTATCGTGTAAAAGGAAAACGCAAAGTAACTTGAGAATTATGATTTACGAACCACCCAAACCCATCTCGCCAATAAATCTAGAAGGGCTTTTTCTGTAACCGTTATATTGTTGGGCATAACTGATGCAGAGTGTTTCTTGTGTGCGGGTTATGGCGACAAAACAGCTCCGTCTTTCTTCTTCCATTTCTCGGCTTAAAGGCCCTCTTTTCACAGCATGATATGAGGGAAATATATCCTCAGCAAGACCCACCAGAAAGACATGCTTAAATTCAAGGCCTTTTGCTCCGTGAACTGTAAGACAAGGAACGGATCCTGGCATACGAACAGCCACTTTTGATTTGAGATCCATTTCTTGAAGATAAAGATTCAATGTTACATTCTCTAGAGTATGTTCTCGCACAAGGGCTTCATGTAACTCTATCCAGGTATTTTTTTCTTCAATCTCAAGAGGCTCATCGAGCCAGGTATTAGCCCAAAACCAATTTAGGAGATCCATAAATTCCAAGCGATCTACCAGATGCCGATGCAACTTTTCCAATAGCTCCCGATAACAATCATTTGATAATCGATTTGCGGCAATGTTGATCCAAGCCCGAAGGAAGTCTCCTCCTTCTAAAGTTGCAGCAGCTTCCACATCTTTCATTTCGATACTATCACTGGTGAAATCCTGCCAAGCAACGCACATGCGACGTAAATATTCTCGGTCGTGACGAGCATTTGCCAACCTTAAGGTTGCATGCATCCATCGAATGGAAGCACATTCAAATTCATTTTTACGAATCGGTAGATATGGAGTTAAGCCATTTCCCTCTAAAGATTTCGCTGCTTTTCGCAAGAGATTCATGGATCGGGCAAGCACGACACACTCATCTGGAATCCACCCTTTCTCCAGAATCAAGGATGAAATCTCATCCATTTCTTGATAGTCTGAATGATATTCGAGGATGATGAGCGAATCAACAACCTCTTCAGGTTTTCGGGCGATGAGAGGTCGTTTATCTATATCGCGAGATTGGTTATGGCTAATTAAATTCGAGGCAAGTTTTACAATTAAAGGGGGGCAACGATAGTTCTCTGGTAACTGGATTACCTTCATGTTATAATCATTCCGAAGTGCATGAAGCCGCTCCGGACTTGCTCCATTCCATTGATATATTATTTGGTCATCATCTGCGACGACAAATAGGTTAGGACAATCAGTAGATATGAGAAGACGAAGCAAATCGTATTGCGCGCGGTTGGTATCTTGGAATTCGTCAACACAAATGAAACGCCATGCTAACCTTGTCAGGCGAGCGACTCCAGCATTTTCTGATAATAACTTTTTTGCAAAGTAAAGGAGTCCACCATAATCCAGACGATTACTTTCTTGCAAGATTTTACAATAGCCATTGAATAAATGAGGAAGCCATAGAGGGGTTTTTGTCAGAAAAGGTGCATCTTGTTCACCATTATAGGATTCGGCAAATAAACGATCTAATAATACTAACAAACTCCTTCGATCAGTGGGAATAGAACCTGAGTTTGCTTGTATTTGTTTGTGAATTGATACCAACTCCTCGCTAAATGGTTCATCTCCATTCAAAGGTAGCGCCAAAGAACCATCACAAAGCATTTCGAGATACCCAAGTCGATCTTCATCAAGCGTAATAAGGGAATAATCCGGATGGATACCAACATGGCTGCCGTGTTGTCGTAAAATATCTCCGGCAAAAGAGTGAAAAGTACATAAATGGGCTCTTTCGGCTTTCCCATCCATTATCTTATCAAGTCGTTCTCGCATCTCATCGGCTGCTTTCGAAGTAAAAGTTAATGCGAGAACGCTTGCATCAGGGTCTTTCTGGAGTAATCGGGCTACTTTAAGCGTTAGAACCATTGTTTTACCAGATCCTGGACCAGCTAAGACTAGCAATGGTCCATCACTCCATTCAATTGCTTGCCGTTGGTTCTCGTTGAGCTTAAAATTTTGAAGGTTCATTGAGAATTCGCCCGTCTTATAGCCGCATCAATCACTTGTTCGAATAAAGGGGGAATTGATCTTCCATTTTGAATCTCACCAACTATCTTATTCACCGCAGCGATTTTGTGTCTATGAACTGCCTTCGTTAGCTGCTTTGGATATTGGGGGTTGTCTTTTGAGACAGTAATCTTTGCCAATGATTGCGAAGTTAAAAAACTTTCATAGACATCACTGAAGCCTGATACGCAAAGGTATTGTTCGATATCTTCTTCAGGAACCGTAAAAAGAACTTCGTTCTCATCTCTACCGTTAAGTGAATCACGAACTTCTTCTTGGTCTTTAATCCCTTGATAATCGTTGTCTGTTAGTGCTATCCAATGGATACCCATTGAGTCAGCAACTTTAATAAATAGTCCAATATTCGAGTGCCTATACCCGATGCAGCGTATCCCGCATCGCTCAAGATATTTATCGAGTATCCTAGCCACCTCTGGGATCAAAGTTACTTCGGTTTCCCCTTCTCCTAGAATCCAACATTTCGCGAAGAGGAGCTCCCCTCTGGCTTGACGAATATGATAATTAAATTGTCTTCTCTGGGTAGAGTCAAGAGGGATATCAATCATACGTCTCGCGGTTATTATTCCTGACTGGTGATACAGCCGAATAATACTCTCAAACGGGACTTCAGAGAGTAAATCTCCGCTATGTGTTGAGATAATCTTTTGACCTGGAATCCGTTCAATCAACTGCCATAATGCTCGAATGGCACTAGGATGAAGATGGCTTTCAGGCTCTTCTAACGCAACTATAGGTGCTCCTCTGCTCCAAACTTGAAGGAATGCGTTGAATAATGTTAAAACAGCAAGACTCTGAGTACCTTCTCCATGTCGACCTACAGGTATCTTAGCTCCAGTATCAGAATTCAAATTAACTTGTGCCTTCGAGAGTGTATCAAAAAGTCTTGCAGGAACCGCCTCTACTGAAACAATATCTTCCCCATTTCCCATAGATATGACATGTTGAACTTCTCTCAATCGTTCGATAACTTGATCAAAACTGCCATGAGATGAAATGATAAGATCGTTGACTTCAGACAGCCTATCTTCGATTTCTGCACGCATTTCAGGACTTAATTGAGATTCTTTGAGGAATGGGCGCCAGAATGTGCCCTTGGCACCAAAATGTTTTGCCGCATCACGTAATGCCGCAAGATAATAATATGAAACTTCACTTTGCAATATACTAATTGCGGAGTCATGGACGGAAAGCGCATTCCCTTCTAAATTCTGAAATTCCCAATCCTGTAAATAGTCTTGTTCATCTGGGTTAAAACACGCACTTACCTTAAAAATTACTGATATGCGGCCATCTGCATCACTTTGTGCAATTCCAGCCCGATTCAAACGGGCAACCTGTTGTTCTGGCCATTGGTTGGGTTCATCTTCCCTAAAGATAAGTCGAATATTAATTGGTGGTGCTCCAGTAGGTTCTGCCGAAGTATCTGATAAGTGAAAATCGTACTCATCAAATGCGCAACCCCGACGCGAACGAACATCTCTTAAAGCGAATCGTAGGCCGTCTAAAACTGCGGTTTTGCCCGTATTGTTTTCTCCAATGAGGACCGCAGTATTACCTATTTCTAGACCTAAATTCGTAACTCCACGAAAATTTTCAATCGAAATATGTCGAAGGTTCATTATCCTCACAGAATCTGACTTCTATCCCACAATCTTATTTTAATTAAATTTTCCCACATCGATTTTGTGTAGCTCCAATAGCTTAAACAGAGAATAAAAAGCCAATGTAATATAAAATATTGGCCGAGCCCATAAAAAATAATCTCTTGTAAATTTATTCCAATTTTTGATTATTTTAGTCATTTAGTCCTTAAAACATGTTATTTGGAATCCATTGCATTATTACATCGCTTCGATTTATTTTTTTAATCTTTTCTACATATTAGATATCAAATCATTATTTCTCCTCTATCTGATACAGTAATGCTTTTCCTGACCCACTTTCAGGAGCTCCCGTTCATCCTTATCTAACCCATCGGGCCATGTTGGTGTGCATGTCGCGGCAAGACCGCCGGCATGCAGGAACGAAAAACATGGAACAACTCGTGGTCACGCGGGAAGCAGTCGAGGCCTACGAACGCCGGACAGGATTCGTGGGTATCGGGGAGTTCTTTCTTCGAAAAGGACTCTTTGTCCTGAAAGAGGGTGAGACATGCAAGGAAAAGTAGCGGGCCCCCCAAAATCGGAAACATCTTCCACAATGGTTCAACTTGAGGGACCCAGAATATCCTCTCTTCTCGGATTGAAAAAGGTATTGTTATTCGAACATCCCGATCGGTTCCCGGAGGTTGCCTGATGGCCATGGCGCAGCACTCCACCTCGCCGGTCCCGCTCTACCTCATCCCCCAGGCACTCTCCGAAGAGATCAGGAAGTACGGGGACAGCATCGCCGAGGTCAAGGTGAAGCGGACCGCCGGTCACAACTACATCCTGAAGATCAAGCACGAGCGCCGGGGTGATCGCGGTGACTGAACCAGGAACCCTCGCGCTCGGCGAGAACGAGATCCTCCGGGTGGAAATCGAGGGCGAATCCTACCGCATCGAGCCGGAGGAGGTCAGGGCACTTCTTGTCTTTGGCAGGGCCGTACCAATCGTCCAGGTCCTGCGGAAGAGATCCGCGGACGGGAAGGAGGAGGCTGAAGTAATCTCCATCGAGGGTCACGCGGCCATCAACCGGCCCGGAAAGGCGGTGGTCCTCTACACCCGGTCCGGGCACTTCATCATCCCGCTCGTGAGCTTCCAGCGGGTCGCACGGGGAGAAGCGGTCTCGGCACCGCTCTTCCCCCTCGTCCCTGACTGCCAGGAAGGGCCCGTATGAGCGGGGAGATACAGAGGGCGCTTGCAACCCTCTTCCGGGACGGTGGAGTCGTCGAGCTCAGGGCCCTGACCGATTACCTGGTCCACAGCGGGTATTTTGACAACCTCGATGTGCTGGCCGAGAAGGCGGCAAACCTGGATACACTGCCGGAGGTCGCCGGCATATATGTCACGCTGAACACGGTCGATCCTGCGTTGCTCTCCCGGAGAGCAAACAGGGTGAAGATGAATCTTGGGCGGAAGGACTCGACTACCAGCGATGCCGACGTGGTCCGGCGGCGGTGGCTCCCCATCGACCTGGACCCGGTCCGGCCGAGCGGGGTCTCATCAACCGACGAGGAGCACCAGGCAGCAATCGTCAGGGCTGCGGAGATTGCCGCATACCTGGGGAAGGAGCAGGGATGGCCGGCGCCGATCATGGCCGACTCGGGGAACGGCGCCCACCTGCTCTACCGAATCGACCTGCCGAACGGCGACGAGTCGATGGACCTCGTGAAAGGATGCCTCATGGTCCTCGACACGCTCTTCTCGGACGGAGCGGTCTCCGTGGATGCCGCGAACTTCAACGCGGCCCGGATCTGGAAACTCTACGGCACGACCTCCAGGAAGGGTGACAACACATCCGATCGGCCGCACCGGCAGGCCTGCCTGCTCGATGTCCCTGACAAGCTGGAGGTGGTCCCGGTCGAACAGCTCAGGCACCTGTCCGGCCTTCTTCCGAGGAACGATCCGGACCCGGGCCAACGGACCAAGGGGCGAGGCCTGGATCTCCACAAGTGGCTGAACACTCATGGGATTGGGATTAGGTCGGAGAAACCGTGGCAGGGCGGCACCCTGTTCGTCCTCGATGAATGCCCGTTCTCCTCAGCCCACCGGGATGGTGCGTTCGCCATCCAGTTCCCGAGCGGTGCCATTCATGCCGGATGCCAGCATGCTTCCTGCGGTGGCGGATCACAGCGGTGGCCGGAGTTACGGGAACGCTACGAACCGAGGAAACGCGAGAAGCGGGAGCGGGGATCCATATCCAATACTGCACCAGCCCCCTCACCCCCCTCCCCTCCGGTATCTTCAGCCGCGAACATCGAGGCCCGGTCCAGGGCGGCTGAGGTCCTTCGTTCCGGTGACCCGCTTGGCTTTCTCCTGGACGTCTTCCACCGGGAACATGTCGGGGACCGGGTCGTGGCCGAGTGCCTCGTGCTCTCGGTCGCTTCGCAGTCGGTCACAAACACCCAGGGCCTCCATGTCGCCATCTCGGGCAACTCTGGGAAGGGCAAGACCCATGCCTGCCGGGCGATGCTCAACCTCCTCCCCGAGCAGTTCAAGCTGAAGGGGACCGTCTCGGACAAGGCGCTCTACTACCACCCGCTCCAGCCTGGCACGGTCCTCCTCTTCGACGACGTCTCCCTCTCCGAGGACCTGCAGGAGATCCTGAAGTCGGCGACCGCAAGCTTCCGGGAACCCATCGAGCACCGGACGCTCACGAGCGACCGGCAGGTCCGGATCTGCACCATCCCCGAGCGGTGCGTCTGGTGGCTGGCGAAAGTGGAGCTCGCCGGCGACGACCAGGTCATGAACAGGATGCTCTGTGTCTGGATCGACGACTCGAACGACCAGGATGTGGCGGTCCTCGCCCACCTGAAAGATGCCGAGGCGAGGGAGGCCATCGCAGGGGAAGACCCCGACGTCGCGGTCTGCCGGGGAATCTGGGAGCTCGTAAAGGAGCAGGTCTTCCACGCCCGGGTCCCTTTCGCACCTAGGATCCACTTCTCGACGGCCCAGAACCGGCGGAATCCCGGGATGCTCTTTGACCTGATCAAGTGCCATGCTAGGTTCTTTTTCCTCCAGCGGGAACGGGACGAGCACAGGAGCGTCATCGCCACCCGCGAAGATTTCGAGTACGCCCGCAGGCTCTTCCTCGACCTGACCGGGGATACCGGCGCCCAGGAGACGAAGCAGACCAGGAACGAGGCCGCTGCCCTCGAGAGCATCGCGAAGATGGGGCTTGAGGTCTTCACCATCAAGCAGCTCCAGGAGGCCCTCGGGCTCTCCTACCATCAGGTCTACCGGCTGCTCAAGGGCTACCGGAACGGCCGTGGATATTATACCGGCATCCTCGACAAGTGTCCTGCGGTGAGCTATATCGATGCCACGGTCGCCGAGGATATCTACGGGATGGAGGTGAAGCACAGGGAGCACTATTTCTCGTTCGATATCGGGCTCTACAAGAACTGGACAGCGAGGGCGGAGATCTGGCTGGAGGACGAGATCGAGGAGGATAAGAGAAGGAGATCTGGTCCTAGTGGAGAGAATGATGATGACACTATTACACCCGCTTTGCCTGGCCAAGGTGTCAATGAAGAAGATGCGGAATTCTGTTCTGAATCGGAGAATAATGAAGAAGATACTGAGAGAGGTACTTCTTCAGATACCTCTTTCCATCATTTACCAGGAGCGCACAGCATGGATTCTGGGGCGGTTGGGGCTTCTTCCTGTGCCTGTGTTACCGGAGATGGTGAGAACCAAACCCCCTGCAGTGTTATAGGGTCGCCAATTGCCGGTTCGAGGCTGCAGAACTCTTCTTCATTCTCCACCGGCTTTTGCAAAGATGTGCAAAGGAAGGCAATCAGTGCGAAAGGGAAGAAACCGTTCCGGATCAATCCACTCCCCGGGCTCCTGGACCACAGGGATTTCAAGCGGGTCAAGGTGGTATCCGGTCGGTGTGATATCTGCCATGAGGGCTCGGCGATATTCAGGTGTGCTGAGAAGGATGTCACTGTCTGTGAGAGGTGTTATGCAAGGATGGTGAGGGAGTGGAACGAGGAGAAGGGGGTGAATTAGAGCTATTTTTGAATATTATTTCATATTTCCTAAAAATTCTACTAAATCTGATTGTCTTTCAGGTGTGATAATGGAATCAATCAACCTAGGATTATCAGTACAAGCACTTTTCGAATCAAGATATTGCTTGAGCGATCTGGTTTCTTCTATTTTATCCTTTGTCCTTTCAATTTCAACAGACATTAAAATGCCATTGTAAAGGCGATTAATTGAATTATCCCTCAATAATAAATCAGAATCAACAGCTAATTCTCCTGGGTACCTGTTAATGTTGTAATAATAATATGAGTCTGGGTCGAAAATCCGGTGTTTATGAAGCATGTACGCTTCTCGATATTCCTCAGGAGTTGAAAAATTATGTTTAGTCGCAGTCTCCCTTAAACTATCATCATTATCCCAATCAATAGCAATACCTCCTCGCCATGGTTCCCGATCAATACCTACAAAATCAGCCCCATAAAACTGGGTAAAAATATCTGAAGCGGCGACTTTCTCATCCTGAACGTTTGGAGTGATTTCCTTTTTGATATGTGAATAATAGAGGGTCACGGTTTTTGGATCGAAATTCCTCTCAATAAAATGAATAATAGTGCGTAATCGTGATGCATAGGTTCCAGAACATGTTTTTGCATCGAAATTTACCCACAAATTACAATATCCCATCTTGCTGTAATGATCGAGTATCGTTTCTAGATTATTTTTTGAGAGTTCAATATGAATTGGAACAAAAATTGGTTTATTGTTCATATCTGAGAGAATTGAAACAGTTCTATCCATATAGTCAATATAAGATTCTCTTGAAATCCCGTCGTTCTTCTCAAGGCGAATGTCAGGGGCCAATATAAAAGCCTTCGATGCTGAATGGATGTAGTCCAAGAGACAGATGTAACTTGATTCATCAAGGGAAGGAACTACACGCTCACTATCCGAACTGCCAAAATAATTATCGATGAATGGGTTTTTCGGAAATACCAACGATATAGTCGTTAAAGCCGAATTCCAAAGTCTTTTTTTGATATTAAAGAAGGAATCCAGCCTATGAACCCTATCTTGGCCAGATTCTGTAAGAAGATGGAAAAGGGAATTCCAACTTCTAAAACCAGCAACAAATTTTTGATATTCGAAGATAGGATGGGAAATGTGATCTGCGATGTTTTTAGCATCATATTCGTTGATACCGTTTCCGGGGAATATTTTAAATGGCGTTTCAATTTTTTTTCTTATATGTTCAATATCAATCTCTTTGATTATGTATTGACTATCCTTTGCAGAAGTGATATATTCAATATTGAAGTGGGAATCAAAATCACTATTCTGCATGATAATTTTTAATATAGCTAATAGCAGGGATAAGGATTGCCCCCATATTCTTCTTATCTATGCTGCAGGGGCGTTCTTTATCACCTTTACCAACACTCATTTGAATAGCTTCGAGAAACTCTAGTGCTAATTCTTTGGATAGGGTATTATCCTCACAACAACTTGATTGGACAAGACCAATTGTTCCTTTCATTTTTATTTTCAATGAAGGAAAATGATTTTTTACAAAATTTCTGGGCCTGCGATCATCGAGGACAAGAAAATGGAGTAATCCTTGGCTTTCAAGTAAATATCCAAGTCCAATGGCCTCATATTCTCCGTCATCTATATGTTTTGGATCTCTCCCGAAAAACGGTTTAATTAATTGATAATAGTCAAAAGATTGTTCATTGATAGTTTTACGAAATCTTTTATCAGTAGTTAAAAGAGGAGGAAGTTCTTTAAAAATTCTTTTTCCAAGATGAAATGAGTAAGATTCCAGGAAAAGAAAAAGAATATCATTTCTTTTTAGATCACAAGTACAACAACTAAAAAATGTTGAATCGGCTACGATATTTTTATTCATTTAACTACTCGCGGTTAAGTTTTCATACCTTTCTTCGTCAATAAAGCCCTTTTCTCTTAACTTATCAGCAATTTTTTGACGAGATTTGTAAATATTTTCATATACGTTTGATTTTTTACGATACTCGGGATAGGAATCGTAGATTAAGAGCAATAACTCATCTGACGACAGTTTGTCATACATCTCTCTGACCATTTTAAAAGCTGAAAGAAGAGGTATCATTTTTGGATTCTTTACGCTATCGTGATACACTTCTTTGTATTTTTTCCTCCCTTCCCGAGTTAATTCGATAAAACCTCCGCTTATTGTATCATGTCGGTGAGGGGGAATATATTCCCAACAATCAACAAGATAGAATGGATTTTTAATGACTTCGTCAATTTCCTTTGAATATGGCCCACGATAATGTGATATAAATGAGATAAATTCCTTTATATCGGGGTGGAAATTCCATATTAAAAACAACTCTTTTTCAAAATGGAGCATCGATACTCGTTTATCAGACGTTCCTAGAAGTAAAAGGATCAAAAATTCCAATGCTCGCTGCCTTTTCTCCTGAAGACTAGAAGTATTCATATTTTCCCGGTTTCTCGATTTTTCGAGAAGATGTATTTATTTTTGTTTATTTAATGGTTTATAGATAAAATCAAGGCAGGGAGACGGTGTGAAAGTGCTTTCCCTTTACCCACACACCTCCTTCACCTTCTCCGGGTCATACCTCAACGCAATCTCCCTCGTCCTCCCACCGTTGTTCAGATAGGATAACTCCACCAATCGCATCTGGTCGAACTTCCGTATTTTCTCATAAAACCCGGTGTAGCTCAGTCGCATCTTCTCTGACGCAGCCTCATAGACCGCACCCGAAGTCAGGAAGGATCCGGTATCGGTGGCCATATCGGCGATCTCGTAGAGCAACGACTTCTCATCCTTCGTCAAGGCCCGGATCGAGGCGGAGAGGTGGACATGCTTGGAGACTTCATACGCTGAGAGAACATCCTCTGGTTCAACGGCCATCCGTCCGGCCCTCTCGGCAGTCATCACGCTCTGCTTCACCAGGTCCAGGCCAACCCGGAGATCTCCGCATCGCATGGTCTGTTCGATGATGAGGTCGAACAACGAATCCGACAGGACTCCCGGAAAGAGCCCCAACCGCGCCCTATATTTGAGGATGTCGGAGATCTCCTCCTCGGTGTATGGGGAAAAGTAGACTTCCTTGAGCTGGAGGACCGAGAGGACGCAGGAATCGAGTTCCTGGGGGAGCTTGACCTCCATGCTGCTCATCGGAAGGATGACCCCCGCATTTGCGTTCGGAAACTCCTCGTAGAGCCTGAGGAGAGTATAAAGGATTTCGTTCAGGGTTTTGTTGACGAGAAGATAATTGGCATCGTCAAGGCAGACCGAGAGTACGGTATTCCTCTCGCTCAAGGTCCGCCCGATGTCGTATATCAGCTTCCGCACGGGTGTTCCGGTCGGAGGAGGCTGGTGGCCATGGAGTTTCCCGTAGATCTTTGCAAATATCGCGAACTTCGTCCGTTCGGTCTGGCAGTTCACGTATACCGGGACCAGGCGCCGGGTCGTCTCTTCGATCTCTGAGTAAATCAGGCGTACTGCCGTTGTCTTCCCTATCCCGGGCAGCCCCCGGAGGGTGATGTTGAGCGGCCGGCTGCCGTGCAGTCCAGGCTTCAATGCGAACGCGATGTCCTCCAATTGCGCTTCGCGGTAATTGAAGACTTCCGGGACGTATCCGATCTCGAACAAATCGTGGTTGCGGAAGAGAGTCTCATCTGAATAAAGATATTTTCTCATCGTAATCG
>Ga0334884_1005288_pt1 | contig 12469 bp, 18 predicted proteins | sample GraSluR1_MG_7_FD_207215 | JGI IMG/M metagenome (GOLD analysis project Ga0334884, IMG submission 207215) | Sludge microbial communities from methane-producing bioreactor in Wageningen University, Netherlands - Granular Sludge_12_05 R1 | ecosystem: Engineered > Bioreactor > Anaerobic >...
TTCCGTCCCCTCCGCAATCCTAAGCGCCGCCAATTTGGTCAACATTCCACACACCCCCTTTTGCTGTTAGAATAGTTACCATTATCTCCATTACAACCTTTTACCCCCATGCCGGTGGGGCCGCCCCCTGCTTTCGCACACAGCAAAACCTTTTTCCTTGCCATCTTCCATGCTATAATTGGTGGGTAAACACTGGTTCACGCCGCCTCACCTTCTTTCACTCGCCGCCGTTGGAATGCCTTCCAGCGGCTTTTTTCATGCCCTCTTGCTGGGCCTCTCTCACGCTTGTACCAGGGCTTCCCTCTCGATAGCCTGAGCGGTCCCCTCTTTCGTAAAAAGCTTCTCCCTGGGAACTCCGAAATATTCCGCTATCAGTTCCTGGCGTTTCACAGGAAGAGGTAGCCGCCCCTTTTCGACGCCGCACCAGTTCGAAGGAGCCCACCCCGCCACAGCCGCTACCGCTTGCTGTTCCGTCCCCTCCGCAATCCTAAGCGCCGCCAATTTGGTCAACATTCCACACACCCCCTTTTGCTGTTAGAATAGTTACCATTATCTCCATTACAACCTTTTACCCCCATGCCGGTGGGGCCGCCCCAGGTTGTAATGATGCTTTATCCCCACGATGTTTTCCGGGTCAATCCCCTCGTGCCCGAACCAGTCCAGGATACGGATCAGGCAATCCGCCATTTCCACCGCAGTTCCCTCGGGCTTGTTGTTCTCGATGTACAGGGCGGGCTTCCCGTCCCGGTACTCCTCCAACGCCTCCGAGAGTTCCGAGTGGCAGAGGGCTATCACATCCCCGAAGCTCCGATCGTCATCCCACCAGCCGTGATTTTTCGCGTTTTCGTGGATCTCTTTTGCCCATTCGTTCAGGTTCATGTTTTGCCTCCTCCCAGTTCTTCATGCTCAATTTTTGCAACAGATCCACGGGATCTCTGTTGACAATCCATGCCCACTTACATGCCCCGTATCTGGCGATTCCACGCCTATGCCATCCAAATTCCCGGAGGTCCTCAATCGGACGGAACGGAGACGCAAAAAAGCTATTTTTTCCAAGATCCGGATATGGGACATCCATCCTTTTCTGCTTTTCTTCCCAGGAACATAGAAAAAATAATGCAATTTTCCGCGTCCCAGGCCGTGCCCTTATAAGACGTCTACCTATATTTCCTTGTCCTCTCCGAACGCGCTGGTTCAATGATTTCCTGTATTTTACTCATACCGCCACGCTCCCTCCGCAGAAAGTACGCCGATAATCCGGAGCCTGGCTTACGATCCACCCGCCGGAACCACACATTTCTTGCAGCCGCGAGCAGATAGCCTCTCCGTGATCCCCGGATTTATAAGCCAAGGTTTGAGGCTCCGTGTGGTTCGTGGTAACGATGGTCTGCTTCTGGGCCGTATAACGTCCGTCGATAATCCGGAAAAGCTGTTCGCTGGCGAAGGCGGTGGGGCGTTCCTTTCCCAGGTCGTCGAGCACAAGCACGTCCACCTCGACAATCCCTTCAAGCACCTTCATGGGCTTTTCGTTGGACCATGCGGCGCTCCGTAAAACATCGATCATTTCCGGCACGGAGATATAGAGCCCCGTTTTCTGTTTACGCATGGCGTTGTTGAGTATCGCCGCCGCCAAGTGGCTTTTCCCACAGCCGTAATTCCCTGCCAACACCAAAGAACGCCCGGATTTGGCGGCTTCTTCCGCAGCCCTGGACATCTTCGCCGCATGGGGGTGTACGGTCTTGATGAAGTTGCGAAAGCCCTTCGCCTGGAGGAGCGGCGGAAGCTGGGATTTCTGCATGGTGCGTTCAAGATTCCGGCTCCACTCCGCCTGCCGTTTGGCCTGACACATGTGAGTTACCACAACTTCCACCCTGCCATGCTCCACATAGACTCTTCTGGAATGCCCCCGGGGGATGTTCGGGCAGGCGTCATAACCCGGGCAGTTTCCGCAATTCATTCGGCTCTCCTTGGCTTTCAGGATCGCTATTGCGTCAAGTGCCCTCTCCCCGCCTAAGATCCATGGAGCATCTTCCCCCACCAAATCCGGGAACTGCTCTTCAAGCCATGCCACAGCTTCACGGTGGTTTTCTTCGGCGTACCTTCGGGCCTCTTCAGGCGTTACTCCTGCAAGCTCCAAAAACAGGCTCTTCGGACTGGCGGCGCTCATTGCACGAACCCCCCGTATTTTTCCTTCAGGGCTTCCAGGTCAACTCCACCCTGCCCGGGGGCACCGTCCGGCCTTTGGGGCGGAATAGGCGCTGCATATTTCCCCTCCAACACGTTCACCATGCTCGTTTCTCGAAGAAGCCAATCCAGATCCGCTTGCCAGTTCCGGTCGTTTCTTCCGAGGAGAAATGGCATCGTTTTGACCAGTCTGAAAAATTTCCTCCACCACTCGAGGGATTGCCTCTCCCGAACTTCCGACCATCGGGCATGGATAGATTTCCTGCGGGATTTCGTAGTTCCTTTTGCTCTTCGGAGGGAATCTCCAAGGATATCGTTGTAGGATTGTACGATCTCCATGTAAGGGACTTTTTCTGGGACTGGGGTTTTGGATTCGGGAGCAGGGGGCGTAATATCGCCGCCACCGCTATAGTGATTCTCCTTAGGTGATTCTCTATTTAGTGATTCTTCTTCGGGTGACTCCCTGTCACCAGTGAGGTGACTGTGTGGCACTTCACTGGTGACTGACTGGCACCACCCCTTTTTCGCTGGTGACTCTCTGTCACTAGTGAGGTGACTGTCTGTCACCTCATCATTTCGTTTCCTGGTGAGGTAGTAGACGGAGCTTTTCCGTTTCTCCGCTCTGCGGTGCACCTCGATATACCCCTTTGCTTCCAGAGTATCGACACAACGGATTACCTGGCGCCGGGAACAGCTTGCTCGTTCCGCCACAGATTCCATGGACGGAAAGCACCCGGCCCCTGGGTCGCCTCCGGAAACAAATGAGCAAAGCGCAGCGTATACGGCTTTGTCGTAAACCGATAAGCTCGCGTCTCGCATAACAGATAAGTCGAGAAAGCAAAACCAATACGACCCCTTATCAACCACCGATACCCGTTCCGTCGTCATCGTTTACCACCCGCCTTCCCCGGGAGATTCTTCGAAATATTCATCCTGTTGCTGGCTGTTTTTCCGCCCTTTGGGCATGAATTGAATCGACTGGGCGATAACCTCCGTGACATACCGCTTTTCGCCTTCTCTGTTCGTGTAATTGCGGGCGGAGATCCGCCCTTCCACGAGGAGGGCATCGCCCTTTTTCTGGTAGGTATCGCAGTTTTCAGCATTTCTCCCCCAAATCACCACGGGGATAAAATCCACATCTTCGCAGGTTTCCCCGTTCTGGTTTTTGTATTTGCGGTTTGTCGCTATGGTTACTCTACAAACAGGGGTTCCCTGGGGGGTATATTGGAGTTCAGGATCTTTGGTAAGGTTGCCGATGATAATCGCTTTGTTGTATCCTCGAGCCATACCAACACCTCCTTCTTGACTTGCCGTGTTACAATGGAGGCCGGGCGCTGCAACGCCCGGCGATTGTTTTTTTCTCCTCGCCCTCACTCCGTGGGGGCGTTTTGTCTTTTAAGCTCTTTCCCGCCCTCGAAGATCCCAAAGCACTCGCTCCAGCCACGATCCTTCGTGGTGGGTCCGTAAACTCCTCCCACCCGAACGGCGTAGTAGATTTCTTTCTCTTTCCCGGAAAGGGCGCATGCTCTATCCCTTGCACGGTTCGCCCGATCCATATCAACCTCGTGTTCCTGCATTTTTTGGATTCCTCCTCAAGGATGTGATATAATCGGGATCAGGTGTTGCGAGCACCTGATCCCGTGTTTTATCGTTCGGCCTCCCTTTTCGGGGGGCTCTTTTTATTTAGGAGGGCTGCCCCGCAACTACCAACCAGCCATCCAGTTCCTCGTGAAGCCTTTCCAACTCGTGATCATTTGCCTTTTTCAGATACCGGTTCAGCTTCGGGCAACTCAAATCAAATCGTGGCCGCTCGGATTCCGATTTAGGCTTTACGATCTCGATTTCCACTTCCATCTCCTGGGTAAATCCCGAATCCAGAAATACTTCGATGTTTGCCACCAGAGTCTGGGGAATTCTCACCGTTCCATCCGCTTCTCCAACCTTGACGGAGAAGGTGTAGTTATTCGCCGAGTCATACGTGAAATCTCCGGTAATGTTGGTGACGTAGCGGAAATTTTTCAGTTGCTGAATGAGAGCTTCTTTTTCCGGAACTTCCCCGTCTTCCCGTCGCTGCAGAAATTCGATCAGCTCTTTTTGGGAAAAACCCGTTCCCTTGAGAATGGGAAGCCATTCGTCGTATTGAACGGAACGCTGCCCGTTATAGGAAACCGTGTCCTGTTCCCTGTCCTGAATCCGATCATCCAGAATGGCGGTTGCCGAGTTCACTCCGAAGAAAACGATGGCATGATCCCGGTTTCCTTTCGCCTTGACGAGGCTCGCGAATCCCTGTACGGTCTTGGTTTTGTAGCCCGTACCCTGATACTCGAAAATGGGCTTTGCCTGCCCGTGCCGGATGATGATTTCCCCTTCTGCCGCATTCACCGTAATTTGCTCTCTCTGTTCCATGTTCTATGCCTCCTTCTTTTCGAGTCCCTGATCTTCCAGATCGGGAGATAGTGCTTTCGTCTTCGGCTCCAGGAAAGACAGATTTTTTTGTTCCATGGGAGCATCCGTTTGTAATCCCTCGGCTCCCAAGTCGCGGATAAAGCTTGTCTTGCTTGCGGGGGGCAGCTTTTTGGTCACCTTGAACTTCGTATCGATGATGCTTTCGCTCTCTGGCTGTCTGCAAAAGTTCAGGGTCATGGTGATGCTGCCTTTTTCGCCCGGCTTCAGAGCCGAAATCACCGTGCGCAAAGCATCCTGGAAACGGTCTTCGAGTTCGCCATTGCAAATCGTGGTGAGTTTCGCTGGAACCTGGGGGATATTCAACATTTCGTTATGCCTCCTCTGTCTTCCTGCTTATCAGGTGTTGCGAGCACCTGATCCCGTGTTTTATCGTCCCTATCTCGCTGCGGCATTTCATGCCGCTCCCAACCTGTCCGCCATGCTCCGGAGCCGCTGGATTCCTCCGAGGGTGACGGCCCCACGCAATCCCTGCCACATACGGTCGCCGTCGCATGCTGCACCGATCAGCCGCTCCAGATCCTCCGCCGTGCGCATGGTTGTGTTTGCCTTATCGCTCGGAGCGGATCCCGGAGAAAAAAGATGAGCCTTACCCTTCCCACGGAAAAAACCGAAAATCCTCCGCAAAAAACTTTTCATTACCTCACCTCCTTGCATAGTCCAATGCCCCTGTGTGTCGGCCCCAAAGCCTCTGAACATTCAACCTTCGCCGACGTCGCCGCCTCCCGTGCTTCATCGCCTATGCTCCCAACTGCGTGCCGATATCACCATGGCGTATAGATGGAGCACCAGCACCGCGACCGCCATCAAAAACTGCAACTTGCTCATGCTGTGATCCTCCTTTTTCGGGAGACACCTTTGTGATTGTTAGCACGATCCGCGTGGATATCTGCAGATATCCGCAGGATTCCCCAGGCGATTCCCAGACATCCGCATACCGCAAGGATCAACCACATTGCATTCATCTCAAGCACTCCTTTCTTTTTCCGGAATATATCGGAGTCTCTTCTCCGCCATACTCCGGTAATGCTTTGATCCATTGTTGGATCGTTGAAGCTTTGTACAACGATCTGCTGCCAACCTCCACGTTTTTCGGAGCAGGCCGGGATTTCCCCCGGGTTCCCTGGCTTCTGGCCTTATCGAGATAGGCCTTACTCATTCTGATCATCTGGGCCACTTCTTCCGTGTCCATCAGATAATCCATCTCCAGCTTTTTTTGCTGCATCTTTTCGGCAATAACTTCTTTCATTGCCTCCCGGAAGGCTTTTTCTATATCGATTTCAACGAGTAGGCTGGCTATGGTTTGCTGCACCAGCATGCCGATGATTCCATCCAAACCCATCTGTTCCTGGGAACGTTCGAAGGGCACCACATTTACGCCCGGCATTGTTTCCCTCCTCTCTTATCTTGATTAGATCTCCCATTGTTATGAAAATCTATTATTCGTGTGGTACATTTTTAAGTTTAGATGCCGCCGCAAATTACAAGAGGGTGATGCTATGCTTACTCCGAAACATCCGAGAAGTTCGATCCGAAACATGGACTACGAAAGAACCATCAAAGAATTACTTGAGATCCTGGAAAATCATGCAAGATGTATCGGGGAGCTTCAAAGAGAAATAGACTATCTTCAAAGCCAGGTGTACTCTCGGTAAGCTATCAATAACCGGCAAATCCAAACCCGGCGGCATCCATCTTTTCTTGTGCTGTCCTCAATGCTTCGGTAACCCCGTTTTTTTCCGATTTTTCCAAAGAGTTAATTATTCTTTCCAAGGCTTCACGAAGTTTTTCTTTAGGTATAGGTTCACCAATAGGAAGAAATGCTCTGTAGAGTATGAAAAACTCGAGTTTTCCCTCCACATTGCTCTGTAGGGTTATCTTTGTGCCAACCATGGATCTGCCTCCTTTCCTTTACGCCCCTATCAAATTCCCGATTCCAAGAAAAGCCTCTCGGGCCTCGAAATACTTCTTGCGCAGGTCCACCGTGCCTTCTCCGCTCAACCGCCCATCCGCCGCTACATCCATGGTGATTGCCGCTATTTCGCCTGCTTCGTTACACGTGGCGGCCAGGGCTTGGAGGCTTGCGATAAATCGGGATACCGTGTTGACCGCCCCCAGGATGCTTTGCTCCTCCCCGCCCTGGGGTGATGCCGCTACTCCGGGGCGGGGGATGTAGGGTTTTCACTCATAACAAAAATTTCCCCGGAATCCGTCTCAACTTTTAAAGCGCCAAATTTACCTAACAGGTAACTTATTGCGTTGTCAGAGGGGAATACTCGCCCTCGCCTCCATTGAGACACCGCTTTTTCTGTAACGCTTAAATCCTTAGCAATATCAATGTTTTTCACCTCAAAACCCCTCATCTTTTCATCTAAATCAATCAGTTTCACTGTGCCACCTCCTTTCCGCATCAAAAATATAACCCGATAGGTAATTATGCGCAATGGGCCTAAAGACTCAAAATAAACCTTTTAGGTTATTTTTGAGAACTCCCAGTGGATTGACTTTGCGGAAACACAGCTTTACCTTGTAGGTTATGGAGAAAAAGAAGGGAGGGGTGGACAAATGGAAGATGAGAAAAAGCTTGTTTTCAAAAAAGACAGGGCAAGAAATGTAATGCGACAAAAAGACATCAAAAATAAAGACATTGCTGAAGCTATTGGAATCACGCAAAAACATGTGTCTAATGTCTTAAATGGCAAGGCCGGCGTTTCGTATGGAACAGCCAAGCAAATAGAAGAGCTTCTGGGAGTCCCCCTGGATTTTTTAACAGGCGAAACCGACGACCCGGCACCCTTCAAAAATGAAAAAGCCCACCCCGATCTCTCGAAAATCGGCGTGGACGTGGATAAAAAAATGATGCTTGTCCCGGTGGTCTCCGGGGCAAAGGCTTGTTGCGGAAACGGGAACATGTATCCTGACAGTATCGAATGGGAGGTGGATAGCACGATCCCCATGCCGATCGCAAAAAAAGACCTGGACGGCTATTCCTGGCAATCGCGAGACTTCAAGATCATCCAGGTTGAAGGAGACAGCATGTCTCCCAGAATCAACGATGGAGATCACGTGTTATTCGTCCATGGAGTCGATGTTTCCGATGGGCAGTTTGCGGTGGTATTACATGACGACCGCCTTTTCGTGCGTGCCATCGATAGGCGGAACGGAGACTTGATGTTACGCCCGGTAAACGAGGGTTATATGGCAAGGGAGGTGAGGGAAGGAGACGACTTCTATATCGTGGGGTTAGTTTTGTATATCGTCCCGAAGCCGAAACCAGCAGGACGCTTGTGGTAAGAGGCAGCAGGAACAGACGTGGTTCTTTCATGAGAGTGTGGGTTGAAACGGGATAGTTATGGGAAAAGCGTTGAAACCTGGACTACAGCCGATTGGTGAAATATTTTAAAAGCCGTAGAAGATAAAAAAAGCTCATTTTTAAATTTAAAAAACATGGCAAGAGATATAATGCGAAAGAAAAATAATGGGAAGGCGTAACTACAAATGATCCAATCAGACAAAAGCAAACCACCTCTTCTTTCTACCGAAGAAGAAGTTCAAAAAATATTGTTATTTATAAATCAAAAAATAGAGCAAAAATACGAAAGCACCAATAGCATAAAATGGACTGGCCTTTCGATAATAATGGCAGGATGTTTCCCAACTATATTGTTTGTACTCAATACATCCCAATCCACTTTTAGTATTTACAATACCTGGGCTGGAGTAATAGTATCCGGTTTTATGATTTTTTTTATTGCATTTCTCGCTAGAAAAGCAATAGACCCCGAGCTCAAGAGAATAAGATTTTTTCAAAAAGTTCAGGGAGAAATTTTAGCAACTTGGTACCAAGGAGAATGCACAAAAAAATTCCTACAAGAACAGTGGGGAAAAATTCTTAAAAATCTTCCTTTAGAGCCCCATGTACATATAGCGGAAAACTCTTGGCGCAAAAAGTTGACTTTCATGAAAAAATTACGCTCCCCTCTTATCGCTTTCGTTCTCGGCATGCTCGTAGCGACATTCTTCTGCACCACCATCGCTCGCCATACCACCAATCAAGAGTATCTCAAGACCATCGGCGAACTTGAGCAGGAAAAGACACGGTTAGGGCAAAAAATTACATCTCTGGTATTGCAAATCAGCCCAGATCTGAAAGAATCGGGAAAGGAAATATTGATTAGTAGGGATGGGAGCTTAGAAATAATTAGTACATCAAAATAGAGAGAGGGGAAAAACCAGGGAAAAGCATTGTATTCATTACTGAGTGAAATGCAAGATTTTATATTTTGGAGGTGGTCATAGGAAAAACATCAAAGCTAAAAATACCATTGATTGGCAAAGCATTGCACGTAGGAAAAAACAACGAAAGAATAGGATGACAATCCCATGCTGTAAAAAAGAATAACCTAATCCTTTTACACAAAATCGTCGGGAGGGATCAATTTTGCGAGTATGCTATACTGCGTATTCTCTTTCTGAAGAAACACCTGATGGCGAAAATCGATATTTAATTAATATAAACAAAATCATAGATTGTTTTTTATCGGAAAAAAAAGAGTTTCGAAGAAAATTTATGATTAACGGAGAGCATATCTACATTTTCAGCGATGATTTCCCTCGTCAAAAAAACACTTTTTTACTAGTTGTCACAAAAAACAATGAAATAATCAAAGCCATTGATGCATCTACAGTCACAGTACAAGATATCACTACAAAACTAAGCGAAAACGAAGAACTTGGATTCGCCTCTTTTTTCTATACTGGAAAACCTCATTGCATCGCTTTTGTAAATAGGATGTTATCACCAAGAATTACCCTACTTGGAGATCTAATCAATCAATATTTTGAAAAAAAATTCTCTTCTTCAAGAAAATACAAATTAATACTAACTCCCCTTATAAACCGTGTGGGAAAAAACGAACTTCTTTCTATGGATTTCATTGGAAAAACAACAATGGAAGCCTCTTCAAGAGGTTCCCTTGGTAAGGCTCTCATGGAATTTATAGGAGGGAATGCAACCGATGACAATATAAGTTCTATTGAAGTGACAATAAAACCCTTACGAAATAAATCCATAAAAAAAACAGTGACAAATGTGGCTACACACATTGACACTGAAACAGTAAAATTTGTAGCTCAAGCAAAACAAGAACTTCAGCCAATCCTTTCAGATCTTTATGTAATTGGTCAAGGGAAAGTGTCAGACAAACTGAAGAATATACCAACACTCAGCATCCCAGCAGTAGATAAAGTTATCACCGAAAGACTTTATAAAAACAAAATCTTAGAGAAAAAGCTAAGTGAGTTTGAAACAGATGCATTCGAAAAAACTCCCCCAACACAGTTCAATAAAATGTTCCAAAAAAAATTGAAGGTTAAGCGCAATGGAAAATAACAAATGTTTATCGAAAAAAATAATTTTTGTACTTTCTTTACTTCCTGGCCTCTTTTTTTGGGGTGTTTATCAAATAATTTTTGCAAATACCAAATACGCTTTCAGCCTTTTCAGCGCTAAAGAAAGCATTGCGCATATAATTTCAAGCTATTCTTCCACATTTTTAGGTTTTTTGCTTACCATAGCGTCCATACTATTTTCTCTATCTCCCAATTACAACAGGAAACGATACGAAAAGCTTGGCTATCTTTCTTTATACAAATTCATGTTAATCCTTACCGCCATTTATTTAGCCCTCTCCTTTATTCTTTCTATCTTGCTATTATCTAATTCCGCATTTTCCTGCCTTATTCTTAAAATCTTACTTGCCCTTGTCATGAATAGCCTTGCCTTAATTTTGATAGACTTTTTCATATTATTTAATTTGTCTGTAAGGAAAGGCGGCGAAGAAAATTAGGATTTCCATATTCAACGCTCCTGAATATGTGCGAAAATCTATGTTATCCTCCCCATTTCGCCGAAGGCCAAAGGATTTAAGCCAAATAAATACTCTGCAGTAAAACTAAGAGCGTGTTTGAAAAGTCCCCAAGCTCACGCAATTTGGCGTAGCATAATGTGAGTTATAAAAAACTAAAGGATTCCATAGTCCTTGATTTTGCCCTCAGAGACATCAAATTTACTCATATCGAGGGAAAAACAAAAAGAGGGGCTTTCTAGCGCAGGAAAAAGACCCTCTTTGGCTATTGTTGTTTTATGATAACCTTGAATGCCTTGCCTGCCGATGTGGAAGCTCCTTTTCCGGTAAACCCCATATGGACTCTAAAAAAGAGAGATGAAAAATATATTGGTGCAAGCATATATGTCTTACTAATTGTCTAGAGATATCTTTTTTTCTAAACCATCCCCCTACTACCCCAACAACTCTATCGTCCTGCTTTTCATATTGGGAGCCAGATGGGCATAGCGCAATGTCATTTTGAGGTCGCTATGCCCAAGCAATTCCCTGACCACATTTAAATCTGCACCGTTTATCACCAGCCTACTTGCAAAAGTATGCCTGAGGTCGTGCCACCGGAACCCCTCTATATCCGCAGCCCTTAGCAAGGCTGTCCAGGCGGAATTGCAGTTATCCATCACGCCTCCCGTTTTCGGTGAGGGGAAAACAAGCCCTTTTCCGCCTTGCTGCTCTTTCCACTTTTCCAAAGTTTTGAGGGCTGTAGGGCTTAACGGGATTTTTCGGGATTTTCCGGTTTTACAGATTTCAGCTCTCACGGTAAGCACCTGATGACCAAAATCCACATCTTTCCATTCCAAATGAAAGAGTGTGCCACGACGGACTCCGGTTTTCAGACTTACAGTAATCATGGGTTCCAGGCTGTCGGCATAAGCCCCATTCTCCAGGTTTGGCCATGGATCTTTCCCCCGAGAAAAACACCATTCGTTATGCTTCCGTCTTTTCCGACGAATTTCCAGGTCCCGCTCTTTCAGGGCTCTGTAAAGACGCTCTTCTTCCTCTTCCGATAAGTAGCGGATTTTTTCTTCCGAGTCCGTTTCTTTCAGAGTTTTTATTCCTCGCATGCTTACCAGAGGGTTATAGGGGAGGATCTCCATCTCCACCCCCCAATTAAGAGCCGCCCTCAGAGCGCCATACTTGCGGTTTATACTGGCGGCCTTATTTCCACGGGTCCGCATTTCCTCCCGCCACGCTTCTATATCCTGCCGGCAAAGATCGGAAATCATTTTGTTGCGCTCGAAAAACTCGATAAAATTACGCAGTATGATAGCCGTATTCTGCCCGGCTTTTTTGTTTTTTACCACCCAGGGGATATAATACTCTTCGAGGTATCTGTGTAATAGCATGTCCTTTGTCGGGGCCTTTGCCGCAGGATCTTCCCCCTTGGCCACATCGCCGATAATACTCCGAGCGATGTCTCGTACCTGGGCAAGGGTAAGCCCTTCCGCAGAACCTATTTTCGCATTGCGGCGAGGGCCGTTTGGGGTTGAGTACCGCAGGTAATAGTTTTTGGTGCGGTTCCCCACTCGTACATGCAGCCCGGGTATAACCGTGTCCCACAGCTCCACTCGTTTTCCCGGCTCGGCTACGGTTTGCCGCACCAGCGTTTGCGTAAGTTTGATCTGCACTTTGCCGCCTCCCAAAAAGTTTTTGGAGTCAATTTGGAGTCAGGCAAAAGTATAACACGATACGATTCAATACAAATCAAAGAAAAATAAAAACCTCGAAAAGCGTTGCAAAAACAGCATTTTTATTGTATAGCTTGGGATGTAGCCAGGTGGAAATATACGGGTTGACGGCCTTCACACGGAAGAGGTCACAGGTTCGAGCCCTGTGTCGCCCACCACTACAAACACTGGCCCCGGAGGTTTTCCCTCCGGGGCTTTTTTTGTGTCTGGGTGTCCTATGAATGCCGG
>Ga0334884_1005290_pt1 | contig 12465 bp, 8 predicted proteins | sample GraSluR1_MG_7_FD_207215 | JGI IMG/M metagenome (GOLD analysis project Ga0334884, IMG submission 207215) | Sludge microbial communities from methane-producing bioreactor in Wageningen University, Netherlands - Granular Sludge_12_05 R1 | ecosystem: Engineered > Bioreactor > Anaerobic > Unclassified...
CGTGAAGCGCGCCGCCGAGAACGGCTTCATCGGCGTCTTCATCAAGGAAGAGTACGGTGGAGCGGGCCTCGGGTTCCTCGAGCACTCCCTCATCACCGAAGAGGTCTGGCGCGTCGACCCCGGCTGCGGCCAGAATATCTGTTCCGCCGGCTTCGGTGCCGAGATGATCCAGACCTTCGGTACCGAAGAGCAAAAACAGTTCTACCTCCCGAAGATCGCCTCCGGCGAGGCCATCATCGGCACGGCCATAACGGAGCCCGACGCGGGCAGCGACGTAACGATGGTGAAGACCCGCGCCGAGAAGAAGGGTGACACGTATGTCATCAACGGCGCGAAGATGTTCATAACGAACGGCTGCAATGCAAAATACCTCCTCGTCTATGCCGTCACCGACCCCGAGGCGAAGGACGTGCACAAGAGGTGCAGCATCATACTCCTCGACACGGCCACCCCCGGTTTCACGGCCACCAAGATCTACGGCAAGATGGGCATCAGGGCGTCGAACACGGCGGAAGTGAGCTTCGACAACGTGGAGGTCCCTGCCGCGAACCTTATCGGGAAGGAAGGACGGGGCTTTTACCAGCTCATGGACTTCTTCAACATGACCCGTAACCACGTGGCGGCCCAGGGTGTCGGCGTCGCCCAGGGTGCCCTCGAGATGGCCATATCCCACGTGAAGAAGAGGAAGGCCTTCGGCGGGTCACTGTCGAGACTCCAGGGTGTCCAGTTCAAGATAGCCGAGATGGCGACCCGCATTGAAGCGGCCCGGAGCCTCTACTGGCGTGCCGCATATCTCCTCGATAACGGCAAACTGGACCCTGCGCTCGTGTCCATGGCCAAGTGGTATGCCGGCGAGACCGCCGTCTACGTGGCCAACGAAGCCCTGCAGCTCCACGGCGGCTACGGCTACATAGTGGAGTACGATATCCAGAGGTTCTACCGTGACGCGAAGATAGTCGAGATCTACGAAGGCTCCAAGGAGGTCGAAAAGGCGGTCATCGCCAGCGAACTCCTCAAGAGGGTCTTCTAGGCCATACGTCCCGTATCCTGGGGAGCCAATGTTTCCCCAGGATACACCCCTCCTGTTATGACGTTGTCTTCAACGTAACTTCCTGTGACCACACGTGGTTCCCCCCGGGGGACCACGTGTGGATGAGTATCGGAAAGACCCCCCGCGCCTGTTTCCATTGGAAACACCGCCCCGCTCCCCCGCCCCGCGCATTCGTCTAACTAACCGATATAATGGATATATTTCCACTGGCATCGAAATTGCCCAAGGAACACCCGAACGCATCATAAGGAGGGTGACCATGGGAGGCGACAAGACTTTTTCAACAATCCGGACGTTGATAGACAGGAACGCAATGCTCTATCCCGGGAAGATCGCGATGAAGGAGGTGGAGGGAGACCGTGAATACACGTACGGGATGCTGAAGGAAAGGGTGACGAGGATGGGTAATGCCCTGCGCGCCCTCGGGGCGAGGAAGGGCGACAGGGTCGCCGTGCTCAGTCAGAACAGTTTCGAGTATATCGAGTGTGCCCTCGCGGTGCCCAACGCGGGCCTCATCTACGTTGTGTGCAATTTCAGGCTCGCGCCGCCGGAGATCGCAGCGGTGCTCGCCGACGCGGAGCCCTCGATCCTTCTTGTGCAGGAACAGTTCGTCGAGGTGGCGAGGAAGGTCATAAGCGAGGTTCCATCGGTGCGCAGCGTGGTCTATTTCGGATCCCCAGGCTCGAGGCCCGAGGAGTGGTTCGACTACGAAGAGTTGATCGCGGCGGCACCGGCCACACCGATTGCCACGGAGATCTTCGAGGACGACATTGCCATGCTCATGTACACGAGCGGCACCACGGGGCTTCCCAAGGGGGTTATGCAGACCCACGGCAACTTCTATCACGCGGGCCGGGTGTGCTCGAAGAACAACGGCCTTACCATGGACGACCGCGTGTTCATTGTCTGCCCCATGTACCACATCACCGCGCACTACACCTTTTTCGGCAGCATCTACACGACGGCCCCGGCATACATCTTTTCCCGCTGGGACATCGACCTCTTCCTGTCCGCCACGGAAAAGGAGAAGCTGACGGCCGGGATGTTCGCCACCCCGATGGTCATGATGCTTCTCGATTCGCCGGGTATCGGAAAGTACGACACCTCGAGTTTCAGGACCCTGTGGTTTGCCGGCGCCGGGATCATACCTGCCGTCTACGAGAGGTTCATCGAGCGTTTCGGCAACATCCTGGGCGAGCACCACGGGACGACGGAGTCGACGGGTGTCACGACGAACCTCTCCGTTCGCGACATCGGGGAGGCCTTCGAGCGGGGTGACAGGACCATCCTGGAATCATGCGGAAGGGCGAGCTACGACATGGAGATACTCATCGTCGACGAGGAAGGCAGACAGGTGCCGCCGGGCGGCATCGGGGAGATGATCATCCGGGGACCGGGTCTGTCCCTCGGCTACTGGCGCAAGGCCGAGGCCACGGCAAAGGCCTTCCGCGGCGAATGGTTCCACACCGAGGACGTGTGCTCCATCGACGATCGGGGATACATCAGGGTCATCGACCGTCTGAAGGACATGATCATAACGGGCGGCGAGAACGTCTATCCCGCGGAGGTGGAAAAGGTCCTCCACACCCACGAGGTGGTCAGGGAGTCCTGTGTTATCGGCACGCCCCATCCCACGTGGGGCGAGGTGGTCACCGCCGTTGTGGTCCTTCGCGACGGAGCGGACATCGATCCCACGGACCTCACGCTCTACTGCAAGGGGAAGATCGCGGGTTACAAGGTGCCCAAGGTGGTCCATATCATTCCCGAGCTTCCCCGCAACGCGGCGGGCAAGGTCCTCAAGAGGGAACTACGGGAGCAGTTTGCTCCAGCATAAGGGCGCCGGGGGGGCGGGAGGCTCCCGCCTTCCGGCGGAATACGAAAAACGGGGGTTAGTATGAGGGAAATAACGAGTCACAGGCCGGGAAAGATCCTGATAGCCGTCCTTGTAACAAGCGCTCTTTGTTATGTCTTTATTGTTCCCTTCGTGTTGCAGGGCAGGGACGTCCTGCTTTTCGGGTGGATGCCGCTGGCGGTTGTTTTCTGGAACCTTCAGACATTGCTGTGGGCTTTTGCCTTCTGGGTCTATACGACCAGGCACTGGCCTTACAGGTAACCGAAGGTATCGGGTCGCCGACACACCATATCGAAGGGAGGACTTTAGATGATCTACTTGGTGATAGTATTGGGATTTGCCCTGGTGCTTATCAGCGCCTACGGGTACAAGTTGTCGAGCAAGACGGCGGCGGATTACCTGCTGGCAGGCAGGAAGATCGGCACTTTTGTCATGTTCTTCTACGTTTACTTTGCAATCTCCAGTGCCTGGACATTCTACGGCTTCCCCGGGACCATATACAATACGGGGCCCGGGTTCATGCTCTTTTTCACCTTTGTTTCCTTCGCGTTTCTCTACATATTCCTCGGACCGAAGCTCTGGGCGGCGGGCAGGAAATACGGCTACCTTTCCCCCCTTCAATACCTGGGTGAGAGATACCAGTCAACGGGTCTCAGGGTATTGCTCGGGTTGTCGCTCGTCCTGTTTCTCTTTCCCTACCTTGGTCTTCAGGCGGTGGGCATCGGTGCGGGCATGAAGGCCGCGGCCGGGTTTCCCTTCTGGTTCGGGGCGGCCTACATGTGCGTCATCATGATCTTTATCTGCCTCCTCGGCGGCACGAGGGCCGTCGCGTGGCTTAACGTTCTCCTCGGGATCACGTTCACGATAACATTCTTCGGGTTCCTCGCCTGGATCATGGTGAAGACGGGCAACACGAGCCTCACGGAAATGGCGGGTCGCGTCCAGGAGGCGCGGCCAGGGTTTCTCGGCGTCCCGGGAGCGGCGAACGCCTGGAGTCCCGGCAACCTCCTCGGCCTTGCCATGGCGGGCATGACCGTCCTGGCCTGGCCCCACGTGGTTATCGGGACCATGCAGGCCAAGAGCCTGGTCGTCGTGCGCAAGACGATCATCATGATGCTTCTCTTCTCGGTGATCTTCTGCAATATCGCGGCGATCTGGGGCTATCTGGTGGCCCCCATTCTGGTGCCGGGCTTGAAAGGGAAGGCGGCCGATGCCATTGTCCAGATAGCGATCACACAATACCTGCCCCCCTGGGCTTCGAGCGCCACCCTCCTTGCCGTCCTGGCGGCGGCCATATCCACGGTGGCCACACAGCTCATGGTCGCGGGAATATTTGTCTCCCGGGACATCATTTTTGCCGCGTCGCCGAAGGTCAGTGACAGGAGACTGATTCTCTGGTCGAGGCTGGGGATGATAATCGCGGCCGTGGGCAGTTTCGCACTGGCCATGGCACGGCCGGCGGAGCTCGGCCTCTTGCTCTCCAACGTCGCTTCCCCCGGTTTTGCGCTCTGGCTGCCGCCCCTCGTGGGAGGCATCCTCTGGAGGCGGGGGACCAAGCACGGGGCCATATCGGGTCTGATCGTCGGTGTGCTGTGGCTCATCGCGGGCTCCTTCTTCTACAAGCCCCTCCTCATGGGCATGCACCCGATCGTGGCGCCCCTTGCCATCGACACCATCCTCTACGTGGGGGTGAGCTACCTTACGTCGCCGGTGTCAAAGGAGGTGCAGCACAAGTTCTTCGATGAGCTGGAAGACTTCCTGCTGGAATATACGGCGACCGAACGTGCTGAGGCACGCAACTGAGGCGGATGAGACGGACGCCGTGAAGGACGGATATCATGAAGACAAATCCCCCATAAGGCAGTACGACATCCTGAAACGGGGGTCGGGCCCTCTATCACATAACCCCCCTTGTCCCCTGTACCCGAAAGGGGCCCGACCCCTGATGTCGCTTGACCCTCCGGAGGAGGCACGAGGACTCTTCTGACTGAGAATAAATACGCAAGGAGAAACACCATGGAACTTACCCGGGAACAGATCGACATCAAGCAGGCGGCACGCGAATTCGCCGAAGGGGAATTCAGGGAAAGGGCCAGAGAATTCGACGAAAAGGAAGAGTTCGACCTTTCCATCTGGAAAAAGGCGTGCGAGTACGGTTTTGTGGGCACCTTCATCAAGGAGGAGTACGGAGGCCACGGGCTGGGGTATCTGGAGCATTCCCTCATCGCCGAGGAGTTCTGGCGCGTCGACCCGGGGTGCGGACAGGCTGTACTGTCCACCACCTTCGGGGCCGAAATGATCCAGGCCTTCGGTTCCGAGGAACTGAAAAAGAAGTTCCTTCCCCCCCTCGTCGCCGGAGAGGCTATCATGGGTTTCGGCATAACGGAGGCAGACGCCGGCTCCGACGCCGTCGCGGCGAAGACGAGGGCGGAACGGGTGAACGGTAATTACGTCATCAACGGCTCCAAGATGTTCATCACCAACGGATGCCTCGCCGACTACCTCCTCGTTTTCTGCATCACCGACCCGGAAGAAAAAAACTGTCACAGGAAACACAGCACCATACTCGTGGATACGAGACAGCCGGGTTTCCAGGCAACCAAGATCCATGGCAAGATGGGCATCAGGGCTTCGAACACGGCGGAGATCAGCTTCACCGACGTTACGGCCCCCGCGGAGAACCTCGTCGGCAGGGAGGGTGAGGGTTTCCGGCAGCTCATGGACTTCTTTAACAAGACCCGCAACCACGTGGCGGCCCAGGGTGTGGGCGTCGCCCAGGGGGCGCTCGATCTCGCCATCGCTCACGTGAAAAAGAGAAAAGCCTTCGGCGCGCCGCTGGCCCGCATGCAGGGCATCCAGTTCCTCGTGGCGGAGATGGCGACGAAGATCGAGGCCGCCCGCGGCCTCTACTGGCGCGCGGCCCATTCCGTAGATACGGGCAAGCCCGACCCCACACTCATCTCCATGGCCAAATGGAATGCAGGCGACACGGCCGTCAACGTCGTCAATCAGGCCCTCCAGCTTCACGGCGGATACGGCTACATAGCTGAATACGACATCCAGCGGTTTTACCGCGACGCGAAGATCGTGGAGATTTACGAAGGGTCACGGGAGGTGGAGAAGGCGATAATCGGCACAGACCTGCTGAAGAGAGGTAACCGAGGAGAATAGGACGAATAAGAGAATAGGACGAATAAGACCCATAGGACCATGGGACCTATTCGTCCTATTTCTACCGTCCTATCCCCGCCCCCTCGCTCTTACCCCTCACCCATCCTTTCTGAGCTTGCTGTAGAGCTTTTTCCTGCTGATCCCCAGGAGGCGCGCCGCTTCGCTCTTGTTGCCGCCTGCGGAGGCGAGGACGTTGTGGATGTGCTCGTCTTCGAAGCGGGAGAGGTTCAAGGGGCCGCCGGGAGGCGGGGACGCGTAAGGGGCCGCCGGGGCGGATGCATCGGGGTGGAGGTTCTTGAGCATGTCCTCGGGGAAATCCTCGGCGAGTATCTCCGGTCTCCTGCCGCTCAAGAGGACTGATCTCTCGATGACGTTCTCGAGCTCGCGCACGTTGCCAGGCCAGTCGTAGGCGATGAAGGTGCTGATCGCGCGGGGCGAGAAGCGCTTTCGCGTGTCGGCGCCGTTGAACTTGGTGAGGAAGTAGTCGGCCAGAAGCGCAATGTCCTCTTTCTTGTCCCTGAGTGGCGGCAGGGTGATGGTGAAGGTGTTTATCCGGAAGAAGAGGTCGGTGCGGAACCTCTTCTCCTTAATCTCGGTCTTCAAGTCCTTGTTCGTGGCGAAGACGAAGCGGATGTCCACCTTCGTCTCCTTTGTATCGCCGAGCTTGACGAAGGTGCCCGTTTCCAGGACCCGAAGCAATTTTGCCTGTATGGCGGGGCCCATATCCCCGACTTCGTCGACGAAGAGAGTGCCGTTGTGGGCGATCTCGAGAAGGCCCGTCTTGTCCGTCTGGGCGCCGGTGAAGGCGCCCTTCCTGTAGCCGAAGAGCTCGCTTTCCAGGATGGTCTCCTGGAGGGTGCTGGAGTTGATTGCCACGAAGGGGTTGCCTGACCGGGAGGAGAGGTTGTGGATGGCGCGCGCCGCCAGCTCCTTTCCCGTCCCCGTCTCGCCGAGGACAAGCACCGGTGTGGTCGAGGGTGCGACGATGGATATGAGTTCCTTCACCCTCTTCATCGCCCCGCTTTCCCCGATAAAGCTGTCGTGCGCCCCTATCCTCAGGAGGTGTTCCTTGAGAAGGAAGTTCTTTTCCCTGAGCGACTTCTTCTCAAAGGCCTTGACGATAACGGCCTCGAGCTCCGATATCTTGCATGGTTTCGTGAGGTAATCGTAGGCGCCGAGCTTCATGGAACGGATCGCCGTGTCCACGGAGGCAAAACCTGTGAGCATGATGACCTCCATGGTGGGCTCCATGTGCCGGAGCTTTATGAGGAGGTCCACGCCGTCCATGTCGGGCAGCCTGATATCGAGCACGGCGACATCGAAGCTCTTCTTCCTGATGAGGGCGAGGGCGTCCTTCGCGCTGCCGACCCCCGAGACTTTCATTCCCTCCCTTGTGAGCTGCATCTGGAAGGCCTCGACGAGGGGTGATTCGTCATCGATGATGAGAACGTTGATCATTTTTTAACCTCTGCCGTTGCCGGCGGGAAGGGTGAGGAAGAATGTCGTCCCCGATCCCGGCTTGCTTTCCACCCTGATCGTCCCCCGCATACTTTCCAGGAACTCGCAGCACAGGGCGAGGCCGAGCCCGATCCCCTTCTTCGCCTCCTTGGTGGTGAAGAAGGGCTCGAAGATCTTTTCCATGATGGGATCGGGTATGCCGATGCCGTTGTCCTCTATCTCTATGTTGAGGATCTTTCCGCCCGGCCGGGTGCGGACACGGATGGCCGCGTCCAGACGTCCCTCCAGGGCGTCGATGGCATTGTGTATAAGGTTGGTGAGGACCTGCCTCACGGCTCTCGCATCCGCTCTGGCCGCGGGCAGGGAAGGAGCCAGGTCAGCGACGACGGTGATCCCCGGCGTGGTGAAGTCCATGGACCCGAGGACGTCCTCTATGAGAGGGTTGAGCTCCACATCGGCGATCTCCAACCCTTCCCTGTGCGACAGGTTCAAAAGGTCCGCTATGACGTTCTTGCACCTGAAGGACTGCTGCTGTATGACGTCAAGACAGTAGACGAGCTTGTCGATATCAAGCTCCTCCCCGTCCTCCCTGTGGGATTCCAGGATGCCGCCGGCTATCTCCGCGAAGGCGACGACGCTGGCGAGCGGGTTATTGATCTCGTGCGCCGCTCCGGCGGCCAGCCTGCCGATGGCGGATATCTTCGTCTCCTGCATGAGCTTGGCCCGCGTCTTCACCCTGTCCGTGGTCTCCTCTATGATGCACAGGAGCCCTTCGACCTCTCCGTCCTTGCCTTTCAGGGGGACCCCGCTGAAGTCGATGAAGATGTTCCTGTCCCCCCGGTAGTTCATGTAGGGGAAGTCCCAGAGCTGAAAGGGCTCTCCCTTGAGCCCGGCCAGTATGTACCGGGCAAGGCCGCACTTGATGGTGTAGGGGTTCTTGAGCCAATTGAAGCCGATGAGCTTTTCCCCGGCACGCGGTCCCAGGCCGGACAGTTCGGCGAGCGCAGGGTTGACGCTTGTGAAGCGGCCCTGACGGTCGAGGGTAAAGATCGCGAAGGGCGCGTTGTCGATGATGGCCCTGTTGAACTCGTTGAGGGCGAGCAGCCTGTCTTCGGCCTTCTTCTGCTCCGTGATGTCCTGGATGGTGCCCTCGAAATACCTGACCCGGCCGTTCTCGTCGCGGATGGTGCGGGCGTTCATGACCACCCATATCCTCTCGCCGTCCTTCTTGTGCAGTTCGCACTCGAAGCCCTTGAGCAGTCCGTCGCGTTCGAGGATGGCGACGAAGTCCTGCCGGACGTCGGGGTTCACGTAATGCTGCCTTCTTATGTCGGTGACGGAGGCGTGGAAGTCCTCCGGGGAATCGAACCCCATCATCGCGGCGAGCGCGGGGTTCGCGGCTATGACCTTTCCATCGGCGGTCGTCTGGAATATGCCCTCGATGGCGTTCTCGAAGATGCCGCGGTAGAGTTCTTCGGCCTGCCTGAGAAGGAGTTCCGACTGCTTCTTCCTCGTGATATCGAGGAGGGTGCCGATGACGGCCGGTCTGCCGCCGTAGGTCGTGCCGTAGCCGTACGCCTCTATGTCGATGACGGCGCCCGATTTCCTGACGCCCCTGAATTCGTAATTGATGCCCCTGATCTTGCCCGTGACCCGTTTTGATATGTTCCTGTCCACGAGCGGCCAATCCTCGGGCAGAACAAGGTCTTCCGGCCCCTTCCTGTTCACGATCTCTCTGACGGTGTAGCCGAAGATCTTTCCCATCCTCGAGTTCGCGTACCGAAAGATCCCGTCCTGGATGAGATAGATGCCGACGAGAGATTTCCTGGCGAGGTCGCCGAAGAGAACCTCGGGTTCACGAAGCTTCTTGTCGGCTGCCTTGCGAGCTGTCCTCTCTGGCTGCATTGGGAGATAGTATACCATATCGTATCAAAATGATACACTTGTTACAAAATTGGACAGGAAAAAGAGGATGCACACCACGCAAAGAGTGTGCTAACATACCATAATGATTAGGTATGACCGGTCCCCTTTCCGTATGGTATCGCCATTGCATAGGCAATTGTACCAATCCATGAGGAATAGACGCCTTCATAGAGATCGAATCGTCACCGGGGGTTACATATAATGCTTGAACAAGCCGCGACCAGGGTATTGACATGCATCCAGTGCGGGAAGTGCACGGGGAGTTGCCCCGAGTCGGGCCGGACCCCCTTCAACGTGAGGATGCTCGTCAGGAAGAAGCAGTTCCAGTCCGCCGTCGATGAGGCCCTCCCGTGGTACTGCACCTCCTGCGGGGCCTGCACCATACGGTGCCCGAGGGACGTGAAGCCCTCGGAGGTCGTCATCGAGCTTCGCGCGAAACTCGTCGAGGACGGCGACATACCCGTGGCGCTCCAGAAGGCCCTGGAGAACACCTTCGTCCAGAAGAACCCCTGGGGACGCTCCCGCAACAAGCGCGCCGATTGGGCGCAGAAGCTCGATTTCGAGGTCCCCCACGTGTCGGAGACCGAGAGTAAGAGACTTCTTTTCGTCTGCTGCATACAGGCCTACGACCCGAGGTGTATGGTGATACCCGTGAACGTGGCGCGGCTCTTCAAAGCCGGCGGCCTGGAATTCGGCATCCTCGGCGAACAGGAGGCGTGCTGCGGCAACGAGATCCGGCGCATCGGGGAGGCGGGCCTTTTCGAGGAGCTCGAAGAGGAGAACAAGGCCGCCTTCGAGGAGTACGGCGTGAAGGAGATCGTCGCTCTCTCGCCGCACTGTATGAACGCCCTCAAAAAGGAGTACGGCGACACGGGCATCAAGGTCGTTCACTACACGGAGCTTCTCGCGCCCCTCGTGGAAGAGGGGGCGATCAAGCTGCCGGGGTCCTTCGGGAAGAAGGTCATTTACCACGACCCCTGTTTCCTGGGGAAACAGAATGGCGTCTTCGACGAGCCGCGCTCGATCTTAAGCGCCGTGCCCGGCCTCACACTTCTCGAGTTCTCCCGGGCGCGGGAGGTGTCCCTTTGCTGTGAAGGTGGGGGCGGCAGGATGTTCTTCGAGGTCGAGGCGACGTACCAGCGCAATGCCGAGGTCCGCGTCCTCGATGCCGTCGACAAGGGCGCCGAGATCATCGCCACGGCATGCCCCTTCTGCGTCATGACCCTCGAAGACCCCGCGACGGAAAAGGGTCTTGCCGTGAAGGAGCTTTCAGAAATACTTACGGAGGTCTTATAGAATGAATATCCTTGTTTTTACGAAAAGGGTTGCCGCAACCCAGGAAGAGGAATTGCGCATAACCGGGGAAGGGCAGGCCGTTGATCTCTCGAAGGTGCCCTTCAAGGTCAATGACTGGGACAACTACAGCGTGGAAGAGGCGGTGCGCATCGTCGACAAGTCGGGCGGCTCGGTGACGGCCATCTCCATCGGCGACGCGGAGTCCGACGAGGTCCTGCGGCGCGCCATTGCCATGGGCGCCAAGGACGGCTTTCTTGTGGAAACGGGGGATATCCTCAACGACCCCTTCACGAGGGGCGAACTCATCCGGAGCTTCATTGACAAGGAGAAGGTCCCCTTCGATATCATCCTGACTGGTGTGCAGTCGGAAGACGACCAGTTCGGTGCCGTAGGCGGAGTCCTCGCGGGCCTCATGGGTCTTCCCTATGCCTCCATGGTCATCGGGATCGACGCCGTCGAGAAGGACCACGTCATCATCCGCAGGGAGCTCGAGGGCGGCCTGCAGGAGAAGGTGAAGGTGGCTACCCCTTGTGTCCTTTCGATACAGAGCGGGATCAACGAGCCCCGGTATGTCTCCATCATGGGCATCCGCAAGGCATCGAAGGTGGAGCGCAAGGTCTTCAAGGCCGATGGATATGAAAAGGGCTCCCCGAAGATAGAACTGGTGAAATGGGTCTACCCCGAGAAGAAGGGCGGGGCGACAATGCTCGACGGAGAGCTCGCCGACGTGTGCGGCCAGCTCCTCGGGATTCTCAAGGAGAAGGGGGTGTACCAATGAGTTACACGCTGATCGTGGCAGAGGTGAGGCGCGGTGTCTTCGAGGAGAGAAACCTCGATTCTCTGGGCCTTGGCACCCTTCTCGGAGGTGAGGCGGTCCTGCTTGTCCCGGACGGGGCCTATGAGGCGGCGGACAAGCTCGTCGACGCCGTCGTGAAGATAAAGGCGCCCGAAGAGGTGTACCTCAACCCCATGAACATGGGGAAGATACTGGAAGCCGTCTTCGCCGCGCGGGGAAAGCCGGACCACATCCTCTTCACCCAGTCCTCGTCGGGTATGGAAGCGGCGGCATACGCGGGCCTTTTCGGCATGCCCGTCATAACCGACGTGAGCGGCTATGACAGTCAGGCCGGCGTTTTCCTGAAGAGCTACTATTCCGACAAGGTCTTCGGGCAGTTCAAGGCAGCGGGCGCCCCCGCCATCCTCACTGTCAGGAGCGGGAGCTTCCGGGAGTTCGCCGCGGAAAAGGCCGCAGCCGCAGCCGCGGAGGCCATGGAAGGCGCCCCCTCCGTCGAGGCCCGTACATTCGTGGAATACGTCGAGGAAGAGAAGGCGGACATAGACATCACCAAGGCGGAGTTCCTCCTCTCTGTGGGCAGGGGCATCGGCAACCAGGACGAGGTCGCCGGCTACGAGGAACTCGCGGGCGCCCTGAAGGCGGTCCTTTCCGGCTCGCGCCCCGTCATAGATAAGTTGTGGCTCCCCAAGGCCCGGCAGGTGGGAACGTCGGGCAAGACGGTAAAGCCGAAGGTCTACCTCGCCATGGGCATATCGGGAGCCTTCCAGCACATCGCTGGCATGAAGGATTCGGACTGCATCATCGCCGTCAACAAGGACCCCGGGGCCCCCATCTTCCAGTACGCTCATTACGGCATCATCGGGGACATCCACAAGGTGCGTGACAAGCTCAAGGAACTGGCGAAGGGATAATGGA
>Ga0334884_1005294_pt1 | contig 12458 bp, 11 predicted proteins | sample GraSluR1_MG_7_FD_207215 | JGI IMG/M metagenome (GOLD analysis project Ga0334884, IMG submission 207215) | Sludge microbial communities from methane-producing bioreactor in Wageningen University, Netherlands - Granular Sludge_12_05 R1 | ecosystem: Engineered > Bioreactor > Anaerobic >...
CCGACCGGGCCGTGGAGGAGGATGACGCGGCGCTCCGTGCCATACTCGAGCGCCGCCGATCGCAGGACATCCACCAGTCGCATGAGCGGGATGTCCAAGCCAAAGACGGCGTCGTTGTTGGTGCCATCGCCCTGGAAAAAGTTGTAGCGGACGATGCGCTTTTTGTTGTCGATGTACTCCTCTTTGCCGTGGGAGAGGACCATGTCGTAGACCCTTTGGAAGGCCGTCCGGCACACCTTGGGATCTTCTCGGACCACTGTGAGGTAATCTTCAAACGAGCCTTCCCAGTGGAGGTCTTTGTACTCGTCGACATTCTGGAGCTGGGCGATGGCGTCGATCAAAGCGCCTGAAGTCATGATCACTCTCCTCGATGATGAGGGGTAAGCAAACGCCCGTTACCATTGAGGTGCGTTTGCGTATGCACGGTACGGCCACGCGGCTCAGCGTATCGCAAAGGCGAAGCGCTGACAATGCCCGGGACCGTCACGAATCCCGTGCCGTGGCTGCAGGTTGAACGCGGAGGCGGGCGAAAGCGCCCCTGTCTCAGCCCGGTGGTCCCATGGGGGCGGGGCATGACGCCTCGATCCAAACCAACAACTGCGCCGTGTCCATGTTGAGCAGCACTGTCCAGGGCAGTCTGGCTGCGGCGAGGGCGTCGACGACACAAGCGCAGCCCACCACGTCGCCACCGCGGTAACAGGTCTCGAGCAGGGCGTTGCGCAGGTCGTCAGGCCAGCCTCCTTCCGCCGCGGCGCTCTGTTCGGCGCAAGTGCGGAGCAGGCCCATCAGCTCCTCCCCCGCCAATTGGCGCTCCCACTTTTCCCCCGGCGCTCGCTGTGCTTCGAGCAGCTCGAGCACACAGGCACACTGAGACTGGGGAGCGAAGTGCCCACAGGCTGCCACAAAGGCGCGCTCGCTTGGCGACGCCGGCGTTTCGGCAAGGGCGGGCGCGGCGATGGTGCCGCAGCACAGCAGAGCGATGGCCAACGCCACCCAAGCATGGGGCACAGCGAAGCGGCGCTTTTCAGCGGCAGCGGCGTCGTGTTCGACGTTTTTTGCTTTGGATCCACACACGCTGGGCGTTTCGCCTCTCTCGTCGGGGGTACAGCCCCGGTCACCTTGCTCGCTGGGCCCGAGCCGGATATGGACATAGCCGGCAACGCGGCCGCCGTCTAGCCTGCGGGTGTGGGTGCGCTGGCGTCGCGACTTTTCGTCACCCACGACGGGCTAGGCCAGATGAAGACTTACCTCGATTTGGTTCGCACCGTTCTCGAGCAAGGGGAGAGGCGCCAGGATCGCACTGGGACGGGTACCCTGTCCATTTTCGGGGTGCAGGTGCGCTATGATCTGCGCCAGGGCTTCCCTCTGTTGACGACCAAGAAGGTGCTCTTTCCTGCCGTCGTTCACGAGTTGCTGTGGTTTCTTCGCGGTGCGACCAACATCCACCAAGGCTTGGCCGAGCACACCCCCATCTGGAATGCATGGGCCGACGAGAGGGGTGAGTTGGGTCCCATCTACGGCTATCAATGGCGCAACTGGGGGGGGCAAGGCATCGATCAGATCGCGGCGGCCCTGCGACTCATCGAGGAGGAGCCCAGCTCACGGCGCATAGTCGTCAGTGCATGGAATGTGAGTGATTTGCCGCGCATGCGGCTGCCTCCTTGCCACCTCCTCTTTCAGTTCCATGTGTGCGGGGAGCGCCTCGACTGCCAGGTTTACCAACGCTCAGCCGATTTGGCGCTGGGCGTTCCCTTCAACATCGCCAGCTATGCATTGCTGCTGTCGCTCATGGCCAAGTGGTCCGGTCTGGTGCCTGGTTTCTTGATCCATACGTTGGGAGACGCGCACATCTACGTCAACCACCGTGAGGGATTGGAGCGGCAATTGGCCCGTGAGCCCTTTCCCCTGCCGAAGCTGCGCTTGGCCGACGCCGGCCTCGACGCGCTTGCCTTCGAGCACATCGAGATCGTCGATTACCAACACCATCCCTTCATTCCCTTTGCCGTCGCAGTATGAGCCAGCCGGGCCTCGAGATAGTGGTTGCTGTGGATTGCAACGGCGGTATTGGCCGTGAGGGGCGACTCCCCTGGCATCTGCCGGCGGACCTGGCCCAGTTCAGGCGGCTGACCACCGCGTGTAGCCTGCCAGGGCGGCGCAACGCCGTGCTCATGGGGCGCAAGACCTGGCTGTCTCTCCCCGCGGCCTTTCGCCCACTCCCGCGCCGCCTCAACGTCGTGGTGAGTGCAGGTGGCTTGGAGCTGAGAGCAGAGGAGGCCCTGCTGGCGCGATCCTTGTCGCAGGCGCTCGCGCAGGCCGACGCCTTGCCAGAGATCGAGCGACGTTTCGTCATTGGCGGCGCGCGACTCTATGCGGCGGCGCTGGCCGAAGCGCGCTGTGGCGTGGTTCACCTCACGCGTATCGATGCCGACTTTGCCTGCGATGTTTTTTTTCCGCCTCTGCCGCCGGCGTTCCAAGTGACGTGCTGCACTCCCTGGCAAGAGGACGCTGGCTATGCGCTGCGCTTCGAGACCCATCGGCGGATGTCTGATGGCGTGTAGGGCGGGAACCGGGTCGACCGTGCGTGAGATCCCTTGATTGACAACGGGTCTTGCTGTTGTTAGATGAGACGTCCAGTGAGCCTGTTCTGGGTGCGTGCAGGATAGCATCGAGGTGAATTTTGTCTCTCACGGCCGCCCTTGAAGACTATTTGGAAACGATCTACCTGCTGTCGCGCGACGCGGCCGAGGTGCGGGTGCGCGATATCGCCAAGGCGCGTGACGTCAAAGCGTCGTCGGTGACACCGGCCCTGAAGCGTTTGGCCGAAGTGGGTCACGTGCGCTATGTCCAGCGCGAGCATGTGGCCTTGACCGAGCAGGGGGCGGAGGAAGCGCGGCGCATTTTGGCTCGGCATGAATTGTTGGCGCGCTTTTTTACCGAGATCCTTGGCATGGCGGAGGCGGCGGCGGAGCGTGAGGCCTGTGCCATGGAGCATTCCCTGAGCAACGAGGCGATGGACCGCCTGGTGCGCTTTTTCGAGCACCTGACGGTTTGCCCCAAGGTGGCGACGTCGTTTCTCGAGACCTTTCGCGGCTGCTCGCGGGTTCACGCCGAGAAGCCTGCCTGTGAGGTGGCACGGTGTCCGGCCTCCCGCGATGTGGAGCAACACCTGATCGCGGCCAATCTCTACGAGCTCAAAGCAGGTTTCAAAGGACGCGTGCGCCAGATTCGCGCGCAAGGGGCGGTGCGGCAGCGCCTCCTCGACATGGGTATCCTCCCCAACACCGAGGTGACCATGGAGCGCAGCGCTCCTGGTGGTGACCCGATCTGGGTCAAGGTGCATGGTACCCAACTGGCGCTGCGCAAAAACGAGGCGCTGTCGATCCTCATCGACTTCGTTTAGGCCGCGGCTCTATGCCTTGGGGGCTTCTTCGCCGGAGATGCCGAGCTCGGTCTGCAGAATTTCCTCGAAATAGTGTTGACCGCGGAGACCCACGACGCGCTCCACGACGCGCCCTTTGTCGAAGATGATGACCGTGGGCGTGCCGCGCACGCCCAGCTTGGCCGCCGATTTGGCGCTCTGGGTCGTGTTGAGGTGGGCGACCTTGACGCGGCCTTCATACTTGCATGCCAAACGTTTGATCGCCGGCGCGAGCTGGACGCAAGGTTGACAACCGTCGGACCAGAAGTCGACCAAGACGGGCAACTCCGAAGCCATCACCTCGGCGTGGAAGTTTTTGTCATCGAGGGCCACAGGGTCCTTCTCACAAGGTGCCGTCAAACCTAACCAATTCAATAATCCCATGTTATCCTCCGGGCGAACGAGACGTTAACGCAGTCCACGGCGCTGCGATTAGGAACGGAAGGGGCAGGCGCCGGTGGCGCAGCCGCCGCTGCCAGGACACGAAGGCCCGGGGTGGGCTGCGGCCGCGGTCGTGCCGCCGGCGGCGGCGATGGCAAAAGTGGACAGGCGGCGCTTGGCGTCGCCACCACAGATGGGGCACGCCGCCGATGCCACCTCGTCAGTGCGTGCGCGTAGTTTCTCAAAGTCACGCTGACACGGTTCACAGTGGTATTCGTACAAGGGCATGGTCACACTCCTGGTGAGAGGCCCAAGGATTTGCTGTGGGCCTGGCGACGCGAACGAGACGCAACGTAGTCACGCCAGGCCGACTGTCCAGGGTGAGAGTGGCGGCAGGTCACCGTTGTCTCAGCGCTCGCCGTGCCTCACAGCCGCGCTCGAGGCCGCGGCGGCAGGCCTCGGTGAAATAGAAGAGCGCTTGTTTGGTGTCGGCGGCGACGCCGCGCCCGTCGTAGAGGATCGCGCCCAGGTTGTAACAGCTCATGGCGTGATCTCTCTCGCAGGCATCTTGGAAGCGGCGGGCTGCGGCCTGAGGATCGTAGTCCACACCCCGGCCTTCGGCTTGGAGGGCGGCGTAGTTGCCGCAGGCCTCGGCGAGGCCTGCGTCACAGGTGCGCAAGAACAGCGCCGCAGCGCGGCTGTCATCTCGGTGCTCGTCGCGCGCGTTTGCCAACTGCAGCGCCAAGGCCAAACAGCCATCGGGCGTGCTAGGGTCGCAAGCCTCATCAGGGTTCGTTTCTGCTAGTGCCGTCTCCGCGGCGACGGGGGAAGGCGGCGCCGGAGCTTCAGCGGCAGGTGTTTCCGGTGTGCCGTCGCCGCCGCGGCTGAGGACGAGGGCGACTATTGCGGCACCGAGGATGAGAAGCAACGCGATCAGAGCGATCTGGCGTCGCCGTGAAGGCGTCGCCTCGACGGGCCGCGGCAGGGGGGCGACGGGCGGTGGGCGGAGCGCTGGGTTCGGACTTCGCCGTGGGTCGGCCAACTCCAAGGCAGGAGTTGGGACGTTGGTTTGGGGCCTGGTCGCTTGGCCAGCGCGAGGCGCGGGGGTGGGCGGGGTGCCAGGACCCGCCTGTGGAGAAGCCGACGTGATTTCTGCGCCGAGGCTCGCATCGGGTCGTGGGCGTTCGACCTGCTGGACCGAGCTGAGCACGGGCGGCGCCGCGTCGGGCTCAACGGCAGCCACTTGCTCCCAAAACGCGGAGAGGGCAGCGTCATCGGCGCCAATGGCCAGCTCTGGTGTCTGGGGCGGGACGGCCGCCTTTGGAGCGGCAGGGGCCGCTACGAAATCGATGGCGGACAGGGCTTGGTGGAAGGTCTCGGCCGAGTCAGGTCGCTGGCTTGGCTTGTCGTCCAAGGCTTGCACTAAGAGGCGATGCAGGGGAGGGTTGGCGAGAATGGCTGGTGGAAAGTCAATGGGGTGGGCGAAACGATGCGCCAAGATCTCCATGGTGTTGACGCCGGTGAAGGGCGAGCGCCCACACATGAGCTCGTAGGCCAAGAGGCCAACGGCGTAGATATCTGTGGCGGGTCCAGGGGATTCATTGAAGATCTGCTCGGGCGCCATGTAGCGCGGTGTTCCATGCGAGACATTGGTGCTCTGTGCCTGGGTGAGGTCCTGCAGAGCTGGGTCTTCCTCGGCGTTGATGGCTTTGCCGATGCCAAAATCGAGGACCTTGACATGGCAGGTGTCGGCCCCTGCCACGGTCAGCATGAGGTTCGCTGGTTTGAGATCGCGGTGGATGATGCCTTTTTGATGCGCAGAGATCAGGGCCGAGAGCACCTGCAGGATGATGTGCTTGACCATAGGCGGTGGGAGGGGACCACGCTCGGCGATGACCTGCGCTAAGCTCTGGCCGCGAACCAGCTCCATGGCCATCCACAACAGCCGCTCTCCTTCGACGCCAAAATCATAGAGGCGAACGATGTTGGGGTCTTCCAAGCGACGGATGAGGTCGACCTCGCGGAGGAAGCGCTGGCTGCTCAGAGGGTCGTTTTCCCGGGCCATGATGCACTTGATGGCGACCTCACGCTGGAGTTTCCCATGTTGAGCGCGATAGACCCTGCCGTAGCCCCCCTCCCCGATGATAGCGAGAAGCTGATAATCACCGAGCCATTGTCCCACTTCTGGTGTGGGTTTGGGTGTGTGCATAGGTGACCCAACAAGCGCCGCTCGAGCGGGCCTTGCATCAACGAAACGGCACCGATCGCGTCACTGTAGTGGCTCGAGTGCGGTGCGGCAAGCGCGATGCGCGACAGCGGTACTAAGGAAAAAGGCAGCATCGGATTTGCAAAAGTGCACCGGAAGTGCTCCAATTCTGGGGCGGGATGGAAACACCTGAGTGTGGAGAGGGCACCTTCGCCCTGAGACAGTGAGCAATACGGAGGGTCCAATGCAGTCTACTGACGTGAATGAAGCTCGTCCCCTTTTCCCCATGGCGCATCAACTGCACACCTGCATTTGGGAGCTGACCCTCGCCTGTAACCTTCAGTGCCGCCACTGTGGCTCCCGCGCGGGCAAGGCGCGACCTGCTGAGATGAGCTTGGAGAAGTGCATCGAGGTCGCGCGAGAGTTGGCGTCCCTCGGTTGTGCGCGAGTCACTTTGTCGGGCGGCGAGCCCACCCTCAAGCAGGGCTGGGAGGAGATCGCCGCGGCGCTGAGCCAGGGTGGGGTCTACGTCAACATGATCACCAACGCGGCCTATGGCAGTCGCGCCGCGGCGATCGAGGTGGGGCGCAAGGCGTTGGCGGCGGGCATGGGCAACATCGGCGTCAGCCTGGACGGGACGGAGGCCCTGCACGACGAGCTGCGTGGCGCAGGCGTTTTTGCCCAGACCCTGGAGAGCCTGGAGGCTTTCGCGACGGTGGGGCTCAAGACCGCGGTTTTGACGACCATCACGGAGAAGAATTTTGAGGCGCTGCCGGAGATACGGCGCATCGCCATGGAAGCAGGGGCGCGGATTTGGCGTTTGCAGTTGGCTTTGCCCATGGGCGTTTTGGAGGAGCAGCGCGCCTGGGTGATTCACCCGCGCCGCTTGGTGGAGTTGATGCCGCTATTGGCTGATTTGTCCCAGCAGAAAGGGATCAAGACCATGCTCTCTGACTCGGTGGGCTATTATGGTCCCTTCGATAGGGTTCTGCGTGGTGGCAAGCTGCTGTCACGACGCAGCACGTGGCGAGGTTGCCAGGCTGGTCTGAGGGTGATTGGCATCGAAGCCGACGGCGGGGTGAAGGGTTGCCTGTCGATGCAGGCGCCACGACCGCGAGGCGCGGACACAGCATCGGATTCATTCCGAGAAGGTAACCTGCACACGCAGTCACTGGCGGAGATCTGGGGCAACCCAGAGGCCTTCGCTTACAACCGGCGCTTCCAACTCAGCGCCTTGAAGGGGACCTGTGCGAAGTGTCGTTTTGCGGCGGTGTGCCGGGGAGGAGCCCGTTGTGTTGCGGCTGCCACAGGGAACACGTTGGCTGAGAACGCCTACTGCTATGCGGCTCAGACGGGTCTCTGGTACAAGCCGCCGACGGCTTTGCGCAACATGGCCGTGGGGGCCGCCGCGGCCATGCTGTTGTCTGGCGGTGCGATGCTGGGGTGTGACGATGAGGTGCGGCCTGCGCCATCAGACGTGCAGGATGGTGGCGCAGACCAGGATGTCATCGGTGTGGACGTGCTCTACGGACTGCCGGAAGATATGACGGATGTCCAGCCTCCCTATGGTCTGCCTGAAGATATCCAGCCTCCCTATGGTTTGCCCGATGATGTCGACGTGCTCTACGGCGTCCCCGACGATCTGGACGATGGCATGGTCGATGTAGACGAGGTGGATATGCACCCGCTCTACGGAGTGGATGCCGAGGAAGGCGACGTGGAGCCGCCCTATGGTTTGCCCGAGGATATGGCGCCGGCCTATGGCCTACCCGACGATGTTGTCGATTGAGGTGACGCGGGCCACCTGAGGGGTGTGAATTCATGATACAGCCGGGGATGAGCCTGGGGTCTATGCACTGCCAATGGGGCTGTGTTTGGGAAGGCGCTGTGCCTGCGACGCGCCTCGTGGATGGCTGCGAGGCTGGCGTTGCCGATGGTTGTGGTATGAGGGGAGCTTGGCACGGTCTTTGATGAGTCAGGTTGAGCAGTGCGTCGTTACCAAGCTGCGTATCCCATGCGCGGTGCTTTTGTTGCCGAGGAGGTGAAGGTCATGAAAAAGAACAGCAGACGGCTGATGATGGTTTTGGCAGGTGTGGCGGTCGCTGCGAGCGGTTGCTTGCCTTTGGATGAGCTTGGCTTCGACGCTTCACGGCCAGAGATGGTGGCTTTTCAGACCTGCGGCGAGCTCGAGAGCTTTCTCAAAGCACAAGCGCTGACCAAAGCCAGTTGGCAGCAGACAGCCTTCAGCACGGGGACTCTCTTCAATGCGCAGGGTTTTGCGACGTCGTCACCGACTTCGACCTCGCCCGAGCCGGGTAGTCCCGCCGTGACCGCCTCGTTGAGTTACTCTGAGACCAACCTCCAGGAGCAAGGGGTCGACGAGGCTGATTTTTTCAAGGTCGATGGCACCCACGCTTTTGCCATTCACGGGACCAAGATGGTCATCATCGAGGCCTTTGGCGAGCGCGACCCGGTGAGTGGCGGGATCCTGCAGATCGACGGGGGCGCGGTGGTTTCGGAGACATTGGTCCCCGGGATGCCCTTCGAGATGTTCTTGCGGGACGATCACGCCGTGGTGTTGTCCCGCAACGTGCATCGCAATGTGGCGCTGCAGGTCGAGGGTGCGCCTGAGCGCCCCAGCGGTACCTCTCTGGTGTCGGTCTTGGTTTACGATGTGAGCAATCGCAAGGCGCCCCAGTTGGTGCGCGAGGCGGCCATCGAAGGCGAGTATCTCTCGTCGCGCCGGGTGGGTGATAACGTCTTCATCGTGGCCCGCTCGCCCTTCAACGGGCCCCAGCCGACTGAGTCGTTGCTCGGGGATGTGGGTTTCCTCTTCACCCAGAGAAACAACATTCAACGCGCTCGCCTCGATGCCTGGATGCCCTACGTGTACGACATCTCTCGCACTGATGCCACGGGGAGCAAGGTCGAGCAGGCAGACTGCACCAAGACCTACGCGTCGCGGGCGACCAACGGCGACCAAGCCATCTCGATCCTGAGTGTCAACTTGGGTGACCTGGCGGCTCCGGCCAAGACCACGACGATCCTGGGCGACGGCGCCGTGCTCTATGGCTCGAAGGAGAGCCTGATCGTTGCCCTGACCAACTATGCCGAGCTGACCTACGGTGGCACTTCCAGTAGTGGCAGTTCGAGCAGTGGATTCTTCGATTGGTGGGACGATGGCGGGGAATGGGTGGATGACACGCCGACCAGCATCAGTGGCCGGGAGCTGACCTATCTGCATCGCTTCACTTTCGACAACAGTGGGCTGGTCCGTTATCACGCGACGGGGAAGGTCAAGGGCTGGATTCTGAATCAGTTCTCCATTTCGGAGCACCGCGGCTACGTTCGGGTGGCGACCATGGTTGGGCGGGACGAGTGGGACTCTGAGTCGATGGTTCATGTTCTGCAACCACGTGACAAGACAGGCTTGCTGCAGGCGCCCATCGGCGATGCCACGGAGTTCCTCGATGTGATTGCAACGGTGGGTGGTATTGGTCGCGACCAGGATCTTTATGCGACGCGCTTCCAAGGCGACCTGGGTTATCTGGTGACTTTCCGCGAGGTGGATCCGCTGTGGATCGTGGACCTGACGACGCCTTCTGCGCCGCGCCTCCGGGGCATGTTGGAGATTCCTGGCTACTCGACCTATCTCCACCCCATCGCCAACGACAAGATCCTGGCGGTCGGTCGCGGCGGAACGAACAGCGGCATCAAGATCTCCCTCTTCGACGTCTCCAACCTCGATCGACCGACAGCGGTGCGGGAGCGCACCGAGGGTTCCGGATCGGCCGAGTCCGAGGCGCTCACGGAACACCGCGCCTTCCGTTACTTGCCCGAGAGTCAGTTGCTCTTCATTCCCATCGATCAGCTCTCGGGTAAGCGTCTGCACGCCTATCGGATCAACAACGGGATCGAGCCTGCGGGCACTTTTGAGCACCGGACCATGGCTGGCTCAGGTGACGAGAGGATCCGCCGCACCTACAGGATAGGCGATTACCTGTATGCCTATTCGCGGGTTGGGGTCTCCATCATCGATTTGCCGGCGTTGCGCACGGTGGCCGAGATTGACCTGAGCGATGTCCCCTAAAATTGCCACCCTGCGAGATATGGGTTATATGCCTACATGTAACCCAAGCAGGGGGATGACATGGAAAGTCTAGAGCACAGGGTCGTTGAAGTAGCCAGCCAGGGCGCCAAAATCATTGCTTTTCCCACCAAATCGTGGCGCAAGGCAGAGGCCCTGGCGCCGGCCCCGACGGCCGCAGCAGAAGCGGATCTTGGGCCAATGGTGGATGCCTTGCTTGCGTTGTTGACGACGACGCAGAAGCAGCGCAATGGCGCGCGGATGCAAGCGAAGGTCTTGCAGAGTCGTTTGGCGCAGGTGCTGGCGGAGCGCAGCCGAGTGATCGAGGTGATGCAGGGCTGGGAGCGTCACTGTATGCGGCTGCGTGCGTGGACTGAAGCGACTGCTGCTGAAGCCGAAGCAGAGAAAGCGGAGCTGCAGCGGCAGCTTGGGATCGCTCAGGAGCGCAACCGAGTGTTGGTGGCGCTGATGGAGGAAGTGCTGGAGACGACGGTCATCACGCCCAGCCGGCGTCGGCGCTGGCGTGGCGCTGCCGCTGCTGCTGCGTCGCCGCGGCGATAGTCTCCTAGAGGGAGAAGGCGGGATCGACGAGGGCGGCTCCGACGAAGGCGCGCGCAGCGGCGTCGACCTGGTCGGGCACTTGAATGACCTGGAGGATTTCTTGGACGAAGGGGCCCACCAAGAGGTCAGCTTGCGGGTTTTGTTGGGCCAAGGCAGCCAAGGCTTCGAGGCGCTGGGTGATCTCTTCTGCGGCGGTGGTTTGGCCGCGGATGATCTGCAAGGACAGTCGGGTAGCGTTGAGGACTGCCGCGTTGGGGTGCTCAGGTGCCAAGGTGAGCCAGACTCTGAGGACGCGGTCGACTTCATCGGCGAGGGCCGCGAGTTCCCTTTTTTGGGCCAATAGGGAGAGCATGGTCTGACGCAGAGTCATTTCATCGACGAGGGGGATGCGCCCCTCTCGGATGGCCAAGCTCCAGGACATGCTGGCAAAGAGTTGTTGGTGGTCGTGGAGTTGCATGAGCAGCGGCAAGATGAGGGTTATGAAGTCTGCGTAGGCGAGGGGGCCGAGGTCGGCGTCGATGTGGTCGGCGATGGCGCTGGTGAGGGCCATGGCGGCTGCCGTGTCTTGATCGGCGAAGGCGATGTGCAGCAGATAGTGGACGAAGATGAGGGCGCTGATGGCATCGTTGTTTTGCGCCAGCTCGCGGATGATTTCCGTGAGTTCCGGGGCGCTGCGTCGCTCTTGGCTGTGTTCGAGGAATGTGATCCAGCTCTGGATGCGCGTGCGCACGACAGGGTCGAGGACAGGTAAGCGGATTTTTCTCAGGGTGTCGCGGGCAGCGAGGTGTTGTTGGTTGGCTTGGAGGCGAGCCGATAACACGATGCCAGCCTTCCATTGGTGATCTTTGGCGAGGCTCGCCTCCAGGCGTTGGTGCGCGCTGGCGAGCTGTTGTTCGTTGGCGTCACGCGTGTCGAGCAAAAAGGTGAGGATGGCTTTCTGGTTGGCCGTGGCCATGCCATCGAGGATGCGCGGTGGGTTGTCTAGGTCGATGCCCGTGGGAGTTGGGAGCGATTGGAGGAAAAGAAGGAGTTGGTTCGCGGTCCAGACGTGGCCGTGGTCGTAGGCGTCGGCCAAGACCCAATACGCGAGATCGCTTTCGAGGTTTTGTTGTGAGGTCGCTAAGCCAATGGCCTTGGGGCCGAGGATGGCCGTAGAGGCGAAGACGAGGAGGCGCATGCGCTCGATGGCGTCGAGGAGGGTGAGCTCGGCGAGGCGCTGATCCCCAAGGCGCATGGCGACAGTGGCGTTGGACAAGAAGGCGTAGAGTTGCTTGTCGTAGCGGGTGATGTTGGTGGTGGGGCTCTGACAGTCAATGCGCTCATCGTTGGTGCTGTGGGTGCCCAGGCCCAGTCCGAGTTGGAAGTTACCGCTGGGGGGACCCGCTGAGTGGAAGTGGTCGAGGTCGTATTGGATCTTTAAGACGAGATTGAGGGGGCCGCGCTGGGCATTGAGTTGGCATTGGAGTTGGGTGTTGCCCGAGAGCAGCTCGAAAGCGACCAAGGCGCGATAGAGCTCGATGGCTTCGCGGACCATTGCCGCGTCGCCGCGCTGCAAGTAGGCCTTGGCCATGTAAGGGAGCAGGCTGTAGAGGATGTGTCCCCGTTGTTGATCGAGTTGAGGTCGGGCAAAATCGGTGATGAGGGATTCGGCGACGGCAAGGGCAAAAGGCTGGCGTTGTGCATCATCGGCGAGGACGCCGACGAAGAGGAGGCGGGGCACATAGGTGAGGTGGCTCATCTCGCTGTTGGCGATGGCGCGCTCTGCGGCCGCGACGAATTGCTGCGCCCTGGGCGGATCACGACGG
>Ga0334884_1005298_pt1 | contig 12455 bp, 10 predicted proteins | sample GraSluR1_MG_7_FD_207215 | JGI IMG/M metagenome (GOLD analysis project Ga0334884, IMG submission 207215) | Sludge microbial communities from methane-producing bioreactor in Wageningen University, Netherlands - Granular Sludge_12_05 R1 | ecosystem: Engineered > Bioreactor > Anaerobic >...
CACCACACCCAACGTGGCGATCAGTGCCACACACCACAGCACCAGATATCTTCGTAACATGCAGACGCTCCCCAAACTTGGCAAAAGAACTCAACCTGCGCGCTGCGCCGGCTTCCGAACCACCGCCCCAGGCACACATCCTCAACACGCTACCAACCCCCCACGCCAACGTCAATGCCCCTTCCACACAATTGAAAATCCGCGCTTTCTTCTGGGAACCACGCGCCGCTGGGCGTCACGGCGGCCCCACGCGTCTCGAGGACAACCCCTGGCCAAGGGCGTTACAACGGGGGCCGCTGACAGCGCGCATGCCACTCGAAGCAAAGCAAAGACGCGCCAAAATTCCACGTCCCCCCGACGCCTACCCATGCGACCGAGGCGATGAGCCCCAACGCTTCGATTGGCGACGGCGCGGCGCAGTGCTATGCTGCCCCAGCCTCGGTGGCGCAAACAGTGCTCTCACGACGATGCCCTCACCATGCTCTCCTCTTGCCTGAAGGTCACTCAGTCCACCCTCCTCCTGGCCATCTTGGGGAGCTGCACGCTCGCCGCCGTCATGCCGGCGCGCGCTTTTGCCCAGTGCCCTGACACCGCCACCATGCAGAGCGACATCGCCCGAGCCGAGTCAGCCTACGTGCGCCGACAATACCTCGAAGTCTTGCGCCACCTGCGCCCCCTCCTCGCGCCGCAAAATTGTCTGCCCCTTGAACAGGAGATCGAGGCCTTACTCCTGGTGGGTGTCGCCCAACACGAACTCGGCGACCTCCACGCCGCCCAGGCAACCTTGCTCGACATGCTCAGGCTCGACCCCGACTTCGTCGCCGGCGCCGTCATTGACATCCCCACCTCCCTGATCACCTTCATCGATGACATCCAAATGCAGCATGCCGAGGAGCTGCGCCAGATCCGCATCGCCAAAGGACGCATCCAGGGCGTGGTCGTTGAAACCCTCTATGTCGTCGTCGAGGAGACGGAGAACCAATTCTGGATCAACTTCGTACCCTTCGGCGCCGGGCAATTTCAAAATGAAGATTGGGCCTGGGGAATCACCTTCTTGTCACTGCAGCTCGCCGCCATCGGGGTCTCCGCCCTCGGCGCCTCCATGGTCGAGGTCGTCCGCGGCGATACCTTCACCTTCACCCCCGCCGAAAGACGCGCCGCCGTCGCCTGGCAACAGGTCCAGATCGGTGGCGCCATCGCCTTCGCCGCCCTCTATCTAGGGGGAAGCCTACATGGCGTCTACCACTACGAACCCAGGCGCCGCAACGTCCTCCCCCCCCAAAGCGAAAGCCCAGAAGGCATCGCCCAAGCCACCACCACGTCGTGGCAGCTCTCGCCCCTGGGAGTCGACCGCGGGGCCGGCGTGGCATGGACCCTGAGCTTCTGAGCCCCACGCACGCGCGCACTCGGCACATGAGTCACCGCCCATGCCATGCGCCGCCACGAGCCATCTACGACGGCAACGATCAATAATTGGGCTGCGGAAGGAATCGCCCGTCCAAGCGATTCCCAACATAGAGACGCGCACTCCCTTCATAAATCCGCTGGTACACACCCAGGTAGCGCGTGGCCTTCTGCACGTAGTTCCGCGCCTCATTGAAAGGAATCGTCTCGACGAAGGCATCCAGATCCATCGCCGTGCCCCGCTGGGTCAGCCAACGTGCCACCTGGTGGGGCCCCCCGTTATAACCGGCCATGGCCAAAAAATGCCGCCCGTGAAACTTCTCGACCAGGCGCGCAAAATACCAAACGCCAAAGCGTATCGACACCTGATAATCCATGAGGTCATAAGGGCCGTAGGGATCCTGTCCAATGCTGGTCGCGATCTTGATCCCTGTCATCGGGATCACTTGCAACAAACCACGGGCGTTCGCATGGGACACCGAGTCGGGGTTGAATCCGCTCTCCACGTTCATCAAAGACCAAATGAGATAAGGGTTGAGACCCTCGGCACCACACTGGCGCTCCACCTCCTCGGGAAATGCCCGCGGATAGGCATCGGACCACTGCTGTGCCGCCGGCCCCCCTGGCAAACCCAACAGGCCGACGCGCGCCTGGCGGCGCACCATGTGGTAGTCTCCCACCTCCTTGAGCGCCGGCCGAAGCAAGCGCCAGATCTCGCTCTCCCGCTCCAAAATCGCGCGCTGCCGTAAGGCCAAGGCGCTTTGCTCGGCCTTTCCACTCGGCACAGGAAAACGACGCTCCTTCGTCTCGATGCCCCACACCCCACTGCCGCCACCGCGATTGTCCACCAAATGGCCATCCATGCTCAGAGACAGCGCCCAGGGCTTACCCAACCCCGGGCGCTTGCGGCCTCCCGCCACGCGCTGTAAGCCCCGGTACTCGAGCACCACATCCCGCAGCTCCCACCGTGCCTCCGCGTCCATACCCAACTCATGAAGGAAATGCGCCCGCGACAACCGGGGGAAAAGCTCGCCCAGCACCGCCTCGGCCCGCGCCAGCGCGCCGCGGGACTTGTGACCGTCCAGGTAGGCCTCAGACCACCGCGGACCGCAACCCTCATGGCGCACACTCGACGACGTCGCCACGTCGCGATGGCGGCCCTGCTCCCAAGGCGGGCCCTCCCAAAATATCTGCCCATCCGCGCCAATCCACTGCGCCGACCCGACCCCCTCCTCCCCATCCCCGCCAGGCGATAGCCGCACTTGTCCGTGGGCGATCTCTGCCATCCTGCTGCGCGCCAGCACACCGTAGTAATCCATCGCATAGTGCTCATCGATCTCGGCAAAGATCGACCGCGCCTCCTCACCCAGGCCTTGCGCCATCAGTGCACGACCCTGCCAATACCGCATCCGCGCCCACTGGCGCCCGCGCTGGCTCGCTGCCAACGTCGCGAAGCGCGCCGCAGCAGCCTCGAAATCGCCCGCCAAGAACGTCAAAAAGGCATAGTCCCAGCTCCCCTTGTCTCGCTCCGTCGCGCTCTCGTTCCACAACGCCAGCGCTTCGGCAAAACGCCCATTGTCCCGCAAAAAGGTCAACAGGTGTTCCGCCTGTTGCCGCCGCGCCAGCACACGGTCGCGCGCCCTGAGCGCCGTCAACGCATCATCGTACCGACCCATGTAGTTGAGCGTGCGAACCACATAGTTGTGCACCACCCGACATCCCATCTCTGGCACTTTCTGCCCCGCATCACAGCGCGCCACGAGCGCCTGCCACAGCGGCAAGGCCTTCGCATAGTCGCTCGACTCGTATGCGTTGCGCGCCAACTGCACCTCCAGCCGCAAGCCCTGCGCCGCGCTCAAAGACGCATCCTCTCCCCCCAACGCCAGCATGGCTGACTCCGCCAGGGTCCAGTGTCGGCCGCGCCGCAGACGATCGGCTCGGGCGAAGCGCTCCTCCCAAGTCGGCCTTGGCACCGCGACGCCTTGCCCCCTCAGCTCCTCCACCAAGGCCTCAGCCGCATCAGCCGCCCGAGTCCACGGCCACTGATCGATGATCCAGGCCAGATCACTCACGGCGCCACTTGTCTGCCCCTGGGCCATGCGCGCGCGCGCACGCCACAGAAGTAAGTTGGGTCGCTGTGGCTGATCCGGGTAGCTCTCCAGCAGTCGGCTCAACGCGCGCTCTGCCGCAGGCCATGCCTCGAGCTCGAATAACAAACGCGCCTCGGCCAAAACGGCCTCATGGTAGAGCGGGCTCGAACGCTGCGAAATGACCTGCCTCACCGACACGAGCGCCTCCTCACGCCGCGCGAGCTGCCACAGCAGACGAGCTCGGGCGAAGGCTGCGTAGTCGCCTGGAATCACCGCCGCCGGCGCCGCTTCCAAGACCGCCAGCGCCTCTTCCAAAGCTCCCCGCGCGTCCAGCAGCGTGGCCAGCGCATAGGCTGCCTGGCCCCGCACCCTCTCGACCTCAGCCTTCTGTGCCAACCAGCGCAGCATCGCCTCGCCAAGCACGAGGTCGCCATCAGCCAGGGCACAGCGCACCTGAACCAAGTCGGCGTGCGGCAAGCGCTGCACCTTGGCCAGCGCTGCGGCAGCCACCCCACCCACTACATTGCCGCTGGCCACGGCCACGAAGTCCCGCACCTCATAAGGCGACATCGTGATCACTTCAGTGGTCCACGCCTCGGCATCGCCTTCGATGCTCACCGATGACACCACACCCCGGACCTGCGCCCGGGCCACGGTCAACGACAGCACCGTCAACGTTCCCGCCACCAACAGCAGCCCAGCCACCCAGTGCCATCCCACTTGGCGACGCCCCTCAATCCTCCTGCTTTGGTCAGCCTTGGCCATGGTCCTCCATTGCAACACCCCGTCTGCCCAGCCATACCCTAACAACGTGGCCGAGGCAAAAAAGGATTCCAGGCAGAGAGCGCCTGGGACAGGGTGCGATGGACGACTAAGAGAAGGCCTCGATATGGCTCAGTGCCAGGCGCCGGGTCTCATCCAGAGCGGTCATCAGCTCCGTGTCCCGGTTGCGCCGAGCAAAGTCTTTACCTCGCTCCAAGACCCGCAAGGCGAGCTCGGGATGCCCCATGGCCAGGAGATCATCACCGATCTCCAAATGAAGCTCGCCGTTGTCGGAAGACTTGGCCATCAGCTCGTCGAGGATGCTCTTCCCCTCATGAATCGCACCCGACTCGATGAGCAGTAAGCCCCGAACCCGCTGATAGACCTCCTCCTCATCTGGAAAGGCTTTGCGAAAGCGATCGAGATAAGCGAAGGCCTCCTCGAAGTCCTTGCCCTCTGCCAAATCGCTGATGAGCTCCAGGTAAATGTCCTCGTAGGCCAACGCCGCGTGACGGCGACGCGACTTCAGAATCGATACGCAGCTCTCTTGAAAGGCTTCCCGCATCCCAACTCGAGCATAGGATTGCGCCGCTGCCCAGCGATCCAGGACATTCAAGCGCTTGGCGCTGAGCTTCTCCAATGCCTCGCGGTCATAGGATAAAATCTCTTCGTGGCGCTCGCGCTCCACCTCCGGCAGACCATCCCAATCATAGTCCGGGCTGTAGCCCAGCTCCTCGGCAAAGATGAAGGCCAACGTCGCCGCCCGCTCCTCCTCCTCTTCCAGGGCGCGCCATACCTCTAAGTCATCTTCTTCTTCTTCATACTCATCGCGTTCTTCGTCGTCGTCCTCTTCCTCTTCATCGAGAACGTCTTCCACATCCACACCAAGGTCGTCATCGAGCTCATCGCTCTGCGGGTCCGCCTCTCCGCGCTTGCGCTTCGCCATTGCAACGGCCTCCTCTTGATTTCTTGGGTCACGGCGGCCAAAGGACCGCACCATCTCACACCCCACGCTGCTGCTCGTGGGCTCCTAGCAGAAGCCACGATCCAGCGCAACCGTAAAACGCAGCCCCCAACGCCAAGTGCCATGACACGAGGCACCCAAAAGTGTAGACCCCCAGAGGTGGCTCGGCAATCCCCTGAGCACACCGCCACCCGCTACCCGCCCACGAGCACGACCCATGACTTCTGATCCCAATGACCTGAAATGGTGGGGCACCTTCGACGTACCCCTCAACACTGCCTGCTTGTGGCAGATTGGGCCACTCACCCTCGGCCTCCTGCGCCGCCCCCAAGAGTGGACCCTCGCCACCCACAGCGACAACAACCCCTTCAACGACACCCTCGTGCGCTACCAATGCGGTGACGCCTTGCCCGCGGCCGCGCAAGACATCCTGCGTTTTGGCTTCCGCACCACCTTCCCCCGCATTCACCTTGTCCCCGGACTGCCCGACAAGGCCATCTTGGTTCGCCCCCAAGCCCCATTCACCCTGGTTACGGGTGAGGAGGTCACCCTGCACACCTCCTCCCCCGTCTGGCTTCGGCTCCTGACGGATGATCCACCGCAATTGTTGGCCGAGATCCCCACCTCCACACCCCAACAAGCATGGCTAGGTCCCAATACCCGCGAAGGTGAGCTGTGTTACTTCAATAGAACCCGCGCCCTGCTCTCTTCCGATCCCATGCCACTCAACCCGGCCCGCGCATTGACCGCCTTGACCCTGCGCAACCTCACGGCCGATGCCATGCGCTTTGAACGCATCAAGGTCCCCCTGCGCAACCTCGCCCTCTACGCCAACGACCATGGCCAGCTCTGGACCCAAGACGTGACCGCCGTGCGCGAAGCCGACGGGAGTGTCTCTCTGCGGCTCGAAGCCGGACCACCTGCAGCAACTCCGCAAGCCACCCGCGTGGCGCCGCCGCAGGAACCACTCATTGGCAACACCTTTCGCCGGGTCTTCGCCGGACTCTTTGCCTAGCCACCCTCCTCCATCGTTGAGCACCGACCATGCAAAATCTTTGGAATTGGCTCCTCGCCTTCGTGGCCACCGATGCCTTCACCGCCGTACTCCGCGGTATGCTCATCTTGGCCATCGGCCTCCCCGTCATCAGGATCGCCACCCGCGCCTTCGGCACCTTCCTCTCCAAACGCCTCAGCCTGCCCCATCACCAGATTTTCCAACGGGTCATCTCCTACGCGCTGCACGGCCTCATCTTCTTCACAGCCCTGCGTGAGCTCGGCTTCGATCTCTCGGTCATCCTCGGCGCCGCCGGCATCCTCACCGTCGCCATCGGCTTCGCCTCCCAGACGTCAGCCTCCAACCTCATCGCGGGCCTCTTTCTCATGGGCGAGCGCAGCTTCGATGTCGGCGATTTCATCCAAGTCGGGACCTCCACCGGCACGGTCCTCGCCATCGATCTCCTCTCGGTCAAGCTTCAGACCGCTGACAACCTCTTCGTCCGCGTCCCCAACGACGCACTCATCAAGGCCGAGATCATCAACTACACCCGTTTTCCCATCCGCCGCATGAGCATCCTCGTCGGCATCGCTTACCGCTGCGACGTCGCCGCTGCGCGCCAAGCCATCCTCCAGGCCCTCGCTGAACACCCCAAGTGTCTGGCCGAACCACCGCCCCAAGTCTTCTTCACCCAATTCGGCGAATCTGAGCAGAGCCTCGAGGTCCGGGTCTGGGCACGGCGGGAGGACTACATCGAAACCCTTGGTCGCCTGCGGGAGACCATCAAAGCGGCCCTCGACGCGGCTGGGATGGAAATCCCCTTCCCCCACCGCACGCTCTTTCATCACCCCGCCACGGGTGCCAACGCCCTGCCTCCCGCCGCCGAAGCTCACCCTGACGCAGAAGCCAACTGACCCGCGAACCACAGACCGATCAACACCGCCTCCGCCGTATCGTGTCGCAAGGGCTGTACGGCAGGTCGTCCCTGCCGCCGCAGCAACGCCGTCGCCTCCTGCACCGCCTGCGCTTTGGCCCACGCTCCCGAACGCTGCGCCCCCTGCGGCCAACGCTCTGCCCGCCATTGCCCCGCGTCGACCCGGCAAAAACCAAGCCCCCGCTTCAACGCAGCTCGGCGCCACGCGTTGGCCAAAGCCCGCTCCCCTTCCACCACCACCCAACCCGCCGCCGGGCATGACTGCAACACGCCCCAGCTCGCCCGCCCGATGGCACTGCGGTTGGCAAAATGCTGGGAGCGGCACCACAACACCTCTCCTGCCACGCTCAGAAACGCGAAGCCCGCCCGCAAACCGAGGTCCACCGCCAAGATCCCTAAGGCTTCCTGCGACAAGGTGCGCTCAAAAGTCATGACGTCTCTCTGCGCACCGGCCTCACCCATCCCCCTCTTCTGAGGCCGCGGCGCGCGCCGCCGCATGGTAACAGTTGGGGAAAGAACGTCGCCGGTCGGCAAAGCCCACTGAGGTCAGCGTACACCCACCGCGACAGATCTCACCGTACTCACATCCAGCACAATCGCCTTGAAGCTCGGCCAGGTCGAAGGTCCGATTGAAAGAAAACGACGCGGGATCACGCCAAATGTCCCACAAGGACCGCTCCCGAACGTTGCCCTCGATGAAATCCCTCCGCCCATTACGGGAAGAGGGCAGCGAGAGACAACCCTTTACGTCGCCATGGCTCTCTATGCCTACGACCTCGATCCCAGCCCGGCATCCCAACCAAAAGGGCAAACGGAAGCGCTTCCCGCCGCGAATGTCGATCTCGTGTGGCCCGTAGTAACCGAGGTTGTCGCCAGCCACCAAGCGCGGTCCGCCAAGGCGCGCCAGCTCCGCCATGAGTGGCACCAAAACCAGAATGTCCGCTTTGTCCAGCACCCGCTCGCGGTGCTCCGAGAGGTTGCCAATGGGCACGCCCTGTTGAAGTTGCCAATTGCTCACCCCATAAAAGGACAACAGCCCCTGCATGGCCCGCAGGTCCCCCATGTTGGCCCGGGTCACATGGGTCACGATCGACACCCGCAGACCCGCCTCCCGGCACGCCTTGATGGCCGCGCACACCTTGGCAAAAGAGCCAGGCGCGCGGTTGGCATCATGCGCCTCTTCCATACCGTCCAGACTGAAGGCCCCTTGACTCACCCCTGCCTGCAGAGCTCGAGCCGTCTGCTCGGCACCCCAGCCAAAGCCATTGGAAAGCATGGAGACTTTCATCCCATGTCCCCGCAGGCGAGCGACCAATTGCGGCCAGTCGTCGCGCAAAGTCGGCTCGCCACCCGCCAAGGTCACCGCACGGCAGCCCAGACGCGCCAAATCGTCGCAGACTGTAAAGGCCTCGTCCGTGCTCAGCTCATCAGCCCGCGGCCGGCCGGCCCGCGAACCGCAGTGGCCGCAGCGCAGATCACACGCCAAGGTCAGCTCCCAGGTGCAGCGCCGCAGACGAAAACCTCGCTCCTCGAATAGTGCCAACATACTCGCCCTACCTTCGCCTCTTCTCCCCAAGCGACGCACCACGCGCCCACCGCTGCGGCTTGAATCTCCAGCATCTTGCCTCGCCCTTCCCCCACCCGCAAGACCAACCCAACAGGAAAGGAGCCCTCGCTCGGGGTTGACGCCACTGACGCATCATTGCTATTGATTTGTGGTGCCCTAGTCGTGTTGACAGGCCCCGGCGCTTGTGGCTTGTGTGGCACCTCTCCCATCGTGACAGTATGCGGACGCTTTTGGTACGTTTAGGTGGTTTTTGTAGTAGCCTCCATCTTCAAGTCTCTGCTGGGTCGTAACGACGAACCCAACCTGAAGGGTTTGTCAGGGGATCTGCGCAAGCAAGTGCGCAAGCTACATCAGGACGGCGACTTTCTCGCCGCCGGCGAGCTGCTCTTCCAGAACGCCCATTACGAAGCCGCCGCCGTCTATTTCTCGGAAGCGCGCAATCCCGCCCGCGCTGCCGAAGCGCAGGAGCTCGCTGGCAACGGCGCCCGCGCCATCGCCCTCTACAAGAAAGCCGGCAACCGCGTCCGCGCCGGTGAAATCTGGGGTGAGATGGGACAGTTCGAGGCAGCAGCCCTCGAAATGCTAGCCGCAGGCCTCAAAGAGAGAGCGGCTGATTACTACGCCCGCGGCACCTTCTACCGCAAAGCCGGCGAACTCTACCAGGAGCTCGGCCAGCACCTCAAAGCCGCCAAAGCCTTTCAAGACGCAGGGGACACCACCAATCAGATGGAGATGTTCGCCCAGGCCTTCGACATCGAGTTCGACATCGCCCGCGGAAACCTCAAGCTCATCGGTGCCGCTCGCGCCATGGCTGCTCAAGCCGCCCAACACTACATCTCCACCCCCGACGGCTTCGAACGCGGCCTCCAGCTCTATCTCAAAGCCGGCTACCCCGACGAAGCGGCTAAAGCCCTCGCCCAATCGGGACGCTACGCCGACGCCGCCAAACTCTTCGAAGATGCCAACAACTTTCACGAAGCCGCGGCCCACTACGACAGCGCCGCCATGCCAAGCCAAGCGGCCCAAGCGCGGGCCAGAGCCCTGCTCATGGAAGGGGACTCCGAACAAGCAGCAGCCCTCCTGATCAACGCTGGCCTCCTCGAACGCGCCGCCGATATCTACATCGATCTCCAACAGCCTGCCAAAGCGGCCGTACTCTTCATCCGCATGAAGAAGTTCATCCGCGCCGCCGAACTCTACGAAAAAGGCGGCGACCTCGAGAAGGCTGCCAAAGCTTACGAGGCCGGCAAGGCCTACGCCCGCGCCGCTGAACTCTTCGCCAAACTGAACGACCACGCCGGAGAGCTGCGAGCCTCGGCCTCCATGGAAGACTTCTATCGGGTCGGGCGCATCCTCGTCTCACTCGAAAAACTCGACGAATCCGTCGAGGCCCTCAAGCGCGTCGAACCCAGTGACCCCCGCTACCAGGAAGCCATGGAGCTCCAAGGCGACGTCCTCTGGCGCCGCAAGCAACACAACGCCGCCTACCACGCCTACCGCAACGCCTTTGGCGACTCAGACCCCAACGCTTCCAACATCCAGCTCCTCTACAAAATGGGGCGCTGCCTCGAAAACCAAGGCGACCCAGCCAACGCCACCCAGACCTTTCAACAGGTCATGCGTGTCGATCCGGCCTACCGCGATGTCGCGGTCCGCATTGGCCAGCTCGCCGCCGCGCCTGCCAACAAGGCCGTCGGCTCGGACGGCATCACCAACCGCGCCCCCTCGGCCATGCTCAAGAGACGCGCCCGACCCTCGAACCCGCGCCTCGTCCCCATCGAAGCCTCGTCACCCGTGCCCCACCGGCCCATGAGCGGCACCTTCTCGCCCCCAACGCCCATGTCCGTGCCCGCCGCACCGCAAGCACAACAACGCTTCGAAATCATCGAGGAAATCGCACGCGGAGGCATGGGCATCGTCTACCAGGCACACGACATCCTCCTCTCGCGGACCGTCGCCCTCAAGGTGCTCAGCAAACAGCTCCGCGACAACGACACCGCCAAAGAGTACTTCCTCCGCGAAGCCCGTGCCGCCGCCCAGCTCCAGCACCCCAACATCGTCACCATCTTCGATATCGGACGCCTGCCTGACGGCGAAGTCTATCTCGCCATGGAGTACATCGAGGGCAAAACCCTCAAACAAATCGTCTCCAAAGAAGGACCCCTCCCGGAGAAGTTCATCCTCCAAATCCTGGCCCACGCCTGCCGGGGACTCCAGTACGCCCATGACCGCAGCGTCGTCCACCGCGACATCAAGAGCGGCAACATCATGCTCGCCCGGACCGACCGCTCTCTCAAAATCCTCGACTTCGGCCTCGCCAAAGTCCTCACCGAAACCCAGAACGATCACACCCAAGCCATCGGCACGCCATTCTACATGTCACCCGAGCAAATCTTGGGCAACGAGCTGGACCACCGCTCCGACCTCTACAGCCTCGGCGTCACCATGTTTGAGCTGGCCACGGGAACCGTCCCCTTCTTCAAAGGTGACCTCCCCTATAAACACGTCCACGAGGAACCACCGGCGCCGCGCTCCCTCAACCCCGCCATCGGCGTCGCCCTGGAAACCATCATCCTCAAGTGCATGCGCAAAGCTCCCAAAGATCGCTACGGCTCCTGTAACGATATCATCAAAGATATCCGTAGCCTACAAGCATAGCCGCGCCACCCTCAGGCCTCTCGCAGCACCCCTGTCTCCTCACCTGGTTCCCAACGCCGCACCAAACGCGCGCACACACTGTAGATCGGCAGACCATCCTCTACACAATGCCGCTCCCGCGTGCTCAACGCCCACGTCTCCGCTCCCGGAACCTCGGCCACCGGCAGCAACGCATAGCCACTGTCACCCTGCAACGCCGCGCTCACCTCGTGGATGTAAGACCCAACGTCACTCTTGACCACCAGCACCCCACCGTCGCAAAGCAGCCAGCGCGCCATCGTCAAAAAGGACTCGTCGAGCAAGCGCCGCTTCGCGTGGCGCTTCTTCCACCACGGGTCAGGAAAAAGCACGTAGATCGCTGACAGCGACGCCTCTCCAAAGAGAATGGGCAAGGCCAAACGCGCGTCGCCGTTGATCACCTTCCCATTGTGCAGACCTGCCCTGTCAAGCCGGCGCTGCGCCACCTGACACAACCCGCGCTTGAGCTCGAGCCCAAAAAAGTGGGTCTCCCGGCGCGCCTGGCACAAACCCGCCAAGAAACGCCCCCGATTCGACCCCACCTCCACCTCCGCCGGCCGCGTAAAGTCGAGCCGCGCACCGAGCTCCATCATCCGCCTCAGCTCAGCGCTGCGATACATCAAATCGGCTTTGGGGATCCACGCCCCAAAAGGCTTCGCCTGCAACTCTTCCCATTCCGGATCTGCCACTCGCATAGCTTCTGTCTCTACTCTCCTCGCGGCAGCAAACGCGCCGCAACCTGGTGCAAAGCCTCCCGCAAAACCTCACCGCTGTGGGACGCCACCTTGCCTTCGGGCACCCTGACCTTCTCCTCTGCGGCCTCCTCCCCAACCCCTTGCGCCACCTCGAGCGTCCGCGGCAGAGACTGCGTCCCCACCACCTCCTCGCTCTCACCAACGAAGAGCAAAGACATCCGCTCACTCACCCTGTCGCCCACCGCCAAGATCCCCACCAGGAGCAAAACCATCATCGCCAGAGTCACCATGGTCATCTGATGGCTCTGGGCTGGCTTCCTCATCCGTCGTCGCGATCTGCGCATCTCACACCCCCACTCCTCTCAGCGC
>Ga0334884_1005299_pt1 | contig 12452 bp, 9 predicted proteins | sample GraSluR1_MG_7_FD_207215 | JGI IMG/M metagenome (GOLD analysis project Ga0334884, IMG submission 207215) | Sludge microbial communities from methane-producing bioreactor in Wageningen University, Netherlands - Granular Sludge_12_05 R1 | ecosystem: Engineered > Bioreactor > Anaerobic > Unclassified...
CCGTGGCGACCACATCACCCATCACCAAAATGGCATCGGTAGGCACGCGCAGTTTGCGATAGCGGTCCTCTTCCACTTGCCAGCGACCATCGACGCGCCGGCGCTGGCTGCTCATGAAGGATGAACCGTGTCGGTTCATTCCATAAGCGCCATGCAGCGCCTCGCGCAGACCAAAGTTGAGCCCCCCACGCAAAAAGTGGACAACACTCACCCGCTCCTCGGCGCTGGCCAACAAGGCGTCTCTCTCGGGCAACAAAGACAAAGTCTTGGTGACCGCTTGGGTCAGCGACAGGCTAAAGTCCATCCCCAATAACTCGGGCCGATTGCAGAGCTGCCGACCCTCAGGCGTCGTCGCGATATAACGACACAAAGTCGTCTCGTGGCTGCCGCTCAAGCGATACAGATGACTCTCACCACGACTGACGATTCTCTCTAGGATCTCCACCATGCTTCTCCCCTGTGGCTATTCCAGCCGCCCAATGCCTCTCTCGACGGATCAGCACAGCGCCCGGAAAGGACCCAGACGCCAGCAGCACGCCCCTTAACACATCAGCGTAGACTTCGCCACCCCTTTCGAGGCCTACATGTCTCACCCAAGAGGGTGCTCTTGCTGCCACCTACCTCAGTTGGCGCTGAGACCCAGGCGTTCGGCCTCCGCAGGGTTTTGCTGCGCTAGCAATGCATGGTCCGCATACTGGGTGATCACGTTGAACTCCGCGAGGAGGAGGTGCATTGCGTGATCCCGCGCGATGTAGTGCCCTTGGGCGCGCGCATAGTGCTGAAAGAGCTCACGGTCCACGCTGTGGAAGCCAAGTCGCAACGCGAGGTCGACCGCACGTTGTTCGTCCGCACCCATGGCCCGGCGCTGGTAGCCGAGAGGCACCAGGGCTTCAATGGCTTCTTCCTTGAGCTGCAGCAGGCGGGGTCGCACTTGGTCCGCCGCAGGCAACCCTTTCAAGCTCTCCACGACAGCACGCAAGCAGCGGTTGTAGACAGCCAAGACGGCCTGCGCCAAGGCTTCGGGGCTGGGCGCTTTCTCCGAACTCATGGACCTCTCCTACCGGTGCGATTAGGAACAGTCGATCATCAAGCCCCAGGAGACCAATGTCCCCGTGTCACCACTCGCGTTGTCCGTGACTTCCAAGGTCCAGTTACCATTCCCGGGTTGGCCGTAGAAGCTCGACAGAGATTGCTGGGGCGGCAGAGACAGCGTCGTGGGGTAGGTCCCAATGATGTCGTCCGTCGAGCCACCAGAGCGACTGTGCAAGGTGACCGGCGTCCCGCTGGGCCCCTTCAAATCAACCTTGAGATCACCGATATAGGTGTGTCGAATGAGGACGCTCACTTCAAGACCAGAGACCTGAGGGCAGTTGGTGCTGACGTTGATGGTGCTGGTCACCGTCGCGTTGTCGTTGATCGCCAGATTCGGGTTCACCGTGATATTGACGATGGGAGGCTCAACGCAGCCCAGGGCGCCTGTCTCATCAGCCATACAGACTTGGCCAGCCGCAGCGCAGGAGACGCTATCGACCGGGGTGAGGCAGCCCTGGCTGTCCTCCTCACAGGTCACCAAGAAGTCGCCATCACACAGCACGGCAGCGTCACATGTTGGCTTGAGCGAGCAGGGATCGACACACTCAGGCACATCCCCGCCGCTGTGGCACACCATCCCGACATCGGCACAATCGGTGCGGGTCTCAACCAAACAGGCGAGGTTGTTCACGCTGCAATCGATCAAAACATCGCCATCACAGCGCTGACCAAGGGTCGTGCAAGTCTCGAACTGTTCACAAGAATCATTGAATGTCACCATACAGACGGCGCCGTTCAACAACCCCTGACAATAGCCAAAGCCCGTGGAGGTCTGGGTACAGTTGGCCGCGACGTTAATCAAACACCCGTAAGGATCCATGCGACAGATCTGCAACACCTCACCCTGGCAGACACGCCCTTCGGCCAGACACAGATCCTGTCCTTGACAAGCTTGACTCTTTTGGCAGAGAGCCACATCGCCTTCGTCCTTGCACCCTGCTCCCATCATCCGGCAATCGTAAACGCGCTCTACGAGGCAACCATAGGCGTTGCGCTCACAAATGGTCAGGACCTCTCCCTGGCAGACGCGCCCTTCGGCATCACAGGGGTTTGGCAGACCAGCGCAGGGATCCAAGCCGCATACAGCCTTAGCGCCTTGCATCACACAGCTCGCCCCTTGGTCGCTACACTGCGTCCGCCGCTCTACCCGACAACCTTGAGCGTTCACCTCGCAGGTGACCACTTCATCACCATCGCAGGTGGAGCCCACCACCGTGCAATTGGACACCCCATCACAGGGATGCAGAATCACGCAGCTCGGTCCGTTGGGCGCGTCATTGTCGCAGGCCCCATACTGGGCATCGGTACAGTCGAGCTCATTGCGAATCTTGATGCAGCCCTCTTCGTCGGTGAAGCAAATCCGCAATTGGTTGCCCACACATTGGGCGCCCGCCTGCTCACATTCATTCTTTCCGAGGCAAGGGTCCACCGTGCTTTCGGGCAGGTCCACCAAATCGGCCGTGTCGTCGCTCACCTCCAGCGCGTCTGTGGCTACCTCTTTGTCATCATCACACGCCCACATCGCCAAGAGCAACAAAAACACAAGTATGAGCTTCCACATGCGCATGCCACCTCCGGTCAGCAAAGGTCCGTGCACTACAATAGCAGGCCGTTGCCAAATCTCAACCACCGCGCCACGGTGACCATTGCTGCTTCTTGGCTACGCCTGCCAGCCTCGATGGAGGCGTCGAAGGGTGCTCCGCGCAGCGAGGTGGCGAGCGCAGCCACAGAGCACGAGCGCCCCTTTGGCCATTAGTCGCCCAGGGCGCTCGGCGCTAGTCGCTGGGAGAGAAGACGAAGGGGAACTCGATGATACAGATACCACCATCGGGCTTATCGAAGCGCAGCCGCGACAGGGCGCGCTCCATACACTTCTCTACCTTGTCGTTGTTCATCGTCGTCGTGCGGACGAAGACATCCTTGACCGTGCCGTCCAGCATGACCTTCCAGGTCATGACGATTTTCCCCGAGAGGTTGGGCTCGGCCAGGAGCTGGCGCTCGTAACAGTTTCGGATGGATGACGCTGACTTCTGCACCACCTGGGAGATGTTGCTCGCTTTACAGAACTCTCCCTGTTTGGGTGCCTCGAACTTGACCTTCGGCCGCACTTTGGCCTGCGCCTTCTGCCCCAATCCCTTGCCACTGCCCTTGCTGGTTGCGATGTCACGATCGGCCAAACCACCGATGCGCCCCGAACCGAAACCACCGCCGCCAGCGCCACGCCCAATGCCGCCCATCCCTCCGTAGCCGTAGCCCGATCCAAAGCCCTCACCGTCACCAATGGCTAGCTGGTCCATGGCGTCGCCAAAGTTCCCGCCCCCACCGAAGAGGCTCTGGGCTCCCCCGGAACCAAACATGCTACTCGAGAGCGCCGCCTGGATACCCACCGGTTTGTCGATCTTCTCAATGACCCGGGTGTCGATATCCAAAAAGGTGGTTTCAGGGTCTTCCGGGTCCGCCTCGCTGAAACGTTGATCGTCCGCAGTGGTCTCCACGGTCTCATCGACCTCGACCTCGACGGTCTCCTGAATCACTTCGGGCTTCTCTTCTTTCTCATCAGCCGAGGTCAAGATCTCGACCCAGCGCTCGTCGAGCTGGGCAAAACCAAGCTGTCTTTCCGTATCATCCGTCCAGAGCGCCCAGAAGAGCAGCGCCCCTTGGGCCAGGAGGCTAAGCAGGAAGGCCACACCCAGCACCGAGAACAGGGCAGCCGTGAGGCCCACGGCGACGCCGCGCGGTCCACCGAGCGTCGCCGCGCGTCTGATCGCGGCCTTGGGGACGGTGTACTGAAAGACCACATCGCTTTCACCGATCTGGATGATGCCCCAATCGTCGCTGGTGAGATCGATGCGATAGACTTTAGCCGAGACGCTCTTGCCATCGGCACGCTCGACCTTCTCGGTCCCTACGGCCTTGGCCCACGTCTCGGACAAGGTCGAGAACTCATGCATCTTCCCCTTGAGTTGCACCCGCCCGCCCATCTGGTCGGTCACGTACAGGGAATGGCAGTCCCCACCCTCGCGCTTGAAAACACTGAATCCTTCGGGAAAGCCCAGCGGCGCCAGAGGAATCTCACAGCTCGGCTCCATCCCGGCGCGCAATGTCGATTTCGAGAAGTTCTTGTCGCTCACCATACGGTTGCGAAAGAGAATCGCAATGCGAAGGTTTGTTTTCTTGATGCTCACCGCCTGCTTGCCTCCAGATTCTCCAGATCTTACGGCCGAGGGAACGTGCCGCTTCTCGGCGCGTCGGCTGAAATCGCGCCCAAGCCGAACAGATCTATATTGTCCCAGGTAGGTCGTCAACCGCGTCGCCAACTGCCACGCCCCTGTGGCGAGTGCGGGCGCGCAGCTCGCGTGCAGGTCCGACACGGGCCAGGCGCAGAAGTTCCGCAGGCAGTAAAAATTTTTGCCTCCGCAAGCGATTCAGCCCATCATCGCGACAAGGTCTTGCGTTTCCCAGTGAGCGATCCCGTGCCACCCCATCCGCTCTCCGCCATCGTCACCCTCCTCCCCATCGCTTGCGCCGTCATCGTCCACGGCGCGGCGAACGCCAACCCCGTGCCCAATCATTGGGTTGAGGTCGTACCGGGTGAGGTCTTGGTGCATCAACAAGGGCGGGAGGCGCTGCATGCGCGCTTGCGTGACACGGTCTTTCGTGCCGAAGCGACCCAGCCCCTGCCCGATCCTTATGTTGGCGCGCCGCTGCGCTACGATGGCGCCGTGGTTGCCATCCGCGTCGACGATGAAGACCTCTTTTTGACCAGCGCCGCCTGGTTGACGGGCGCCGAGACCATCGTCCTGCATCATTTAGATGCGCAGTGGCCGTTGGTCGTCGAGCGCGTGGACCATCGCTTTGACCTCGCTTTGCTGCGCTGGTCGACGCACGCCCCGCCGCACGTGGAAGCCATCACCATCGCCAAGGCGACGCCCATGGTGCTCTATGCGCTGCTCTCACCGCAGACCCCTTACGAGCAACTGGCGACGGCCTCAGTGAGTCCGCACGCTGCGGCGGGCGAGCTGCACTGGCGTGCCACCATCGCCGCGACCAACGGTTATCCCCTCTTCAATGCCCAGGCAGAGCTGGTAGCCGTCGTAGTGGCGCGCAGCACCTCGGCGCCGACCAAAGAGGGGCTGGCCATCGGCTGGCCGGTCATTCAGGCATTCCTCGAGCCCGACCCGGATCGTGCCGACGCGCGCTTGCCCGATCGCGTGCACGAGCACCGGCAAGCACCGGTCCCCGCCACGAGCGTTGAGGCGCCCTATGGCTGGTGGGTTGGCCAGGACGGACGGCGTTAGCATGGGCGCTCTCGTCGACAGGGTCCGCCACTTCATGGACGAGACACCGGCCATCGGCGGTGCCGCCATCGATGTCGCCCTCTCGGGCGGCAAGGACTCGGTCGTCCTGGCTGCCATCATCCAGACCTTGGCGCCTCGCTTTGGCTGGCAAGTGCGCTTGCATCACATTCGCCACGCCTGGCGCGACGACTCGGCCGATGCTCAGGTGGCCAGCGCCGTGGCCACCGCCTTGGCGCTCCCTTTGTTGGTCACCTCGCTGCCACCGCCACAGGATTTGGCGGGCGATGGCCCCGAGGCGACAGCGCGTCAGGCGCGTTACCACGCGCTGCGTGACGCGGCCGAGCAGCGAGGTGCGCCCTTTATCGTTACGGGTCACCACGGAGACGACAACATCGAGACACTGCTGTGGCGGCTCCTGCGCGGCTGTGGCCTTGAAGGGCTCGCCGCCATTCCGCCGCGGCAACGGTTGGGGCCGCGCGTCGCGTTGTTGCGGCCCCTGCTCGGCGCCGGGCGATCCGACGTGGAGGCCTTCTTGGACAGCAGCGCGCTGCCGTGGCTCGAAGACCCTACCAATCGCGATGAACAGCATGTGCGCAACGCTCTGCGGCACCAGGTCATCCCGCACTTGCGCCGCCTGTGTCCGCGCCAAGACCTGGCCAAAGCCTACGCCTCACTCCTGCTGGTGCGCCAAGACGTCTCCGCTTTTCAGCGCCTCATTGCCGCCCAGTTGCAACAGGTCCACTTCACGGACGAGCGCGCCGCCTACCTCCCCTCGTGCCTCTTGGAGGAGGCGCCGGAGGTGGTCGCTCAATTGGTACGCCACACGGCGCGACGCGTGGTTGCAGCTTTCTGCCCCACCCAGCGCAGCGTCCGAAGCGCCTTGGAGTCTTTCGCCAAGGGAGGTCGCGCCGCCTGGCGAGACGAAGCCTTGCTTTACCGGCGCGAGGGGCCTTATGCCGTCCTGCGGGCGCTCGACGCGCAGCCACCCGTGGCCCCGACCTCCCTGATGCCCGTGGCCGCAGCGTCCCTCACCCACTGGGAGGATCTGGTGCTGCTGCAGGAGCAGTTCATCCCCTTGAGTCCGCCGACGCGGCGGCGCTCGACCCTGTGGCTCGATGCCGCGGCCTTGCGCGGCGCCCTCACTCTCCGCCCGCTCGGTCAGGTAGAGGGCTTCGTCCCCGTGGCCGGCGCCACTGCCAACTTGGGAAAAATCACCGCAGCCATGGGCATCCCACCTCCCTGGCGCGCGGTACACCCTGTGCTGTGCGACGACGCCGGCCCCCTGTGGATTCTCGGCGGCCCTCGGAGTGAACGCGCCCAGCCTCCTCGCCTTGGCGTAGCGGCGCTTCGGGTTGAGTTAGTAACGCTCCCGTGGTACCTGGCCAAAGGCAGAGATCCCGATCTGCCCCGACCTGCGCGGACACGTGAGAGGCCCTCGTGAGCGTCGGGGTGGGGATCTATGGCGATGACCTGAGACAGGCCCCGGCGGCAAGGAAAAATGCGGACGCCAGACGACAACGCCCTTGGCTCGAAACAGCGGAGCATTATAATTGCAGCGGCCCTTTCGTTGGGGTGTCCTGTGCTATGGTCTGAGAAAAGCGAACGCGTTGAAGCTGTGCAACACAGCGGGTTGCTCATTTTGCCTGCAGGTCAGCCCGGACCTTCGAGGCTCAAGAGGAAGGAAAGATAAGTGAAGCAAAGTCACAAGACCATACTGCTCTGGGTCATCTTTGTGCTGGTGCTCGTGCTCATTTACCAAGTCATGGTGACCCCCTCATCGACGACCCAGAAGATCAAGTTCAGCGAGTTCACCGAGGCCGTCAAAAGCGGGCATGTTGCCTCCATCGAAGCCAAGGGCATGGAGGTGCGCGGACAGTTCACCGACGCGGGCAAGGAGAAGTTTTCCGAGGAAGATTTCGAGACCTATGGGGTCATCGACGCGGAGATGCGGGATCTCCTGGAAGAGCACGCCATCGCCTATGAGTATCAGCCAGAAGAGTCGGGCTCTTGGTGGCAAGGGGTGCTTTTCTATTGGTTGCCCATGATCTTCCTCATCTTCCTGTTCTTCTTCCTGATGCGTCAACTGCAATCGGGTGGCGGCAAGGCGATGAGCTTTGGCAAGAGCAAGGCCCGTCTCCTCAACGAGAACGACAACAAGGTCACTTTTGATGACATTGCTGGCATCGAGGAGGCCAAGGCCGACCTCGAGGAGATCGTCGATTTTCTCAAGGATCCCAAGAAGTTCACCCGGTTAGGCGGCCGCATCCCCAAGGGCGTCTTGCTCATGGGCTCACCGGGAACGGGTAAGACCTTGCTCGCGCGCGGCGTGGCTGGCGAAGCCGGCGTGCCCTTTTTCTCCATCTCGGGCTCGGACTTCGTCGAGATGTTCGTAGGTGTTGGAGCGAGTCGGGTGCGTGACCTCTTTGAACAGGGCAAGAAGCAAGCGCCTTGCATCATCTTCATCGACGAGATCGACGCCGTTGGACGCTACCGTGGGGCTGGCTTAGGGGGTGGACACGACGAGCGCGAGCAGACCTTGAACCAGTTGTTGGTGGAAATGGACGGCTTCGAGTCCAACGAGGGGGTCATCCTCATGGCGGCGACCAACCGCCCAGACGTCCTTGACCCTGCCCTCTTGCGCCCCGGCCGTTTTGACCGCCGGGTCGTCGTGCCGCCGCCCGACGTACGCGGCCGCATCGGGATTCTCAAGGTGCACACCCGCAAGACGCCCCTCGATCCCAACGTCTCCTTGGAGGTCGTGGCGCGGGGGACCCCAGGTTTTTCTGGCGCCGACCTCGAGAATCTCGCCAACGAAGCGGCCCTCGCCGCGGCGCAGCGCGGCGCTGATCGGGTGGAAGCCGAAGACTTCGAAGACGCCAAAGACAAGGTCATGATGGGGCGTGAACGGCGCTCGATGTTCGTTTCGGACAAGGACAAGCGCGTCACCGCCTATCACGAGGCGGGCCACGCCTTGGTCGCCAAGCTGCTACCGGCCTCCGAGGTCGACACGGTGCACAAGGTCACCATCATCCCCCGAGGCAGAGCCTTGGGCGTGGTCCAGCAACTCCCCGATGACGATCGGTTGAACGTCACTCGGCAGTGGGCCCTCAACCGCATCACTATCGCCATGGCGGGGCGTGTGGCCGAGGAGATCATTTTCAACCAGCTCACGACCGGCGCGGGCAACGATCTGGAGCAGGCCACGAGCATCGCGCGAAAAATGGTACGCGAGTGGGGCATGAGCCCCGTGATGGGTCCCATCGCCTTTGGCGGTCACGAGGACCAGCCCTTTCTCGGCCGAGACATGGCCCAGCCCAAGGACTACTCGGAGCAAACGGCCCAGATCATCGATGCCGAAGTGCGCCGCATCCTCAACGAGCAGTATGAGTTGGCCAAGACCCTCCTGGAGGACAGCATCGACCTCCTCAAGCAGTTGGCCGACGCCCTCCTCGAGCACGAGGTCCTCGACGGGGCCCAGTTGGACATCCTCATTGAAGAGGGCCCTGAGGCCTTGCGGGCAGAGCTCGCCAAGAGCACGTCACGCAACAACAACGGCAGACAACCCAAGGCCGCCTTCACCTCCAAAGCCAAGGCGCGCCGCTCCAAAGGCGAACACGCCCCCATTGAGCTGACGCCCTCCAAAGCGACAGAAGCTTAGCCGCGCCCATGTCTTTTTTTTCGCCCACGCCTACCGTGCTGTGTCCTTACCGCCCTTGCCAGGTGCGACATGCCACGGGCGTCGTCGATTTGCCGCCCTTGCCCCTAGCCTTTTGGCCCGCGGCATCGGTGCCGGCCCTGCCGGGCTTCACGGCCTATGTCGTGCCAGATGACACGTGGCACGAAGGGCTCCCCATCGAAGGCTTGGCGCCAACCCTTCACGCCGTTGGCGGCACGCTCTTGATCCCTGATCGCGCCCGCGCATGGCTCCCCTATGCGGGGCAGGCCGCGCACCCCTACGGCAGCGCCCTCGAGGGTTTCGCCCGGCGACCACAACGCGCGTGGCACGCAGCCGGTCAGCGCCTCAGCCTCGACCGCCCCGTCATCATGGGCATCGTCAACACCACGCCGGACTCCTTCAGCGATGGTGGTGCTTATGTCTCCCTCCCGTCCGCCCTCGCCCAGGCCCGCCAGCTCGCGGCCCATGGGGCAGACGTCATCGACATCGGAGGCGAGTCGACCCGCCCAGGGGCGGCAGAAGTCGAGCTGGCAGAAGAGATCGACCGGGTCATCCCGTTGCTGGTCTCTCTCAGCCAAGGCTCCCCCTTGGGCTGCCTCATCTCGGTGGACACGCGCAAGAGCGAACTCGCGCGCCGTGCCCTGGAGGCAGGCGCCAATATCATCAATGACATTAGCGCCTTGAGCGATCCAGCCATGGCCGAAGTCGTGGCCGAAGCCGGGGCAGGCTTGGTCCTGATGCACATGCGTGGCACCCCGGCGACCATGCAGTCGGACCTTCACTACGACGATCTCTTCGCGGAGATCGTCGATTTTCTCGAAGACCGGCTTAGGCTTGCCTTTGGCGCCGGTATCGATCTACGCTCGGTGGTCATCGATCCCGGCATCGGTTTCGGTAAGGGCCTGGCAGACAACCTCACGCTGCTGGTGGCAGCCAACAAGCTCGCCGCTTTGGGACGTGCAGTGCTGCTGGGACCCAGCCGAAAGCGCTTCCTCGGTGAGATCTCCGGCCGCCCCGTAGAAGAGCGTGGCGCCGCGACGGTAGTCGCCGTCAGCATCGCGATCTTTGCGCAGGCCGATATCTTGCGTGTTCACGATGTTGCGGCAGCGGTCGATGCCAACGCCCTTTACTTGCATCTCAAAGATCGTCTCTGCTTCACTGCTCTGCACCCCCATTGACGGGTGCTCTCTCGACTCTCTCCTGTGACCCCCCTACGACTCGCTCTTGCCGCGCATGCTCACCTTTTTCTCCAACGCCTTTCAAGGCTTCTCCACCCTCGACGTCGTCGCCGCCGTCATCGATGTCGTGGTGGTTTACTACCTCATCTACCGGGTGCTCCTTCTCATCAAGGGCACCCGTGCGGTGCAAGTCCTTGCGGGTCTCGTCCTGGTGATGGTGCTCTATTTCGTCTCCCAGCAGGACTATCTGGGTTTTGCCACCCTCAACTGGCTCTTGGAGAAGTTCATTGCCTCCTTCGTGGTGATTTTGGTGATCCTCTTCCAAGACGACATACGCCGCGGGCTGAGTGAGATGGGGAAGACCAGCCACCTGGCCGGCCTCTCCCAGCTCGAGCAGACGCACTTCCTGGAAGAAATCGTCAAGGCCTGTGCCTCCCTTGGGGAGCGCCGCATCGGTGCCCTCATCGCCATCGAGCGCGAGGCCTCCCTGAGCGCCTATGCCGCCGAGAGCCTCCGGATCGACGCTGCCGTGACCCGTGAGTTGCTGGTCTCACTCTTCATCCCCTTCCGTGCCAACCCGACCCACGACGGTGCGGTGATCATCCGCGGCGGCCGTATCGCAGCGGCTGGCTGTTTCTTGCCCCTGACGGCGAGTACCAAGCTCGACAAGAGCTTGGGCACGCGGCATCGCGCGGCCATCGGCTTGAGTGAGGTCACGGACGCAGTGGTCATCGTCGTCTCCGAAGAGACGGGGATCATCTCCGTGGCCTTCCGCGACGAGTTGACGCGCCGCTTGAGCACCGAGGAGCTTCGGGATCTCCTGCAGAAGCTCTTCAACAAAGAAGCGCTGGACGACCCAGGCCTTGGCTCGGGCTCCATCCTCAAACGACTCCGTCTCCCCCGCCGTGGGCGCCGCGCCGTTGCCGCGCCAGAAAACCAAGCGTGAAGCTCATGCGTCGGCTCTTTTTGGACAATCTCCCTCTGAAGATCTTTGCGCTCATCGCCAGCCTCGTACTCTTCGCGGCGGTTCAGCGCGATCGCGGCACGGTGACGTCTATCGAGGTGCCGATATTGGTTCGAGTTCCCAGCGGCTTTGTCCTCACCGAGGAGCCACCGGCCACGGCCTCTGTCATCATTCGTGCGCGGGCCTCCAAGCTGAAGGTCTTGCGCATCGACGAGATCGGGCCGCTCTCCTTGAGCCCCGTGGGCACACCGGGGCGCACCAAGGTCTCTTTCCGCCCGGAGATGCTCTCGCTGCCGGCGGGTGTCGAGGTCGAGTCTTTTCAGCCCCCTTCGGTGACCCTCACCCTCGAATCGATGTCGACGCGGAGTGTTCAAGTGAGCGCCGATCGGGCCCTTAGCGGCGCCCCGCCTCCGGGCTATCAGCTCGGCGAGGTGAAGTTCACGCCGGCCCAAGTCGAGATCGTGGGTCCCAGCTCCGTGGTGGAGGTGGTCAACCAAGTCTTCGTCGAACCCATCGATCTCACTGGTCGCACCCGGGCCTTCACCGTTGACCGGTGGGTGGTCCCAGATCGGCGCGGCATCAAGATTTCTGGCTCCGCTCGCGTCTCGGTTCAGATCGACATCGTCCCCAAAGCGCGAGAGCGCGTCGTTCTCGGGGTCCCCCTTTTAGCGGTCAACCTCGACCGCCCCTATGAGATCATCCCCTCCACCATCGACCTGGTCCTCGTCGGTGAAGACGAGGCTCTGTCCCACATCGATCCCGCCAAGCTGGTCGTCTCCATTGACGGCAGCGAAGACCAGCTCGCGCCGCCGCGCTCGCGTCAGCTCCAAGTCTCGCCCCAAGACGTCTTCAATTTACCCCCCGGTGTGGGTGTCAACGACAGCAAATTGCCCACGATTTTTCTTCGCACCCTGCCCGAAGTCGTCCCCGAAATCCCGCGACCCGTCCTCGGTCCCGAAGAGGACCCCGCGGCACCTGACGAAGCGCCTGACCCCTCCCCATGAAAGGACCCTCCATGCGCAACTACTTTGGCACCGACGGAATCCGCGGCCTCGCCAACACCCCACCCATGACGGTGGAGATGGCCCTCCAGCTCGGCAAGGCCATCGCCGCGACCTTCGGGCAGAACAACAAAGCACCCAAGGTTTTGATCGGTAAAGATCCGCGGCGCTCAGGCTACATGTTCGAGTCGGCCCTCGCCGCCGGCGTCAACGCCATGGGCGGCGATGTGCTCTTCACGGGTC
>Ga0334884_1005306_pt1 | contig 12443 bp, 11 predicted proteins | sample GraSluR1_MG_7_FD_207215 | JGI IMG/M metagenome (GOLD analysis project Ga0334884, IMG submission 207215) | Sludge microbial communities from methane-producing bioreactor in Wageningen University, Netherlands - Granular Sludge_12_05 R1 | ecosystem: Engineered > Bioreactor > Anaerobic >...
AGGAAATGTGATTAATCCGCTTCTTTCTCTTGCTGATTCAGAAGTTTATTCAATTCCAATATTACTTATGATAGGTTGGCGAGGTGAGCCGGGCGAAAAAGATGAGCCTCAACACATTAAACAGGGTAAAGTCACCATTCCACTACTAGAAACATTGAAGATTCCTTATGAAATACTGCCAAAGAAAATTATTGAAGCAAAAAAAGTTTTAGAAAAGGCTGTGCATTTTATGAAAAATCAAAATTCTGTTTATGCTCTGGTTGTGCGCAAGGGAACTTTTAAGGATTATTTATTAAAGAAAAAACCTCAGGCTTGCTACAAGTTGTTTCGCGAAGAAGCTATAAAGATTATAGTAGATAATTTAGGAGATAAAGATATTATTGTTTCAACAACAGGAATGACATCAAGAGAATTATTTGAATATCGTGAAAAAAAAGGGTTAGGACATGAAAAAGACTTTTTGACTGTTGGTTCGATGGGGCATGCTTCAAGGATTGCTTTAGGGATTGCTTTATCAAAACCCAGTCGTCAGGTTTATTGTTTAGATGGTGATGCTTCAGCAATAATGCATATGGGGGCTTTATCTACCATAGGAAAGGTCGCGCTTAAAAATTTTAAACATATAGTTATTAATAATGGTTCTCATGAATCTACTGGTGGGCAACCAACGGCTGGTTTTATAATTAATATAGCTGGTGTTGCTAAAAATTGTGGTTATAAATTAACTTTAACCAGCCAAGATCTAGGTGATTTTAAAAACAAATTAAACGAACTAAAATCAAGTGACGGACCATCTCTTTTAGAAATTAAAGTGTCTAAGGGACATCGCGATGATTTAGGAAGGCCCAGTATTTCTCCAATAAAAAATAAAGAAAATTTTATGCGATTTTTGCAAGAGAATTAAAATCGTTTTTTATTTTATGATATTCATAAAACCCAAATCTACTAAATTTTATAAAATGCCCACAGGGGTTTATTTTGGTCGCGAAAGCTTAATAAAGGCACCACGTATTCTAAAAGCTAAAAAGGAATTAAAAAAAGGGCTTTTAATTAATGGTTCTCATCTTTCAAATGATTTTTATTTTTCTAAATTTTTATTAGATTTATCTAAATCCATAGAAGTTGTTCAATACCCATTTAAAATTTCTAAGTCCAATTTTTCCTCAATTAATGAATTGACAGATTTTTGTCGTTTTCATAAATTTAATTTTATATTGGCGGTAGGCGGTGGTACTATTCTGGACACAGCAAAATGTGCAGCTATTTTAAGTTTCAATAAGGGCAAAATCGAAGATTATGTAAAAACAAAAACAAAAGTTTTGCAAAATAAAGGTCTTTTGTTTATAGCAATACCAACAACAGCTGGAACAGGTAGTGAAGTTAGCCCTTGGGCTACTGTATGGGGAAATGATTATAAGAAATATTCTTTATCATCATCGCAATTTATGTTTCCTGATATTTCTTTCGTTGATCCGGCTCTAACCGATTTGTTGCCCCCTTATGAGACTGCAACTAGTGGCATAGATGCTTTATGCCAAGCAATTGAATCTTATTGGAATGTAAATCACAATCCCGTTTCTGGTAAATATGCTCTCGAGGCAATAAAAATAATTAGTTGTAATCTTGAGAGTACGGTTAATAAACCAAATCAAAAATTTAGAAACAAAATGGCCTGGGGTTCATTATTAAGTGGCTTAGCATTTTCGAATACCCAAACTACTATTTGCCATGCCGTTTCTTATCCTATTTCTATTCATTGGAAAATTGCTCATGGTCAAGCTACTTCTTTAACTTTGCCAGTTTTTTTTGAATATATAGTTCCTATTTTACCTATTAATCGTCAAAAAAAATTATTGGAAGCAATTGGATCAAAAACAATAAATAAGGCAGCTGATAAAATTAGAAAATTAATGCTAAATATTGGATTAAAAACATCTTTTAGAGAATTAAATATAGACAAGAAAGGCATTGGTATTATTACAAAAGAAGGTTTTCATCCAGATCGTATGAAAAATTCACCGCTGGTACCTTCTCTTCGAGAATTAAAAAACCTTCTAGAGTCTATTTTATAAAGAATTCTTTTGGTTATTATAAAGATTGAATTTATTTACAATTATTAAATTTTTAAGAAAATTTTACAATATGGGTCAACAAAAAATACAGTTTAATGAAAAGAAAATAGTTTTTAGTCTTCAGCAGATTAAATCATTCCTGGACGAAGAAAATATAAAATATTGGCTTAATTTTGGCACTTTATTAGGTGCTGTTAGGGATAAGAAGATAATTAGTTGGGACAATGATATTGATTTATCTGTTTCTGTTTCTGAAGTTAATAAGGTTCTAAAAATTATTCCAAAAATGTCTAAATTAGGATGGCGGGTTGATGTAACTGATCCAGCAATTTATTTTTCAAAAAACAAAGAAACTTTGCCAATAGGAATATCTATTTATAGATTTTTTGAAGATAAAGCTTGGGTTTTTTGGATAAATAAAGATCCTAGGTTTTATGCAATTACAAAACATTTTTACAGGATTGCAGATAAGATAAAATATAAAAAGTATCATAGAAAGATTCCTTTTTTGGAAAAATTTTTATATAGTTTAATTCCGTCTTCTTTTCATTCCTTGACTAGAAAAGTATTTTTTAAAATTAGTTATTTTTTTGGGAAAAAAGACACCATCTTGTTATTCCCTCGCAAGATGATTGATAATTTAGATCAGATAGAATTTTATAATATGAAATTTAATATCCCATCTTTAGTAGACGAATATTTATCACTTGCATATGATAAAAACTGGAGAAAATCTAATCCTTTTTGGACATATGAAAAAGCAACTGGAATAAATTATGATTTTTTTAATCATAATAATCGTCATAAATATCCATTATTTTAAATAAGTTAATATTGTGCATGAATCAAAGCCAACGCCTTTTAAGAAATTGAAACTAAGTAATTATTTTTTTTATTTGATTATTTGATATATTCTTTAAAAGGATTTTAAAACACGGAAATATTTTAGTTAAACGCGTAATTTATAAAACATGAAAAAGATAGTTTTTATATGGAATAATTTTTTAATTGGTGGGACAGAAAAAATGTTATTGGATGTATTAAAGAATCTAGACAGAAGTAAGTTTGACATAAGCATTATAACGATTTTAGGAACTGGTATAATGGAGAAAGAGTTTAGGCAATTAGAATGTTCAATATTTTTTGCTGGATTCAAGAAATATCCTTCATCATTTTTTTTAAAGGCAGTATGGTTTTTGAGCCTTCCTTTTATTCTTTTGAGATTAGTTTTGATTCTTAAAAGAATTAATCCAGATGTTTTAGTTACTTCTTTGTACCAAGCTGACATTTTAGGTTATTTAGCAAACATCGGCTTGAATAAAAGAATGGTTTCTATTCAGCATGATGTGGTTAAAAAAACTTCAGTTATTAGATGGTTGAAGATAAAGGCTTTTAAAAAAGCAGATAAAATTATAGCTATCTCAAATGATGTTAAGCAGTTTTTAATAGAGCATTTTAAAGTTTCTTCTTCTAAGATAGAAGTAGTTTATAATGGTGTAGATTTTGATAAATTTTTATCTTATCAAAAATCAGATGATCAGTGGAAACCAGTTTTTGGTATTATTGCTCGTTTAGATAAAATAAAAGGTCACATTTATATTTTAGAAGCTTTACAAAAATTAAAGAGTGAAGGAGTTAAATTGCCAGAATTTATCTTTGTAGGGGATGGTGCTGAAAGAGAGAATCTAGAGAATTTTGTTAAAGAAAATAATTTATCTAATGTAAGGTTTGTTGGAGAAATGCTAGATATTGGGCACTATTTAAAACAAATGGATGTTTTTGTTTTTCCTTCTTTGTCAGAAGGTCTAGGCATTGCAATTCTTGAAGCTCTTGTTGCTAAAAAACTAATTATAGCATCAAATATCGGAGGTATTAAAGAATTAATTAAAGACAGAGAGACAGGTTTTTTAGTAAAGCCAGGTAATATTGATGATTTATATAAAGCTATAAAATGGGTATTAGAAAATAAAGAGGACGCAATCAAGCTCAGGGAGAAATCATTTGAATGGATTAATAAAAATAGACATCTTTTTGACATTAAAGAAGTTTCTAAAAAATACAGTAAATATTTATGTTCATAGATAAAGAAAATAATTCTGTTCTTGGCAATGTTTCTTTTACTTTCGGTACAAAAGTTGTGGTTTTGTTTTTTAGTCTTTTAGCTGGTATTGTTGTTGCTCGTACTTTAGGTCCTGCTGGAAAAGGTCTTTTGGCAGTTATTGCAATGGTAGGCACGACAGCCGTTAATTTGGGAAACTTAGGAATAAATGCGTTTAATACTTATGCTGTTTCTAATAAAAGCATTGAAAAGAAAAATATTCTTGGTAATTCTTTTTGGGCAGGGTTAATTCTCGGGATAGTAGGTTTTGTTTTGATTTCAGTGTTAGCATTGCATTTTCCTGTATTTTTTAGAAATATTCCAAGAAGCTATCTGCTTCTTTATTTAATATCTTTGCCTTTTCTTTTTTGGTCGAATTTTTTTAGTGGTATTTTAACTGGAGAACAAAAGTTTAGAAAGCTCAATATTTTTTCTATAATTACTCAGGCAATAAATTTGATAGGAGTAATTTTATTATTATTAGTTTTTAAATTAGATGTTTTTTATGTTCTTATTTGGTATGCGTTAATAAATATTATTAGTGCTTTATTACCAATGGGATTTGTTTTTTTAAAGAATGGTGTATTTTTAGGTTTAAACTTAAAGGTTTTAAAAACAACTTTAAATTATGGAATTAAAATATGTTTAACAGGTATTTTTGCTCTTTTGATTTTGAGAATAGATTTGTATATGGTTAATTTTTTTAAAGGAATGGCTGAGTCTGGGCTGTATTCTTTAGCTTCTACTTTTGGTGATATTTTCTTTATTTTGCCTTTTTCAATTGTGACAGTAATGTTTCCAAAAATTAATGCTGAGAATAGATCAAAAAAAGAATCTGTTGCTAAATATTCTCGACTTTCATTATTGTCGGTTTTAATAATGGCTGTTGGTGTTTTGCTATTTATTAGATTATTTATTGGATTATTATATGGTCAGGAGTTTTTGCCATCAGTACAACCAATCCTTTTGCTTTTACCAGGTTTAATTGCCTTATCAACGAGTACTGTTTTAGGCCAGTATTTTTTAAGCACAGGTTATCCTTTTAAACTTACTATTTGTTGGTTTTTGGCTACAATTCTTAATATTGTTTTGAATTTTCTTTATATTCCTCAATATGGAATGATAGCAGCAGCCATATCTTCTACAATTACTTATCTTTTAATTTTTGGTTTTCATTATTATTTCTTTTATAAAGAGACGAAAATGGGCTTTTATGATGTTTTTGTGCCTAGAAAAGATGAAATTAAAAGTATTTTAGAGAGAATATATGGATTTTTAAGGAAAAATATTAAAAATAGTGTATAATATATAAAAATATAAATAAAAACATGAAATCTCTTTATTATATCTTTGTTAGTTTTCGGCCTAAAAAATTGATTAAAAATATCTTTGTTTTTATTCCTTTGTTATTTACTGGGTTGATTTTTGATTATCAATTATTTTTAAGAGCTGGAGAAGTGTTTTTATTGTTTAGTTTGTTTACAGGAGTAGCTTATCTTTTTAATGATATTTTGGATCAAGAAGAGGATAAAAAACATCCAGAAAAATCTAAGAGGCCAATTGCTTCTGGAAAATTAAATACAAGCGTGGCTTTATTTGTTAATTTGGTTTTAATAATTCTAGGTTTGTGGTTGAGTTTAGAGATTAGTTTGAGGTTTGCAGTAATTTCAGTAATATACCTTATGCTTAATATGGTTTATACACTTTGGTTAGAACATGTAAAATATGTTTGTTCTTTTTGTGCTGGAATGAGCTATGTTTTAAGAATTTTAGCTGGTGGAGTAATAATTAATTTAACTTTCAATATTTGGTATTTTGCTTTTGGCTTTGTTTTTGGTCTGATTCATTCTTTTTATAAAAACAATTTTTCAGATGAAGGGATAAAGCCTCATGTTTTAAGTAATGAATTTAAAGAATAATTTTTTTAATTTGAAAAATTTCCTTATAAAATTTTTTTCTACTTCTTTTGGTTTAGGATATATTCCATTTATTCCAGGAATAATTGGAGTTATTTTTGGAACATTAGTGGCTTATTTAATCCATCCTTTAATTTTTTGGCAGAAAGGGTTGATTACTTTAGCTCTTATTATGATAGCTATTCCTTTAACGACTGAAGCAGAAAAGCTTTTTCAAGAGAAAGATTGTAAAAAAATTATTATTGATGAGACAATTGGGCTTTTAATAGCAACAATTTGGTTTTCTTATTTACCTTCAACAATGTTTTTATTAATTTTAATTGTTTATGGTTTATTTGATGCTTTGAAGATTTATCCAGCCAATATTATTGAGAGAATTAATGGGGGCTGGGGGATTGTAATGGATGATGTTGTTGCTGGAGGATATACAGCATTTGCATTAATTCTTTTTACTTTGTTTTTAATTGGATAATGTTTTAAATTAAAATTAATAATGTTACAAAGCAAAGTTAAAACATTTATTTTAATAACAGGAGATTTAATTGTTTTTTATATTGCCTTAGTGGGAGCAATAATAATTAGGCATGGTTGGCCTTTTAATCAAGGGGTTTTCCAACAGTGCTTGTTTCCGTTTTCATTAATTTTTTTGATTTGGGTTATTTTGTTCTCTATTAGCCATCTTTACGAATTAAGATATGCAATTAACAAGAGGAAGTTTTTTGAAATGGCTTTTAAATTATTTTCTATCGGAGCAGTAATAGCAGTTATCTATTTTTATCTTTTTGTTCCATTGTTTGCTCCGAAGACAGTTTTGTTCTTTACAATTTTATTTTCTTTGTTTTTATTCTTGATTTGGAGAACTTTTTTTAATCGTTTAATCCAAGTTCCCCATATGAAAGTTTCTATTATTTCTGAATCAGAAGAGGCAGAAGAAATAAAGATTTTTTTTAAAAAACATCCGCAGTTAGGTTATCAAATAGATCAAATTTTATCTCCGCAAAAAATTGAAGAGAATATAGAAAAGACAATAAAGGAAATAAAAGAGAAAGAAATTGATATGTTAGTGATTGATTCAATTTTGTTTAATAAATTGTTTTCTCTTTTTGCTAAATACCCAAGTATTTATTATAAGACAAAAATTATTGATTTAATTGATTTTTATGAAACAACAACTCAGAAAATTCCTATTACTCTTATTAATTCTTCTTGGTTTGCAGAAAATTATTATAGTAAGAACTGGGAATTATATGAGACTTTAAAAAGAGTAATTGATTTATTTGGAGGCATTATGTTATTTATTTTAACTTTGCCTTTATGGTTAATTATCCCTTTGTTTATTAAGCTAGATTCTTCAGGACCAATTTTACATAAATCTATTCGTAGTGGTTTAAAAGGAAGGGAATTTTATATTTATAAATTTAGAACAATGATAGATAAGGCTGATTCTATTGGTCCAGCCTGGACATTAAAAAATGATCCAAGGATTACCCGAGTTGGTAAAATTTTAAGGTTTTTGCATTTTGATGAAATTCCTCAAACACTGAATATTATTAAAGGAGATATTTCTTTTGTTGGCCCACGGCCAGAAGAAGGCAAGTTAACGAAACTTTTTAAAGAAGAAATTCCTTTTTATCAATTTCGATCTTTAATTAAACCAGGGGTTATTGGTTGGGCTCAGCTTAATTACCCTCACGGTTCTTCAGTAGAAGATGCAAAGGAAAAGTTAAGGTATGATTTTTATTATCTTAAGAACAGGAATATCTTTTTTGATTTTATTATCGCTTTAAAGGCATGGAGAATACCATTTGAGATTCCTACGCACTAGGGCTTGATTTTTTTAAAGAAAAAGAGTATAATAAGGGACAAGTGAGTGTTAGTTATCTTTGTAAAAGAATTTTTCTTTTGTTGAGATGACCTAACTATTTGTCGATTTTCCGCTCTGTTTTCAGGGCGGAATTTTTTAATAAATAATAGGGTTGACTTCTTTGCTTGATATGATTTAAACTTAAATTGGGGTTTTGGAGGATGCGCACTCACTTAAGACAAATAGTTTTGGAGTATACCCTTCCAAGGCCCCTCTTTTTATGAAAACTCCTATTTGGATCAAGAAGAACATTTCATTGAAGAAATATAATACTTTTTGTCTTGAAGTAAAGGCAAAATATTTTGCTGAAATTTCTTCTAAGAATAAATTAATAAAAACTTTGCAATGGGCTAAAGAAAATTCTTTGCCTTTTTTTATTTTAGGCAATGGTTCAAACATTTTGTTTGTTAATAAAGAATTTCCAGGAATTATAATTAAAATAAAACACAATAAGATTAAAAAGATCAATCAAAAGAAAATTATTATTGGAGCTGGAATGATGTTAAAAGATTTATTAAAAAGATGCATTAAAGAAAATTGGTCAGGACTAGAATGGATTTCTGGAATTCCTGGGACAATTGGTGGAGCAGTTTTTGGTAATGCTGGGTGTTTTGGTTATGACATTAGTAGTTTTGTAAAAAAAGTTACCGTGATTGATTTAAAAACTTATCAAGAAAAAATTTATTCTTTTAAAGACTGTAAATTTAAATACAGAGATAGTGTTTTTAAAAAGAACAAAGAAATTATTTGGGAAGTAGAATTTTTAGTAAAGGAAGGGAAAAGAAAAGAAATCATTCAAAAGGCGCAAGAATACTGGGATTATAAGTCAGGAAGGAATCTTTTTAAATATCCTTCAGCCGGAAGTGTTTTTAAAAATATTTTTGCAAAAGAAGTTTCAATTAAATACAAAAAAGGAGCAGTTATTAAAGAAGGAAAGATTTCTGTTGGTTGGTTTATTGATCGATGCAACTTAAAAGGAAAAAAATCTGGAGGAGCAATGATTTCTCCTTATCATGCTAACGTGATTATAAATATTAATAAGGCAAAAGGAAAAAATATTTTAGATTTAATAAATCTTTGTAAAGAAAAAGTTTATCAAAAATTCAAAATTAAATTAAAAGAAGAAATTATTGTTATCCACTATTGACATTGTTTTTTAAAGAGTTAAAATTTAAAGAGGAGAAAGATAATTATTAATTTTAAAAAAATAAATTTTTAAAATTATAAATTGAAAATAAATTATTAAGAAATTAAATTTTTTTAAATTAATTCAGAGACACAAACAGCATCCATCTTTTGGATAGCCCATAAGGGTTGGTCGGCTGTTTGAAAAAAAATAATTATTTTGTGTCAAATTTGCTAAAGATTTTTTAAAAAGCTAATTAGGCGCAAGAATTAAAAAAATGGCCAAAAGAAAAGTTAAAAAAGCAAAAAAAGCTGTTAAAAAAACCGTTAAGAAAGTTAGAAAGCCAGTAAAAAAAACTGTTAAAAAAACTGTTAAGAAAGTTAAGAAACCAATAAGAAAAGCTAAGAGAGTAGTAAAGAAAGCTAAAAAACCCGTTAGAAAAGCCAAGCCAAAGGCAAGAAAGACAGCTAAAAGAAAAGTTGCAAAAAAGAGAAGATAAATTTGATACATCCCGCCTCTTGATTAAATCAGGGGCGGGATTGATTTAGAGAGGATTATTAGGTAATATTAGTTTAATGAATATAAAGATTAATCCGACAAATATTAAATTACTAGATCAACAACAGGAAGATCTTGAGAGGAATCTAAAAAGCTTAGAAAAGGTTACTGGATATTATGGAGATAAAGCTGATTTAACAGTGACCATAGGTAAAGTTACTTCACAGCAACAAACTGGGGAGATTTTTTTTGCTGAAGCAAATTTTGCTGTTCCTGGAAAAGATATTATTTATAAGGCGAAAGGAGAGAGCATTGAAGAAGTAACAAAAGAATTAAAAAATAATTTAAAAAACTTAATAGCTAAAGATAAAGAATTAAAGACAGGGCGTTTTAGAAGAATGGCCCGGCTTTTTAAAAAGAAATTTCACTTTTAATTTTAATTTACAATTGTGTCATTATTAGATATTTTTTTCCCTGACTCGAGTGTTCGTTATCAAAAGCAAAAATCAAAAGTTATTGCTGAGATCAATGAAAAAGAAAAAGAAGTTTCTGGTTTATCATCAGAAGAATTTCCAAAAAGAATTAAGTCTTTGAAAGAACAAGTTCAGCAGGGAAGTAGTTTGGATTCAATTTTACCTGAAGTTTTTGCTTTAATTCGAGAAGCAAGTAAGCGCACTTTAAAGCAGCGTCATTTTGATGTTCAGTTATTAGGAGGGATTGCTTTACATGAAGGAAAAATAATTGAAATGAAAACAGGCGAAGGAAAAACTTTAGCTGCTACTTTGCCAGCTGCTCTAAATGCTATTGAAGGTAAAGGAGTTCATGTTATTACTGTTAATGATTATTTAGCCAGGAGAGATGCAGTTTGGATGGGACAAATTTATGATTATTTAGGATTGACTACTGGATGCTTAAGTCAGGAAGGAAGCTATCTTTATGATCATGAATATAAATTGGAAAAACCAGATCAGAGAAAAGAATTAGATGAAAAAAGAGATGAGATTGGTGGCTTTAAGGTTTTTCAAGAATTTTTACGCCCAGTTAATAAAAAAGATGCATATTCAGCTGATATAACCTATGGTACTAATAGTGAATTTGGTTTTGATTATTTACGTGATCATTTAGTTTCTTCTTTAGAAGAAAAGTCTCAAAAAGAGCATCATTTTGTCATTATCGATGAAGCAGACAGTGTTTTAATTGATGAGGCAAGAACTCCATTAATCATTTCTGTTCCTGATCAACAAGCAGCAAAACTTTATCAAGAGTTTACTCAAATAGTACCTAAATTAAAAAAGGGACTTGATTTTATAATTGATGAAAAAGATAAAGCTGTTTCTTTAACAGAAGAAGGGCTTAATAAGGTTGAGAAAATTTTTGGTTTTAATATTTTTGATGAAAAAGGATTGTTATACGTTCATCATCTAGAGACTGCCTTAAAGGCAAATTATCTTTTTATTAATAATCGTGACTATATTGTTAAAGAAGGGAAAGTAATTATTGTTGATGAGTTTACAGGAAGAATGATGCCAAATCGAAGATATTCTGGTGGTTTACATCAAGCGCTTGAGGCTAAAGAGAGAGTTCCTATACAAAGAGAAAGTCGAACAGTAGCAACTATTACTTTACAAAACTATTTCCGTTTATATAATAAATTATCAGGAATGACTGGGACTGCTTTTACTTCAGCAGAAGAGTTTAAAAAAGTTTATGATTCAGAAGTTATTGTTGTTCCATCAAATAAGCCTTTAGCTAGAAAAGATTTGCCTGATAGAATTTATGGTACTCAAGAAGCAAAGTTAAAAGCTATTGCTCAAGAAGTAAAAGAAAGGAATAAAAAAGGTCAGCCAATGCTTATTGGCACTCCTTCAGTTGAAAAAAATGAATTACTGAGTTTGTATTTGAAAAGAGAAGGAGTTTCTCATAATGTTTTAAATGCAAAGAATCATGAAAAAGAAGGGGAGATAATTGCTCAAGCTGGTAGAATAAAAGCAGTAACTGTAGCTACTAATATGGCTGGTCGAGGAGTTGATATTGTTTTAGGCGGCAATCCTCCTGAAGAAGAAGAACGAGAAAAAGTTTTAGAATTAAATGGCCTTCATATTATTGGTACTGAGCGCCATGAAGCTAGACGAATAGATAACCAATTAAGAGGAAGGTCAGGCCGTCAAGGAGATGTTGGCTCTTCTCAATTTTTTGTTTCTTTAGAAGATGATTTGATGAGAATTTTTGCTCCAAAGCATTTATCTGGAATGATGAAGAAATTAGGTTGGCCAGAAGATCAGCCGATCGAACATCAAATGGTTAACAAAGCGATTGAAGTTGCTCAATCAAAGATAGAAGGATTCTACTTTGATATGAGAAAACATATTTTAGAATATGATGATGTAATTAATAGGCAAAGAATTGCTTTTTATAGAATTAGAGATGGAGTTTTAGAAAAAGCAGAACAAAATCAATTAAAAAATTATCTTAAAGAAGTTTTTGAAGAAATTAATGAAGATTTTCCAGAAAGTGATTTTCAGGATAAATCAAAAGCATTGGAAGAAGAAAAATTATTAAATATATTAAAAGCAATTATTTTAAGAATATTAGACTCTTTATGGATAGAACATATTGAAAAAATGGAATTTTTAAGAGACTCTACTTCGCTTCGGGCTTATGGAGGAAAAGATTCATTAGTAGAATACAAAAAAGAAAGTTATTTTTTCTACAGAGCTCTGGAGGAAAGATTTAAGTCTTTACTAGTGAATAATGTTAAAAATATTCTTTTAGCAGAAGTAAAGATAGAAAAAAATAATTAAGCATTTATGTACGAAATTAGTACTCAAAAATTTTCAGGACCTTTAGATCTTTTGTTGCAATTAGTAGA
>Ga0334884_1005308_pt1 | contig 12438 bp, 10 predicted proteins | sample GraSluR1_MG_7_FD_207215 | JGI IMG/M metagenome (GOLD analysis project Ga0334884, IMG submission 207215) | Sludge microbial communities from methane-producing bioreactor in Wageningen University, Netherlands - Granular Sludge_12_05 R1 | ecosystem: Engineered > Bioreactor > Anaerobic >...
GACGCCGTCATCATGCCGCTCAAGAACGGCGTCGAGAAGGCGCTGAACAAGGTCGCGATGGCGGCGACCACGGCGATCTGGACGTAGATCAAGAGCAGCGCCTGCACCAGGGTCGTGGTGACAGCGATGTCACGTAGGACGAGCAAGGCCAAAAATATCAGCGACATGAAGCCGAGCTCGACGGCGACGGTCAACAAAATGCCCAGGTATTTCCCTACCAGAAACTGCCACCGCTCGATGGGCTTGGAGACGATGGTATAGATCGTCTTCTTGTCCATCTCTTTGTGCAGGAGACTGATCCCGGTGTAGATGGCGATCATGGCACCAAAGAGGGTGATGACCACGACCCCGATGTCTTTGATCACCCGCTCTTGCTCATAGAGCGAGAGCTCGCCGAAAGCGATGGACGACAGGATGAGCAAGACCGCAAAGAAAAGAATGGCATAGAGGATCTTGCTGCGTACGGCTTCGCGGAAGGTGTTCAGCGCGATGGCATGGATGCGAATCAGCGTTCTCATGACGTCGCCTCCGTTGGGGTCTCGCGATCATGGCGCTCTTCTTGGGTGCCGATGGCCTCCCGGACGAAGACGTCCTCCAGGCTCTCGCGGCGCGGCACCACGCTCTCGATCTGCGCGCCCGCTTCGATGAGTTTGGCGATCACCGCACCGATGTCACAGTCACCGGTGAAGACCAGGGTGTGCGACGGATCTTGCGTCAGCACCCGCAAGAGCAGGCCCTGGGATTCGAAGCCCGCGATGAGCTCCCGCGCGACCCCCTGCACGGCGATCTCCGTGGACAAGGTCCGCGGGTTGAGGAGCTGCGACATGGGACCGATGTCGACGATCCGGCCATGGATCATCACCGCGACCCGATCGCAGACCCGCTCGACGTCTTGCAAAATGTGGCTGGAAAAAAAGATGGTCTTCCCCTGGGCCCGCGTCTCGTGGATGAGATCGGTCACGTCCTTGCGCCCCAAGGGGTCCAAGCCCGACTGCGGCTCGTCCAACATCACGATCTCCGGATCGGCGATGAGCGCTTGCGCCAGGCCGATGCGCTGCAACATCCCCTTGGAGAACTTCCGCAGCGGCTTGCCGATGGCGTCAGCCAAGCCGACTCGCTCCAAGAGCTGCGGGACCCGCTGGCGGCGCGTCCGCGCATCGAGGGCGTAGAGTCGCCCGTAGAAATCGAGAAACTCTTCGGGCGTCAAGTAATCATAATAATAACTGATCTCCGGGAGATAGCCCACCTTGGCCCGGCTGGCCGGTGCCGGCACCGGGGTGCCTAGGATCTCGATGTGGCCCCGGGTCGGCGTGATCAGTCCCATGATCGCCTTCATCGCCGTCGTCTTGCCGGCGCCGTTGGGCCCCACCAATCCAAAGATCTCGCCGCGATACACGGAAAAGGAGATGTCTTTGACCGCCTCGACCCGCCGGCGGCGGAAGCCGAGGGAAAAGGTCTTGGCGAGCTGGGTGACCTGGATGACCCTCTCCTCGCTGCTCTGCTTCGTCGTCATGAGCTTGACTCCTTGTCGCCGACGGCCGCCTGTGGCGCGGCGCTGTCCCCAACCTCTGCCGAAGCCGAGCCTTGTGCCGCAGCCGCAGGGGACGCGCTCGCTGTCTGCGCGCTAGCGCTGGTACAGATCACTTGGGCGGGGCGCACCAGGGTCTCCCCTCTGCTGAACCCCCGTCGTCGTACCTGAACGATGGTGCCAGGACCAAAGTCCTCACGCGCTTCGCAATGAATGGCCTCATGTAAATGCGGATCGAAGGGGGAACCCGGGCTGGGAGAAATCACGGTCAGCGCCAAACGGCGCCACACCTGCTCACTCTCCCGCGCCAGGAGCGCGATGCCTGCCTGCACATCCTCCGTGGGCCCCTCGGCGTGCTCGAGCGCGGCCTGGATGGCGTCGTCCAGGGCAAGCACCTGGCGCAGGGCCTCGCAGAGGCTGCGGTGGCCTTCTTCTTCCGTGTCCTTGCTCAGGCGCTGATGGCGCGCATCGGCCTCGACCAGGGCCTCCTCGGTCGCAACGGCGCGCTGCTTCCACAGATGCAACCTGCGGACGGCCTGCTGGGTGCGCCACCACTGCAGGATGGTCAGCCCCAACACCATCAAGCCAAGTCCAATCAACCAGGGAGTCATGTCTCGTGCCCTTCGCTTGGGGGAGGTCCCGCGCCTGAGCCCACTGCGCGCCGCAAAGTCCGGGCCCTTACCTGGCCACGGCCACAACCTGCGGAGCGCAATTGTAGCGTCCGTGGGCCGAAATGTCGCCATGTTCGCGTCCTGAGCGCCCGCTTTTTTGGGGGATCCACGTCCGCAGTGTCAGCGCTTGACCCCGATCAAGGAGGCGGCGCTTTGCCACTGAGCACGCCCCTCGCGGGCCTGGGCGAGGTCGAGGGTGCCATAGCCCCCCAGCAAGCGACGGCCCTGGGCACCGGCGACGCTGTGAACCGTGGTCACCTCGGGGTCGACGATGAAGAGCCGCGTATGCCCGTCGGGCGTGGATCCCAACAAAAAGCCTACCGGCAGGGCAACGACCCCCGAGCTCAGGGTGTGTTTGATGTCGGGGATGGAGAGACGGCCCGTGATGGTGGCGTGGCGGGTCACCCGTGCGGCTTGGAGCACCCCCTCCGTGTCTTGCCAAGTGAGGAGGAAGGCACCATGGCCGGCCGTGACCTCGCCGCGGCGCGGCGACGCGGGGCCGAGTTCGAGGAGCTTGCCCATGGCTTTGGCCGAGCCGTCGAGGACCACGGCGAGGCGTTGCTCGCCGCTGACCCACGACAAGACGCCTCGGCCGTCGCGCCAACCCAAGCTGAGGGCCCGCGCTGGCATGGGGCCGCTGACGACCACGCGCGCCACCTCGGCTTGCCACGGGGGAGGCGGTGGCGGTGGTGCGTCCTCACCCTCGGCGCTGGGGGGGAGGGGGGCCTCGATGGGGCGCCGGACGAAAGACTGGCAGAGGATGGCGAAGCTGGCCTGCTGGCGTTGGTCATCGCGTCCGCTGTAGCAGACGATGGCGCTGCTGGGGGTGTCGGAGACGGCCGCCGCCGAAGTGACGGCGAGCTGCGGCGCGATGCGTTGCGGGGTCGTGGCTTGGCCATCTGCCGTGACCAGCAGCAGGTGGAGGAGGTTGGGATCGGCCGTGTAACGGCCTTCGCGGCTGAGGAGCGCGAAATCACCGCCGACCTCGAAGAGGGCGTCGATGACGATGCCGCTGGGCGTATCCGATTCGGCGACCAGCACCTGCTGGGTCGATGCGCCTTCTTGGCGGGCCGTGATGGCCAGGAGCCATTGGTGGCAGACCGAGAGCCCCGTGCGTTGACATCGGGTCGAGTCGCGGACGTCGATCTTGTGTACCACCGCGGCGTGCCCTGGCGTCGCGGCCACGGCGCTGATCTCGGGCGGCCCACTCTGGCCCAGTTGCAGGCCGAAGGGTCCAGGCGGACCAGGGGGGAGGGGCTCTTCGACGACGGGATCTGCCGGGGTCTTGGCCAGGGGCAAGGCCAAGGGGGTGGTCTTGTCGTCGCTGCCGGTCTTCGCTTCGGGCTGCGTCGCTGCAGGGTCAGCGCTCTTGGCGCTACAAGCAGCGAGGCCGAAGAAGAGCAGAAGCGAGGCCGCTAGGAGGAGCCGGCCACGGCCGACAGAGGGGCTGGTTGAAGCGCGCATAGGGGAGGGCAAAAGCGGCAGCCGCGAGGCTGTCAATGAAATGAGGGAGGACGCTCCCCGCGGGGAGCCGGGCGTCTCGGGGAGCGCGTGCCGCACCCAGCCGAGGGTGCCCGGAGGCCACGCGAGGGGGTGTGCCCGTGGCACCAGCGGCCGCTCAGGTGCTGGGATCGATGAGGCCAAAGTTGCCGTCATCGAGGCGGTAGAGCACGCTGATGGCGTTGGTCTCCGTGTTGAGGAAAACCAAGAACGGACGCTGTTCCAGATCGATGGCCATGAGGGCTTCGTCGATGGTCATGCGGTGCGCCGCCATGGTCTCCCGTTTGAGGATGCGGACGGGGCTCTCGCTGGCTGCGTCCTCAGCCTCGGGAGCAGCCTCGAGATCATCCGAGCTGAGGAGCTCATCGTCTTCAGGGGCTTTTTCTTCGACCCCAGGGGCGATGACGGAGATGTTGAAGTAGCGATCGCGTCCTTCCGCGGGTTTGTGCTTACGCAGCTTGTCTTTGTACCGGCGGATCTGGCGTTCGAGTTTGTCCAGGGCGAGGTCGATGGAGGAGTACATGTCCTCGGAACTCTCCTCGCATTTGATGGAAAAGCCTTTGTAGCTCAATAAGAAATTGGCGATGTGGCGGAACTTCTCTATCGAGAGCGTGACCTGGGCGTCGAAGTTGTCGCGGATGTGCTTGCGAATGACGCGGCGGATCTTTTCCTCAGCGTATTCCTTTAGGGGATCAGAGGGATCCATATGTCGGAAGCTGATATCGATCTGCATCGCTCCTCCTTTCTCAGACGACGAAAAATGGGTTGCAACCCGGAAAAGGGAATCATCGAGCGCCAAAGCCGCGACAGGCGCCACGTCCCGTCGTGGTCGGACTCGGCTGCCCGAAAGGTAAACATAAGGCTTTCTTGCGCCGAATGCACGCAAACACGGCGATGCGCCCATGCTGGCCCGCTGAGCCCCATGCAGGCTGGTGTGTCGGGCGCGATCAGAAGTAGCTCTTGCGCTGGGTGGATGAGAGAATGCCCAGCGCTTCTCGGTATTTGGCCACGGTGCGCCTGGCGATCTCGATGTTCTGCTCGCGCAGGATCTGGACGATCTTTTGATCCGAGTAAGGGCGCTGTGGCTCTTCGGCGGCGATGATGGACTTGATGCGATCCTTGACCGATTCGCTGGCCATGTCGTCGCCGACGGTGCGGGAGATGCGGCTGTTGAAGAAGTACTTCAGCTCGAAGGTGCCTTGCGGCGTGTGGACGTACTTCTTGTTGGTGACCCGGCTGATGGTGGACTCGCTGAGCTCGGTTTCCTCGGCGATGTCTTTTAAAACCATGGGTTTCAAGAAGGCGATGCCCTTGTCGAGGAAGTCCCGTTGGCGCCGGACGATGGCCTCGGTCACCCGGTGGATGGTGCGTTCCCGTTGATGGATGGAGCGGATGAGCCAGCGCGCACCGGCGAGCTTGTCGCGGATGTAGGAGCTGGCCTCTTTGCCCGAGGAGGCTCTTTTGATCATCTGTGAGTAGAAGGGGCTGACGCGCAGCTTGGGTAGGCCATCTTCATTGAGGACCACCCGGTATTCGTCACCGATTTTGTGTACATAGACGTCGGGGGTGATGTACAAGGGGCGGTCGGAGCTGTATTTGCGACCTGGTTTGGGGTCCATCACGCTGATGATGCGCGCCGCCCGCAACACCTCTTCCAGCGGCACCTTGAGCCCGCGGGCGATGGCTTCGTAGTTCTTGCGCTCCAAATTGGGGATATGCTCTTGGATGATGTCGTAAACCGTCTCATCCTCGGGGTGCAGCACCTCGGCTTGCACACTCAGGCACTCTTTGAGGTTGCGTGACCCAACCCCCACGGGATCCATCTCTTGCACCGTCTCCAGGACAAACTCGACATTCTCCAGGTCCGCGTCGAGACGCGCGGCGATTTCTTCGAGGGAGATCCCCGTGAGGTAACCGTTGTCGTCCAGGTTACCGATGATCTCCGCGGCGATGCGCTCCTGTTCTTCGTCCAGGCGCGAGAGGCGCACCTGCCACATGAGGTGCTCGGCCAGCGTCGGTGGCGCGGTCATGGTCGCTTCGTAACTGGGCAGCTCTTCCGTGTTCAAGCCCTTGTAGGAGTTCTGGGGCAGGGGCGTGTGCGTTTGGTAGTACTCCAGGTAGGCTCCCCAGTCGATGTCGTCGCGGTCTTTCTGAGCCGCAAGGTCCTTCAGGCCCTGAGGGTCATCGCCGACGTTCGACGGTTCACCCAGTTGGGCGCGTTCGTGGAGGCCGTCGGCGGAAGAGCCTGGCTCCTCTTCGAGGGCTGGGTTCTCCGTGAGCTCCTGCTGTATTTGGCTCACCAGCTCCTGTTTCGAGAGCTGCAAGAGTTTGATCGCTTGCTGAAGCTGCTGCGTCATCCGTAGCTGCTGCTTCATGGCGAGATGCTGTTGCATCTTTAGCGACATGGTGACACCCCTTGCTCGTGGTCAATCGTGATTACCCAGACAACTCCGACGAAGGTACCATTCTCTGAGTGGGCAGGGCGAATTGCCGCGCCCTCGTCCTCTCGCACTCTAGCAGAAGTCCCACTTCAAAGCACCACTGTTGTCATTGGCGCTGAGGCGCCCGAACCCCTGGCCATCGCGTGCCATTAGAGCGTGGTCATGGTTGGCGAGAATACAAGCGCGACGCAGGAGGTGGCCGCATCAACGCCCCAGATAACGGGACTGCACCACGGGATCGCGTCGCAGCACCTCGGGTGGCGCGTCGCGATGCAGCCGGCCATCGAGCAAGACCGCCACCCGACTGCACAGCGAGAAGACGGCCTCCACTTGGTGGTCCGTGACGACGACACAGCAGCCGTCGGCAGCGATGGCCTGGAGCAGGCGACTCAGATCGGTGACCCCTAAGGGGTCCAGACCGGCAAAAGGCTCGTCACAGAGCAGCAGGCGCGCCCGCAAAAGCAGCAGACGACCGATCTCGAGTCGGCGCCGTTCTCCGCCGCTGAGATCCTCCGCGCGGACGCCCCGCAGCGCGCCAAGACCTACGGCCTCGGCGATCTGGGCCGCGCGCAACACATCGGCGCCCGGCACGGCCATGAGGTTCTCCTGGACGCTCAAGCGCCGAAAAGCGCTCCCCCCCTGCGGCAAATAGCCGATGCCGCGGCGGGCGCGCGCCGCCAATGAGGTCTGGGGTGGCAGGGTCGCGCCGTCGTAGACGACTTCGCCACCGTAGCTTGGGAGCAGGCCCGCGGCGATCTCCATGGCGGTGGTTTTCCCCGCCCCGTTCGGGCCCACCAAGCCGTGAAGGGTGCCGGCGCGCAGGTCCCAGTTCAAGCCCGTGAGGACCGGGCGCCGTCGGCGAATCGCGCTCACGTCACGGAAGGAGAAGAGCACCGTCAAGGCGCTTCTCCTGCCGGGTCGGCCAGGGGCGCCACATCGTCGAGAAAGAGGCGCCCTCGCACCTGAAGCAGCTCCAGGCGGTGGGTCTTCACTTCGACCACCGCCTGCTGGGCGCGTACCACACTGCGGCCTCGGGTGATCTCTACGTCCTCGTGGAGGGTGACCGTTGCCGTGGCGGGCGCGTAGGTGGCCGAACGGGCCCGGCCGAGAAAATCTTGCCCTGCCAACTCGACGGGGCCATCGGCGACGGCCTCTGAGATCTGTCCAGCCTCATCGTAGCGCACCACCACCCGCGGGCTGCGCAGCAACCACTCGCCATGCCGGATGCGCACATCGCCTGTGAACACGGCGTCGCGGCGTTGGTGATCGAGGTGCAGGTGTTCCGCGGCGATGTCGAGGTCCGTCGCAGCGTCACCAGCGTCGCTGCGGGTGGTCGTGGCGAGGGCGGCCACGACCAGGAGGACGAGCGCCACCATCAGACGCAGCGCGGCGCGGTGAAAACCCGGACGTGGATCACTCCCAGTAGACGCTGGCATGCCAAGAAACCCGTGCTGGGGTCGCGACGCTGGTCGGCACAGGCGCGACGGTGTCAACCTCGTATATACCGAAAACGGGATCCCTTGCACATGGTGACTCGTCTGGCCCTTGTCCAACGGCGCACCATCTGCTAGCGTCGCCCACCGTTGGATGGTTGGGGGCCACGGCATGAAGCCGTCGCCGTCGCCTCTGAATGCTCGATCAACAGCCTCCTTCGCCGGGTGCGATGCGCTGCCCGATGCTGTGTGTAGGCATGACCCAAGCTCTTCACGTTTTTCGTCGGTCGCGCGCCTGGAATCGCTGCGTTGGTGGTCACCGCTGGATGCTGGGCCTGTGGCTCACTGCGGCCGTGGCTTGTGCTGGCTGGCCGGCTTCAGCCGCTGGACAAGGCACGGAATTTGGCGAGACCTTGGTGTGGTTCGACCGCTCGTCTTCCCTCCTGACCAACGGGGTCAGCGCCGTGGCGCTGGCGCCAGCAGACGGCAAAACCATCTATGCTGGGGGCCGCGGTTACATCCTTCGATCCACCGACAATGGCCTGACCTGGCGCCTCTCGCTGTTGTTGTCGGCGGCAGAGTTCATGACGGAGATCGACGACGTCTTCCTTTTTGATGAAGACGATGACGTCAGCTTCGAGGACTCGGAGATCTACAACCGCTTCACTGAGATGCGCGACGCGCTCCTGGAAGATCTCACCGATGAGTACGGTGAGGAATACGCCAGGACCCTGATCCTGGAGATGGGCTCCGAGCTGCGCGATGAGGCCATCGGTGAGTTCACCAGTGACGCTGAATCGGCGGCCTTCGAGCGCGATTATGTGGCGCGGGTGCAGCGCTTCTCTGCCATGGGCTTCTCGGCGGAGGACGCTGAGGCGGCGGCGGCCGATCCCCGTGAGGTCTGGGATCTGGTCGTGAGCCCCACCCTGCCAGCCCACGTCTACGCCGCGACGGGCCAAGGACTCTACCGCTCTACCGATCGCGGCCGGAGCTGGCAGCGTCTCTTCTTTGCCGCGTCCCACCGCGAACAAGGCGTGCTCTCCGTGGCGCTCACCCCTGATGGGCAGCGCCTCCTGATCGGGACCGTCGCTGGTCTGGCCATCTCCTCGGATGCTGGCGCCACTTGGACCTTCGCCCTCGGCGAGGTCTCCAGTGAGCCCATCCGCCAGGTCATCGCCAGCGCCGACGGCAAGCGCTTCTATGCCCTCGGCCTGCGGCGACTGCACCGCAGTCATGACGGCGGAATGACCTGGTCGCGGATCAACCTCGGCGCCTTGTCAGCCGATGCCATTCGCCAGCTCGCCCTCCCGACGGAAGATGAAGACTATCTCATCGCCGTGACCGATCGCGGCCTCTACACCACCATCGATGGCGGCGAGAGCTGGGAAGGTATGCCCACGGCTGGCCTCGATCGCACGGGCTTGTTGCAGGTCCTCTTCCCGACAGAGTCTCCTGATGATCTCATGGTGGTGGCGGAGCGCGACGTCTATCTCAAGGGCGCCAACGACGAACGCTGGCGCACCGTGAGCAATGGCCTCATCGGGCAGACCTTGGTCGAGGCCACGCGAGGCGCCCCAGGGGAGTTCTGGTTGGCCACTTCCATCGGACTTTTTCAGGGTCTGAGCGGGGCCGAGGCGCAGATCTCGACGGAGAACCTGCGCGCCCTCGAGCGCATTTGGGCCTTGGAGCCCACGCCCGATCGGGTCATCCGCCAGGCCTTGGCTTTCAACGGCCTCGATGATATCCCCGTCGACCAATGGAACACCCGCGCCTACCTGGCGCGCTTCATGCCCCGGGCCTGGGTGCGTTTTTCCTGGCGCCAGCTCCGCAACGAGCATCAAAACAGCGCGTTGGTGGGCGACAAGGGGGGGACCATCCCCAAGGCGGCCCAACGCTGGGCCGAGGTTCGCGGGCGGGACACGGGTGACTTCGACTGGGAAGTCTTCGCCCTTTGGAATCTCGGCAACTTCCTCTACAGCCCCGTGGAGGCGAGCATCGAGAGCGTCGGGCAGCAAATGTATCGGGCGCGGAAGCGTCTGATCGCGCGAACCGTGCGCTTGCTCATCCGCCGCCGCGCCCTGCAGTTTCGCATCGTGAGCACCAAACGCTTGAGCTTGGCGAACCAGATCGCCTTTCAAGTCAACCTCGAAGAGATGACCGCCCTCATCGATGGCTTGACCGGGGGCTACTTCACTTATGCCTACGAAGCCAAGGCGCGCAGCGCCAGCGCTGTGAGCCCCACCACGGACGCGGCCTTGGCCGATGCGCCGGTCGCCCCCAACCTGTTCGACGACGTGCTTTTGCGCCAATGATGCGCTCATCCCTTTTGCCTCTCACCCTCTCTTTTTGCCGAGGAGTCTGTCCATGGGACGCCATAAGCCATTCATGATCGCTAGCGTGCTGCTGTTGTCCTTTGTGTTCGCTGCCACCGCTTCTGCGCAGTCTGCCGAAGAAGTGCTCGCCCGCTTCGATGACGAGCCCACGGTCCTGGAAGTGCAACGGGTGGTCATGTTCTACGCCGGTCTCGATCCCGATCGCATCGAAGGCTGGTACACCCGGGCCAATGTCGCGGCCATCCTCCCCGAGCGCGTGACCTATCAATTCCGCTACCGCGACCAAGACTACTCCAACATCCGCACCCGCGACGACATCAACCCGGCCAACAAGGATGTCTCTCTCGGCTTCCAGGAGACCATCGACGATCGCAACACCAAAGCCATGCAACACGATGCGCGGGTGCAGTGGGATTTCTCGGAGATCATTTTCAATCCCGACGTGCTACGCGCCGCGCGCGAAGCCGGCCGGATGGCCAAGCAGCGCGATGACGCCCTGACCACGGCCACCAAGATCTACTACGAGCGGCGTCGGGCCCAGATTGACATGGTCCTCAATCCGCCTGCCAACACCGCCGATAGGCTGCGCCAGGAGCTGCGCATCCAGGAGCTGACCGCCAATCTCGACGCCCTCACCGGCGGCTGGTTCAGCGGTGCCCTGCGGCAGGTCGGGAAGTCCCCTTATTGAGGGCTCTCGACTCGGCGGCGAGCCTGACTTTGAAAACCCATGGCCACAACCTGAGACGTTGTGGCCCAACGGTGAGCCCAGGCGGGCCCTGAAGGCCCGGCCCTTGGGCCTTTTGCGTCGAGTGAAACATGCGATTTCATGTGTCCCTGTGGCCGCGTATCGGCAGGTTGGCTGCACCTGTCATCTTGGCCATGCTCACCCAGACGGCCATCAACATCATGGACACGGTCATGGTGGGGTGGCTCGATCCCAGCTACTCCATCGCCGGCCAGTCCGCCCTCGGCTACTCTCTCCCACTCCTCTGGGCCGTGGGCGGCTTCCTCTCCTCGCTCTCTGTCGGCACCTTGGCCATCAGCGCGCGGCGCTTTGGCGAAGGCGACTTCGAGAAGTCCGGCGCGACCTTGACCAACTCCATGGTCATCGCCGTCAGCGCGGGTCTGACCTGCTCGGTCTTGGCCTATATGGCCCTCCCCTATGTCTTTCCCCTTCTGAATTCCAACGAATCCGTTCTGGCTTTTGGCATCCCCTACGCCCGTTACCGCTTGCTCGGGGTGCTGAGCATGGTCGCCACCATCTCCTGCAAGAGCTTCTTCGACGGCATTGGCCACACCCACGTCCACATGGTCGTGGCCCTCATCATGAACGGACTCAATATCCTCCTCAACTACGTCCTCATCTTCGGCATCGGGCCTTTCCCGCAGCTCTATGTCGAGGGCGCTGGTTTGGCCTCCCTCATCTCGACCTACGTCGGCCTGGCGCTGATGATCGGTTGGACCTTTTTGCCGCGCTATGCCAAGAAGTTCCGCTACTATCGTCGCTCGAACGTCGACCGCCGGGTCATGTGGTCCATCGTCCGCATCTCCGTGCCGAGCGGGCTGGCCACGGTCTTCGTCATGACCGGCTTTCTCCTCTTCCTCAAGATCGTCGGCTATCTCGATGAGCTGGCCGTGCAAGAACTGCTGGCCTCCGTGCCGGCCTATACGGGTGGCTTCTCTACCACTTTCGCAGAGTTCCAGCATGTCATCTTCGACGCTGCCGATATGCGCGGGAGAGCTTTCTTCACCGATATGGCCTTTATGGCCATCGAAGCGCGACCGCCGATCTATACCTCGGGCACCAAAGTCATCATGGACATCCTCAGCATCACCTTCATGAGCGCCCTGGCTTTTGGGACCGCGACGGCCACCCTGGTCTCTCAGTCACTTGGCCGCGGTGAGCCCGAGATGGCCGAACGCTATGGCTGGGAATCGGTGAAATTGGCGGGGATGATCTTCGGCCTCATCGGCCTCATCACCTTCATCTGGCCAGAACAAATCCTCGGCTTGCTCAGCCGCGATGCCGCCGTCATCGAGGCCAGCATCGTCTCAATCCGCATCCTCGCCGCCATCGAGGGCTTCATCGCCGCCGCCCTCATTCTCACCCAGGCCCTCTTCGGCGCCGGCAACTCCAAGTTCGTCATGTACGTCGAGATCGTCCTGCACATCGTGTGCTTGGTACCGCTGTCCTATTTTCTCGGCGTGGTGTTGAACTTGGGCTTGGTGGGGGTGTGGTCTGCTGCGCTCATCTATATCGTCGTCCTCGCTGGCATCATGGGATGGAAGTTCTACGGCGGCACCTGGAAGACCACCAAGGTCTAGGACGCGCTGTGGCGAAAGGGTGGCGAGCCCTGCGCCCACCCTGATCCACGGTCAAGAAAAGAAAAAACCCCGTTGTTCCCGGAGAACCAAGAGGTTATGGTTGCGTTGCGACACGACAGCCATCACCAACGGGGTGAAGACAGCATGTCACAGGGCGTCCTCGGTTTCCAGTATAAAGCGGCAAGCAAGAACACGAACATGACGGGG
>Ga0334884_1005310_pt1 | contig 12434 bp, 6 predicted proteins | sample GraSluR1_MG_7_FD_207215 | JGI IMG/M metagenome (GOLD analysis project Ga0334884, IMG submission 207215) | Sludge microbial communities from methane-producing bioreactor in Wageningen University, Netherlands - Granular Sludge_12_05 R1 | ecosystem: Engineered > Bioreactor > Anaerobic > Unclassified...
CCGAGGACGCCCTGTGACATGCTGTCTTCACCCCGTTGGTGATGGCTGTCGTGTCGCAACGCAACCATAACCTCTTGGTTCTCCAAGAACAACGGGGTTTTTTCTTTTCTTGACCGTGGATCAGGGGTCCAGCAGATGGAGGCAGGTTGCGGCCCCCGGTGGTCGTGGGCCCGCGCGGGTGGTTGTCATTCTATTGGGGAGGGCTTTGTTGTGGGGCGTGCGGTGCAGTGAACGTCGCAGTGTGCATGAAGAGGCGGGATTTGGGTTGCCGGGTGACGCGGTGCGCGGTCAGTGGTCAATTGGGGTTACGGGGTGGAGAGGTGTTGATGGTTTGGGGGCGTGGAAATGCAAAGCGTTGATCCTGGGCCATGTCTGGCTAAGCTAAGGGCGGTGGCCCATGTGAGGGAGGCGCGTGCTGCGCCTTGCCTGGAAGGAGAGTCTTATGAAAGGTTGGCTTTACTTGGTTGTGATGTTTTTTCCTTGGATGGGGTGTTCAGACGACCCGGACCCGAAAAACGGCGGTGCTGTGTGTGGGAACGGCGTTGTTGAGGCAGGAGAGGCGTGTGATGACGGGAACCTGATCGATGGCGACGGGTGTAGCAGTGCGTGTCAACTCGAGCATCCTCAAGTGGTGTTGAACGAGGTGGTGGCGGGGGATCCCTTTGGCGGCCCCGACTGGGTGGAGATTCTCAACATGGGTGCGACGGCGATCGATTTACGCGGGTGGTCCATCGGGGATGAGAAGCCTGAGCACCTGCTGTATTTTTCGGATTTGGGCATTCATAGCCTCGAGGTGGATGAGTATTTGGTGGTGCCGTTGCCTGCTTGGGTGGCCTGGGGCTTTGGCCGTCAGGACAGTGCTGTGCTCTACGACGCCGGTGGGGTGGTGGTGGACCAGACGATGTGGGATGGCGACGCGTCGGATGGGCGCAGTTGGGGGCGGCTCCCTGATGGGGTGGGCGGTTGGGAGTCGCTCTTGCCGACGCCCGGGGCGGCCAATGCGGGCAGCGCGAGCTGCGGGAACGGGCGCTTGGATCCAGGCGAGCTGTGTGACGGGCCGCACTTCGGCGAGGCGAGCTGCGCGAGCTTTGGTTTTGCGGGTGGCGACTTACAGTGCCTTGGTTGCGTGCTATTGAGCGGTTCAGGGTGTAGGACTTTCGAGAGCGCCGTGGTTGTGAATGAGGTGTCTTCGAAAGAAGAGTTGATTGAGCTGTACAATGCTGGCGACAGCGCGGTGTCATTGTTGGGCTATCGTCTCAGCGATAGGATCGAAGGGCCGAGTGGTCGAGATTTGGTGCTTCCCGCCGTGGAGCTTGCCCCGGGTGGATACCACGTGGTGGATCTCAATGAGCGCGCTTCATTCCGCTTGGCTGCTGAAGAGCAAGTGTTGCTAAAAGATCCCGGCGGGCAGGTCGTGGATTACGTTCAATGGCCTCTGGGGCACGCAGACCCGTCCTATTGCCGGCTTCCGAATGGCAGTGGCACTTTTAGTCGCTGCGCCGCGGCCTCCTTTGGCGAGGCGAATCCCTGAGGCTCAAGTACTCAGCTCGGGCGAGTCACTTTGTTTTGCTTGATCTTTCTTGAGATGGCATTGTTTGTACTTCTTTCCCGAGCCGCACCAGCAGGGGTCGTTGCGCCCGATTTTTGGTTCTTCGCGGACGACCGTGGCGGGCTTGCTTTTGGCCGTAGGCGCCGGGCCTGGGCTGGCGGCGGCGTCGCTTCCCTGTTGGGCCGAGGTTCTTGGTGCGGGGCTAGGTTGGGACGCCTCGGAGAGGACGGTTTTCTTCATGGGAACTTGTGGCAACGACTCTTCTTGTTGCACGCGGACCCGGAAGATCTGGGAAGCGACATTGGCTTTGATTCTGTTGAGCATCTCGACGAAGAGATCATAGCCTTCGCGTTTATACTCCTGTTTGGGGTCTTTCTGGGCGTAACCGCGGAGGCTGATGGCGTCGCGCAATGCCGACATGTTACTGAGGTGATCGCGCCATTGCTGATCGATCTCACGTAGGTAGAAGCGCTGTTCCAGCTCGGCCAGGATGGTGGCGCCACTCTGTGGCGTGAAGTCGGCCGAGTCGGCGAAGCGCTCGTTGAAGCGGTCAGCGATGGCTTGAAAGTCTTGCTGTTTTTCAGCGTAGGCGTTCTCGAGTTGTTTCCAGATGGATTCGAGGACGGCTTCACGCTGGCCGGCGCGCACCTTGTCTTCTGGGAGCTCAATGGGGAACCCGGTTACGATCTGGAGGGCGCTTTGGAATCCATTGACGTCCCAGTCCTCATGCATGACGCCTTCGGCGAGGTGGTTGGAGGCGATGGCGACGAGAACGTCCTCGAGCATGTCGAGGATGATCTCTTGCATTTCCTTGCCTTCGAGAACCTTGTGTCTGAGCTCATAAACAGCCTTGCGTTGGGCGTTCATGACGTCGTCGTACTCGAGGAGGTGCTTGCGGATGTCGAAGTTGCGTCCCTCGACGCGTTTCTGGGCGTTTTCGATGGCCTTGGAGACGAGGTTGTGCTCGATGGGGACACCGGGCTCCATGCCGAAGCGGTCCATGATGCCAGCGATTCTTTCGGCGCCAAAGACGCGCATGAGCTCATCTTCCAGGGAGAGGTAGAAGCGGCTCTCTCCCGGATCGCCCTGGCGTCCGGCGCGGCCGCGCAACTGGTTGTCGATTCGCCTCGACTCGTGTCTCTCGGTTCCGAGGATGAAGAGTCCACCAGCGGCGAGGACGTCTTTCTTTTCCTGGGCACAGAGCTGGGTGAAGTGGGTGAGCCACTTGTCGTACTTGTCGCTTTCTTCGTCGCTGGCGGTTTTCCGCGCCAAGAAGGTTGGGTTTCCTCCGAGGAGGATGTCCGTGCCGCGCCCAGCCATGTTGGTGGCGATGGTGACGGCACCTTTACGGCCGGCCTGGGCGACGATTTCGGCCTCTTTCCCATGGTTTTTGGCGTTGAGTACGGAGTGGGAAATTTTTTTCCGCGTGAGGACCTTTGAGATGACCTCACTTTTCTCGACGCTGACCGTGCCGACCAGAATAGGTTGGCCCTTTTGGTTCGATTCTTCGATCTGCTCAATGATGGAAGAGATCTTTTCCCGTTCTGAACGATAGACCACGTCAGGGTTATCGCGACGGATGGCGGGTCGGTTGGTGGGGATGGCGATGACGTCGAGGTTATAGATCTTTTTGAATTCCTCGGCCTCGGTGTCAGCCGTTCCGGTCATCCCCGCCAGTTTTTCGTACATGCGGAAATAGTTCTGGAAGGTGATGGTCGCCAGGGTCCTGCTTTCGTTCTGGATAGAGACCCCTTCCTTGGCTTCAACGGCTTGGTGGAGGCCATCGGACCAGCGCCTCCCGGGCATGAGGCGTCCGGTGAACTCGTCGACGATAATGACTTTTCCGTCATCGACGACGTAGTGCTGATCCATCTTGTAAAGGGTGTGAGCTTGGAGCGCTTTATTGACGTGGTGGAGGTAGTCGATGTGTCTGGGGTCGTAGATGTTATCAACGTTGAGGTGTTGTTCGATCTTTTCGATGCCCTCTTCGGTCAGGGTCACGGAGTGGTGTTTTTCATCGACGACGTAGTCCTCATCTTTTTTGAGGAAGGGCACCATTTTGTTGACGGAATAGTAGAGGTCGAGATCCTGCTCGATCTGCCCAGAGATGATGAGGGGCGTTCTGGCTTCGTCGATGAGGATGGAGTCGACCTCGTCGACGATGGCGAAAGCATGTTTGCGCTGGACGTAGTCTTCCAGGCGGAACTTCATGTTGTCGCGGAGGTAGTCGAAGCCGAACTCGTTATTGGTGCCGTAGGTGATGTCGGCGTTGTAGGAGTTACGCCGCTCGGTGTTGGACATATCGGTGAGGATTTTGCCAACACTGAGGCCGAGAAACTTGTAGATCTGGCCCATCCAGTCGGCGTCGCGGTCGGCGAGGTAGTCATTGACCGTAACGAGGTGGGCCCCCTTACCGGCGAGGGCGTTGAGATAGAGGGGCGAGGTGGCGACCAGGGTCTTGCCTTCGCCGGTTTTCATTTCGGCGATGGAGCCGCGGTGGAGCACGATGCCGCCGAGAATCTGGACGTCGTAGTGGCGCATGCCGAGGGTGCGCATGCTGGCTTCCCTGACGACGGCGAAGGCTTCAGGGATCAGTGCATCCAAGGCCTCGCCGTTGGCGAGTCGCTCGCGGAAGGCGATGGTTTGTTGCTGAAGCTCTTGGTCCGAGAGACTTTTGAGCGCTGCCTCGTGCTCGTTGGTCGCGTGGACCAAGGGCTGGAGCTTTTTCATCGCTCTTTCATGGCTAGTGCCAAAGATTTTCTTTATGAGTCCAGCAAGCATACCTTATCCAAGTCCATTTAGGCCCGATGGCCTCGAACGCCGAGCGCGAGCGGTGGGGGTCAGGGCCGAGTTGGCGCCAGACTGGGCGCCACTATAGACGCCCATTGGATCAAGTCAAACCCACAAAAGGGGCCATCAGGCAATCGTCTTGCCGCGGTGGAATGGTGTCTTTGACCAGGGGATGATGTTCGAGCCCGGCGAGGTGATGTTCGATGGGTGCTGTGTGGTCTTCAGAGGACCAGGCGTGGCGAAAGTCCTCGGGGATGGGGGCACAGAAATGGTGTTGTTGGTCGCCATCGAAGAGTCGGAGTTGGAAGGCGTGCAGCATGTGGCGTGGTGCTGAGAGGGCCTGGTGATCCTGCTTGCCGTCGACCCAATCGCGGTAGAAATCTTCTCCATGAAGATAGAGTTTGTCACCCAGGACTGGGAAGCCAGAGAGGGCGAGGTGAACCCGGATTTGGTGTTGCCGGCCGTGCTCGATACGCAGCGCCAGCAGGGCGCGATTTTGGTGGCGAGCGAGGCAGAGGCAGTGGGTCGATGCGGGCCAGGCGCCGGGGCCCATGGTGATGGACTTGAGCTTGGCATGGGGGCACGGCCCTATGGGCCAGAGGATCGAGAAGGCGCGCGCTGGGCAGAGGAGGCTTTGAGGATCGTTGACGATGGCGAGGTAGATTTTGACGGTGCCCTCGGATGCGAAGAGTCGACCAAGGAAGCGCGCGTTGTGTGTTCCCCTGGCGAGGATGAGGACGCCAGAGCTTTCACGATCGAGGCGGTGGACGATGGCGGCGTCGTGCCAGCCTTGTTGGGCGACGTAGGTGGTGATGCAGTTGAGGTGTGCCGTGGCGGTGGGGTGCACGAGCATCCCGGCGGGCTTGTTGAGGGCGATGAGGCGGGGACCGATGTAGAGGTGCTGCACCTGGTCATAGGAGAGGTTCTCCGTGGGGAGGTGCTGGGTGATGATGACCACATCCCCTTGGTAAACCTTGCGTGCGGCTTTGGCACTTCGTGGGGGACGGAGGGCGACGCCACCTTTGGCGATGATTTGCTGGGCGAGGGCTCGTGAGACCCGGCGCAGGCGATGGGCGATAAAGCAATCGAGACGCATCCCGTGGTCGGAGGCTTCAACGAGGATTTGCCGTTCGCGGAGGGTGGTGTTGTGGTCGCTATTTGAGTTTGAAGACAACTTCGATGTTGCCGAAGGTGAGGATGTCGCCGTCTCTGAGGAATTTTCTTTGGATCCTCTCTCCGGCGACGTAGGTCCCGTTGGTTGAGCCAAAGTCACGGATTTCGTAGCGCTTTCCTTCATCCATTTTGATGGCGGCGTGTTTCTTGGAGACGGACTTGTCGACGAGGGCGACGTCATTTTCCAGGAAGGACCCGATGGTGGTGATCTCCTTCTTGATGAAGAAGGTGGTATCGGCGAGTTGTCCCTTGGTGATTTGCAGCTTTCCTTGATCGGGCATCTGATAATAGGGGCAGTCGGGGACGCCACCCACGAGGCAGAACTCGCCGCGGAAGCCGAAGAGGGATTCGGGGATTTGCTTGCCACAGGTTTCGCAACGGTACTCTTGGGGCTGCTCCCCCTGGGCTTGGTAGATGGGTGCCTCGGGATCGTCTGAGCGGCGGTTGGCAATTTTCTTGATGATGATGATGAGGCCGATGAGCAGGACGAGTCCGCCAACGATGCTCAGGACCAGCCACCAGATCCATGCATAGGATTTCTTGATGGTGGGCCAGGGCGCCTTGTCCGAGGCCTTGAGGTCCATGGAGCCAACTTTGGCTTGGACCGTGAAGGTGTATTTGCCTTCTTCGAGCCAATAATCGCCGCTGAGGTCGACCTCGGCGTCGAGGATGTACTGGAGGAAGATCTGATCATAGACCTGTTGCAGGGCTTGCGGGAGGTCGTCGCGGGAGGTGGCCTCAGTGTAGGTCCCGCCTGCCATGGAGAGCTGTTTGAGCCAGTTGCGATAGGTCAGGTCGTCTGGACCGTCAGGGGTGTAGCCGACGATGAGGGGTCTGATCCCAGCGTCCTTTACGCTTTGCTGAAACATGGAGATGCGCCGCGCCGATTCTTTGGGATCGCCGACGATAGAGCCTTCAGCGTTGGAGACCAGGACGATGTACTTCTGTTTGACGCCTTCGAGGTTGCGGAGGATACCGACGGCCGGTGGGAGCGAGCCAAACATGGAGGGCTCAATGACTTCAGTGTTGGGGATGCTCTGGATGGTGTCGGCGAGTCCGCCGATATCGGCTCCCGTGACCATGTTGAAGGTCTGGGCCCCCGAGTCGTAAGCGACAGCGCCGACGAAATCGACGGGCCGCATGAGGCGAATGGTGTTGGCGATATTGGTACGGATGCCGAAGAACTCTTCGATGTAGTCTTTGGCGATGGGGAAGACGAAGACGACGGCGACGGGGCGGTCCCCTTCTTTGAAGGAGCGCAGTCCTTTGGTGGTCAGCGGCGGTGCATCCTGCTCGATGAGGAGGCTGATGTTCTCGGCTTTCAAGCCGCCGATGGGTTGGCCATTGGCTTGGCGGGCGCTGAAGAAAATGGAGACCTTTGGTGCCTCCTTGGTGTTGATGTCGATGATCTCCAAAACGCTCTGGGCCGCTGCCAGTGAAGGCAGGAAGAGAGCCAGCAGCAACGGGATGAGGAAGGCGCTCCGACCAAATGAAGACATTTTCATCGTTATTCCCTGATACAAGCAGCGTGTGAAAACCACTCTGCGACGAGCTAATAGATAGCATATTGGCGCTGTACGTTGCAATCACCGACCAGTTGGAGTTGCTTAGGGATTCTCGACGGCTGCACGCGTGGCGTGGGTAGCCATGGCAAGTGCGTGAGTCTTCTATGGATCCACGGGCCACAGGCGGGCGCCCGTCGCTTGGCCATGGTGGGGTTGGCGTCGCCTCCACTTTTTTGCCGGCGTTGGTTGGCATGGTATCGAGGTAGGGACGGGGACGGCCTCTCGTACCGACGACGGTCGCGTTCGCAGCTTCAGGAGCTAGGGATGGCGCAGATGACGAAGAGATTGAGTCGCACGATTCGAGGTGCTACAGCGGTGATGTTGCTGCTCATGGCGGGGAGCGTGTCCGGGCAGGATGGCGCCATGCCGGCCAATGTGGACAAGAAGGCCCATGCGTGGCTGGGGGAGAACTTAGGGGACGGCTTCGCATCTCTGCTGCAGACGGAGTACGGGGCCATCGACGCAGCGCATGTTTACATCGTGCCTGATCTCGGGACCTGGGGCGCGGGACGTCGCAAGGGCAAGCACCAAGGTACGGACTTCGTCTTGGATCTGCCGCCCAGCGGGGAAGACGGCAGGGTGCACGTCGGGGCCATCATGGCGGGAACGGTGGTGCATTTGGAGGAGAAGTGGGGCACCTACGGGACGACGGTGTTCATTTTGCGCGATACTTCGCCGAAAATGCTGTTGATCTACGCTCACCTGGAGCGCCTATACGTGGAGATTGGCGACACGGTGGCCGTGGGCGACTTGGTCGGTGCTTTCGGCTGCACTGGCAACTGCAATGGTTTGCGCGGTGACGCCATCAAAAACCAAGTGCACGTAGAGATGTATGCCCTCAAGGACGGTTTTCAGGCCAGTGCCATCGATTGGACTCTGATGCCCTTGAAACAGGTGCGCGCCGTCGCCGTGAAGAGCGCCAAGGCTGGGCATGGCATCGATGTAGCCCACTATTTTTCGTCGTACAAGCCGAATTATCTCGACCGCGAGCGCCTTGCGGAGCGCTACGCGCAGAGCATCAAGTCTGGTGGATTGGATCACTACTTGGCCCAGCAGCGCAAGCAATCAGCGAAGGTTTCGGCTCAGGCCCCGGCCGCCCGTGGACCGGCTCACGCCGCCCGCGAGCAGGCGCAAGTGGCGCGGGAGGCGGTGGACGCGGTCCTGGAAGCCTTGGACGAGAGCCAGGCGAGCTGGGATCCGATTGGCTGGGACGAAGACTGGGGCTTGTAGTCCAAGTCAGGTGGCGTCGCAGCGCCCGCCATCAGGACGGCGCTGGTCAAGGCTACCGCTTGTGAGGGGGCTCGAGCAGGCTCGAGTGGCGCGGGAGGTGGTGGCTGCGGTCCGGGAGACGCCGTCGCGCGCCAAGGCGTTGGGGCCGTTGGTGTATGGAGCGCCGCGAGGACTGCGCGCGTTAGCCGGGGCGCAGGTGGGAGCGGATCAATTTTCGCTGGCCGCGCCGCGCTCAGGCATCTTCATCCGGTCGAAGCGGACGTCGATGACGTAGGTGTAATTACACAGGTGGTGGTAGGGGGGCGGCGCGTTGGGGTCGATGGTAGTGGGGATGGGGCGCGCGAGGATGACATCTGGGGCGACGATGGGGTCACAGCGCCACTGGTGGGCAAAGATTTCCGCCAGATAAGGGTCAGAACCTTCCGCCTCGAGGCGAATGGAGAGTTCATCGGTGATGTTGATGACTTTGTCTTCGCCGCTCTCGGTTTTGCCGAAGGATGAGAAGGTCAGGCCGTCACGGCCGGCGGTGGCGTGAGCCTGGGTTCCTGCCGGGGTGATGATCATGAGCGGCTCGCCGAGGAAGAAGACTTTGGCGTCAGCGCGGTCGGTGCGGATGGTGATGGTGCCGGTGAGGCGCTGATTGTAGATGCGCTCGAAGTCTTTTCGGGTTTGGATTTCGGCGGGGATGTTGACGGAGCAGAGGTTTGCGTAGAGCGCGGGGTTGAACTCAGCCAGTTCGGCGCAGTTCTGGAAGCGCGGCAGCTCGATGGGCTCGAGGGCCAGCCGGTTATAGATCTTTTCGAGATCACCCGTGGCGGGCACGGAGGACCAGTCGTACTCAGAGAGGACGATCTCGTAGGGTTTGTAGCCTTCGCTGTTGAGGGTGAAGCGCAAGACCGTTCCCTCTTCGACGCGCACGTTGTTGATCCAGGTGGAGGGGCGTGCTCGGAGCTCGGTCCACATGCCGGAGGCGGTCTTGGTGTAGATCGGCTGTCCGTTTTGCTCGATGAAGGCGAACTCCGGTATGGAGTTCATGATGGCGAGGTTGCCATAGCGAACCGTTGGGATGCGCGCGGCTTCGGCGGCTTCAGCGGCGAGGCGGGCCTTCTCATCGAGCTCAGTCTGTCGTTTTTCAAGTGCTTTGGACGCAAAAACGGCGCCGACGATGAGGCCGGCAAAGACCAGTAGGAGCAGGAAGAAGCGCCCGATGGGGAAGTGTTCGCGGCGGTGCGGGCGGTAGTCATCGAGGTCCTCATCGCGCGGCTTGTCGGCGATGCCCAGGATGACGCGGAGGTCGTCTGTTGGTGAGGTGGGCTCGGCCTTTTTCTTGGCGGCGGTCCCTTTCGCGGCCGCTGGGGCTGCTTTCGGGGCCTGGCGCTGGTTTTTCTTGGCCGGCTTCGGCGGTGCGACCTCTTCTTCTTCGTCTTCTTCCTCGTCTTCTAGGTCTTCATCCTCTTCATCCTCGTCTTCTTCTTCGTCTTCTTCCTCGTCTTCTAGGTCTTCATCCTCTTCTTCTTCGTCTTCATCCTCGTCGTCGTCTAGATCGCTCTCGTCGCCGTCGTCCGCGGCGGCAGCTTGGGCGTCCTCGTCGTCTTCGTCGGTGTCATCCACTTTATCGGCGTCATCGGCGTCATCGGCGTCATCGTCTTCGTCGGTGTCATCTACTTTATCGGCGTCATCGGCGTCATCGACGTCATCCTTGGGGGCGTCGTCGTTTGCCTTTTCTGGCGCAGAGGCGGCCGCGTTTTTTGCGGTGCCTTTCTTACTTTTCTTGGCGCTTGGTTGAGCGTCGTCATCGTCAACGGGGGTGGCGTCGAGGGAGACATCCTGAACCCCTTGTTCATCCGTCTTGGGTTGGGTGTCCTTTCCCGCCGGAGCGCTGCTGGCGCTTTTCTTTTTAGCCTTTTCCGGCTCTGACTTGGGGGTTTTCGACGCGGACTTTTTTGCCGAGTCAGAAGACTGGTTCTTGGGAGATGCTGAGGTATTCTTTGTCTTCTTAGCCATTATCCGCCTCATCCGACGAGAGACACAACAGGTCAAGGTGTGGATTAAAGGATAGCAGGTCTGGCGTCAAGCGCAGACGCTGCGGCGTTTGGGCTAGGGCTCTGGCAGAGGGAGGGTCGGTGTTCCCAGGCAGGCGGTGGCGGTGAAGAAAGCGAGGTGGCGCAGGAGAGGTTCTTGGGTGTTGAAGTCGCTGGCGTGGGTTGCCGTCAGGGCGGCGGCGGTTACGCGGCAGGGGGTTGGCCCGAGGCAGGTGGTGGCAGGCGAGGAGACGTTGCCTTGGAGGGGCAAGTTGGCGGGTGCGATGTCTCGGACGAGCCATGGGAGTGGGCTGTAGACGTTGGGCTGGAGGGGGGGGATGGCGGCGGCGGCGGCGAAGGCGGCGGCACCGTATGGGTTGGCGTAGAGGTCATCAGTGGCCAAGGTCATGAGGACGCTCACGGGGGTGAGCTCGGGTTCTTTGATGACGAGTTGGGCAAAGTTAACGGGATCCACGGGGTCGAGGATGGGTTGGTAGATGAGGGCCATGAGGGGGTGGTAGGGGTCAAGGGGCTCAGCGGCGGGGATATCGTAGCTTGCGGTGAAGGTGGCGCGGAGGTCGACGTCGTCCATGACGGCGTTGAGGGCTTGGTGGGCGAAAGAGGCGCCGAGTCGTTGGAGGACGACGGCGTCGACGCGTGGCTGGGCGATGGCGGTCAGGGCGAGGCTTTGGGCGGCGAAATCGGTACCGACGAGGACGAGAGGTGTGGTGCGTAGAGAGAGTGCGGCGCCGACATGGGAATCGGCGACCTCAACGGTGAGGACTTCAGCCATGCGCAAAACCTGGAGGTCGTGAAGCACGGCTGCGCGGAGAAGGTCGCGCGCGCCTATTGGGTTGTGGATCAAGAGCTCAGCCCAGAGGGTGGGGAGCGAGGTGCCTGCTGGCGCCATGTCTTGGGTGAGGAGGGGGTCGGTGCTGATGACAGCGGGGAGGAGGGGGATGGATTCTTGGATGGCGAGGTTTACGAGGCTGTCGAAGGCTTCGGTGTGGTGGGTGGCGTCTTGATGCAAGCCTGGGAAGAAGAAGACATTTTGGAGGATGGGGTATTCGAGGTCAGCGGGGATGGAGAAGTAGACGGTGGCATCGGTGGTGTCGCGGGGGACGGGGCGCTGTTGGTCGTCGTAGGTGAGGAGGTTGGTGCCGAGCTGGCGTGAGAGCGGGGGCGCGGCGAGGAAGTTTCGGTAGGGGAAGCGCGCGTGGTAGGTGATGCGGGGGCCAACCGGGGTGCCGTATTGCATGTTGGTGGGGACGGCGAAGGGGAGGGCGTCGGCGGTGTTCTGGAGTGTCGTGAGGCTTGGTTTGAGGTCGGCGACGGTGAAGGTGGTGGCGACGATGACGCTGGCGGGGTTGAGGCCGACTTGTTGGAGCTCGTTGAGGAGCTCGCGGACGTGGGCGTGGAGCTCTGGGGAGACGCCATCGGGTGGGAGCAGGTGGTTGCGAATGGCTTCCCAGGTGGGGTTGGGGCCGATTTGCTGGTCGGTGCTGAGGCGCACTTGGTCGGTGATGATGGCGGCGTAGCGGGTGGCGGGTCTGAGGGGGAGGCCAGCGGGAGAGTGGATGCGGAGGGTGTTGGGTGGGAGGAAGGCGTTGCCGTCGGGGTTGAAGGAGGTTTCGACGGGGATGCGCCATCCGTATCGGGAGGAGCTTGGGTCGAGATTGATGAGGAAGACGGAGGCATCGGGTTCGATGGTGTCAGCAGGGGTGGCTGGGAGTGAAGCGGGGTCGAGGGCTTCTTCGAAGGCGAAGTAGATGGCGCCGTTGGGGCTCAGTCCGGGGACTTGGTTAGCGACGGAGGTGTCGATGAGGGCTTGGAGCTTGGCGCTGCCAAGGTTGGGGAAGGTGGAGAGGTCGAGGGCGCCGTTTTCGGCGGTGCGCAAGGCGTTGGGGAAGGGGAAGGCGAAGAAGTCGCCGTTGGCGGAGGCGTGGAGGTCGAAGCGCACCGATGGGCGCGGTTGTGAGATGTCTGGGGGGTCGAGATCGGTTTCTTGGAGGTCGGCGAGGTCGGCGTCGTCGGTGTTTTTGGGTTTGGCTGAGGGCTCATCGCAGGCCAGGAAGGAGAGGGCGAGGAGGGCGAGGATGAGGGGGT
>Ga0334884_1005313_pt1 | contig 12431 bp, 12 predicted proteins | sample GraSluR1_MG_7_FD_207215 | JGI IMG/M metagenome (GOLD analysis project Ga0334884, IMG submission 207215) | Sludge microbial communities from methane-producing bioreactor in Wageningen University, Netherlands - Granular Sludge_12_05 R1 | ecosystem: Engineered > Bioreactor > Anaerobic >...
TTTATAGGCTCAAAAGCAGAATATATACAGCTTTTATGTTGTACAATATTAAATAATTATCTAATACCGATATGTCCTTATTAGAATTAACATCAATCTTCAGCGTTTTGATGGTCCTCCAGAACAATCAGAAAGTCATTATAGCTGGGCCCATTGTTGGCTGTGATGCTGACTATGGTCCATCCCTTGCGAAGGTAATTTTCCAAATCTTCTTTTCCTGAGCCATTGGATTGAATGATCATGGCATGCTGCATTTTTTTCCCCCTTAATAACTATACATTCCCAAGTATAATTAATTGAATTTTACTACTTGACGCTGAAAAGAATCTCAGTATCTCAGCTTAATATTTAACAAGCCATCTCGTTGTCCTTTTTAATAAATTTTATACGATCTGGATAGAAAGTTGAAAGATACTCTAAAGTTGCTTCACAGTTCAACTGTCCCGGTGCTGTCGGTTGTCCCAGAAAGGTATAGGTGATTTTGGAGCCAAGCGCGGGAAAGCATATCCTGCTGATAGTAGCGATTTTACCCATTCCAATTACAACAATATTCTGATCGGCATAGTCTAAAGTTAATTTGGCCAGTTTGTGTAAATCAGTATAGTCGTTACAAGTGGCAGCAATCTTAAATACATCGGCACCTGCATCCCAAGCGTCCTTAGCTTTTTGATGCATGGTTTCTGGCTCTGGTGTAGTTTCAAAATTGTGGTACGACAAAATAACCTGTTTGTTCTTCTTGTGCGCTGTATTGATGATTTCATTGCGAATGGTATGATCCGTGGACAGTTCTACATCTATTGCGACCATGTTTTCCATAAGGGTAAGGTACCATACCAGTCGCTCATCTTCAGATAAGTGCCATTGACCACCTTCCCAGGCAGCGCGAAGTGTCAATAGACACGGAGCCAATTGAGCGCAGTCAATTACATGGGTCTGAACTGCTCCCAGGTTTTTTTCTGTGTACTGGTCTACACGCAATTCAAGCAAGTCAACCCCGGACGATATCCAAAATGGAAGCATGTCCAGATCAACGGAATCATTTATCGCGAGCGCTACCAATGGCCACGTTCTCGATGTTGTAATTTTAAAGTCGTTGTGTAATGCCATCTCGTGCAAATCAGGTTCAGTTTATTCTACAGATATGTACATATCAGTTTGTGAAGTGTGTTTGAATTAAATCAGTTATATTTCAATCCAACTTTATTTCCCGGAAGCCAGACTTTTTCCATATTGACGTTCATAATATTCACGAAACTCACCAGACTTTATTTTGCGCCACCACCATTCATTCTCTTTATACCAGGCTACTGTATCTTCTACTCCGGACTCCCAGCTCATAGACGGAACCCAACCCAAAGATTTGAGTTTGTCTGCATTGATCGAATAGCGTCTGTCATGTCCGGGGCGGTCTGGAACCAAGCGAATCAATGATTCATCACGCCCGGTTAACCCCAGTATTTTTCTGGTTAAAACAATATTTTCACGTTCATTGCCGCCAGCGATGTTGTATATTTCACCAGGTACACCTTTGCGGAGAGCGGTATCTATACCAGAACAATGATCATCAACATACAGCCAATCCCGTACATTGTTTTCGCCACCTTTGTATAAAGGCAGTGGCTCATTGTCTATGGCATTCGTGACAAACAACGGAAGCACTTTTTCCGGGTATTGGTATGGCCCATACGTATTTGAACCCCGAGTAATAATCACTGGCAGGTTGAATGTGTGGTAATAGGACATACCAATGAGTTCACCACCGGCTTTGGCTGCACTGTAAGGATTTCTCGGATTCAATCGGTCAGCTTCAAAAAATGACCCACTGGAAATACTGCCGTACACCTCATCGGTAGAAACCAGTAATACACGATTCAATCCCAGTTCCTTGCTGCATTCGGCAATGTTGTACACACCCCGCACATTCGTATCCAAAAATTCAGAAGCTCCTTGGATACTCCTGTCTACATGGGATTCTGCTGCAAAATTTACAATGGCATCGCAGCCTGCAAGTGCTTTTCGCAAGGTTTCAGCATCAGCGATGTCACCTTGAACAAAAGTATGTCGTTCAGTATCCACATCACGTACATTGTCGAGGTTTCCTGCATAAGTCAACTTGTCATAATTGACAATGTGTACCTCGGGGTAATTTCGTAATTGATAACGAACAAATGCCGAGCCGATAAATCCGGCACCGCCGGTAACCAGGATACGTTTCATTAATTGTTGTTCCTTCTTTGCATGTAATGATGTAAAGCTTGTTGCCAGCTTTGCATGGGCTTTTGAATAACCATATTTGTTGTAGAATTATCCAGGACAGAAAATACCGGACGAGGCGCGATAGTCGGGAATTCAGTCGCCTTACAAGGTTCTATCGGTGTAGAAATACCTGCTTCACTTAATATCGCTTTTGCAAATTCATACCGGGAGCATTGCCCACTGTTAACGACATGATAGGTACCATATGCTTTTGTGCGAACAAAATCCAGTGTTGCCTGTGCCAAATCGAACGTATGGGTAGGTGAACCAATCTCGTCGTCCACGACCCGTAAAGTGGGACGGCTTTCTGCAGCACGAATGATTTTTTCTACAAAGTTGTTGCCCCCTGGGCCATACAACCATGCAGTACGCAATATGAAATGAAATGGATTGTTAAACTGTGTAGCTACTTCACCGGCATACTTTGATTTACCATAGACTCCTAGCGGCTCTGGTGTATCTTCAGGTGTATATGGCCGCTTTGAGGAACCATTAAACACATAATCTGTGCTGTAAAATACCACGGGAATTTTGCGGGCGGCAGCTATTTCTGCCAGATTGCGCGCCCCAATCTCATTCACTCGAAATGCATTTTCTAAGTCATCTTCTGCCTGGTCAACGTTGGTGTAAGCAGCAGCATTTATCACAACATTTGGAGCAAATTCTGTTATATGAGAATGCAATGCAACTTCGTCGGTGATATCCACTTCTGGAAGATCATACCCCAAGGTTTCACCCTGTTCCTTAAAAATCAATGTGAGGTCACGCCCCAATTGCCCATTTGATCCGAATATCAATGTTCGCATATAAACTTTTTCCCATTATCCTGTCGTAAGAAGATGCCTGGCCTGTGCATTGTAGCAAGCGTTATCGTATGTTAACAATACATGTTTGCAAGTGTGATTATGAAATTGAGTTTAACTTCATACAGTTAAGTAACGCTAGAAAATGCCGATACTTTAATCAATGGTTAGCGTAGAGGTTTTTATAAAAAAATCCTTTAGCATCGAAGTCTATCCATAATTTCGTCATATGTGTATGTCCCTACACGACGGAAAGTAAATTGAATCATGTAGTCCCATCTTATAACCATGATTCAGTTCTATATTATTTCCTCCTTTGAGTGGCGCCGCGACATTGTCCCATGTTGTGGCGTTTCTCTATTTACGGTGCTGTTATACGAGAGGAAAATAAGAATCATTTTGGCAATAATGATAACTTGCGCAGTATTGATTCGACTTGACTACGTTCAGGCGCGTGGAACCGGTGAAATGGTTCGGCCATGAAATCATCGCAGATGCCGAGGCAGGACAGGGCACATTTCAACCCTTTGATGATGGCTGAGGAGTGATGGCCAATTGTATACAAGGCCCCGAACGCTTCGATCTTCTTCTGTAGCAATTCGATTTTTTCTATATCACCCTGAAGTGAAGCATGATACATGTCGACAAAGAGTTCGGGCCAGACATTGGCGCCACCATTGATGCCACCATGCCCACCAAGCTGAACTACGGTTGATGTCAGATGTTCCGGTCCTACCAGCAATGTCCAATGCGGAACCTGTTTTATAAGCTCAATGACCTTTTCCGCATAGGCAGGGTCTCCGGAACTGTCCTTCACACCGGCAATCCCTTTCAAGTGGCTGACCTGCATCAGGGTTTCCAGTTCTAATTGCACCTTGGTCAGGCTGGGCATGTTATATAAATACACAGGCAATGCCAATTCCGGCACAATATGCTCGATATATTCGACCAATTCAGGTTGGCCGGCAGGAAGGTAATAGGGGGGAGCCAATACAACGCCATCGGCATTTTGACTTGCTGCATAGGCTGCCATTTCGACAGACTCGACAAATGAGGTATCGGTCACGCCGACAAGCACGGGAACACGTTTGTTGACTTGCTCGCACACCCTGTCAATCATTTCACGCCGTAATCGATAACTCAGACTTTGGGCTTCGCCTGTAGTACCCAAAATGAATAGCCCATGTACTCCCCCAGCCAGCACATGCTCAATCAGGCGTGTCAGTCCGGTCACATCCAGGGTATCCCGGCCAGACAGCGGTGTCAGCAGAGGTGGGATGATACCTTTCAGTGGTTTTGATAAAACAGATGCAGTCAAAATATTCACCTTTATTTCGGGTTTATGTATGATATTAACAAGTTAAGATATTTTTTCAGAATCAATATTGTTTTGCCGGAATCGCGTTAGCAAAAGCCCCGTGAGTAATATAATGAGTGTACCAAATACGGGGATCATGTAAGCATGAAACGGTGAGCGAAACCAGGCCCAGGAATCGTTTAACATTGGCGATACAGTCATCCAGGTGATAATGGTAAAACCCAACAACACCCCAACTATGGCTTCAACATTACCCGTTTTTCTCGATACCATGCCCAGAATGAATAGACCACTCATGCCACCACTGAAAATTCCAGAAAGCGTCCACCACATATCCAGTGCACTGTTGGTATACCGGACAAGTAATAAGCCAATTAGAGTTGCGATGGTTCCCCAGACAAGTGTGGCGGTATACAATACACGCATGCGTGTTTTTTCTGAAGCGTCGGGGTTAAACATACGTCGATACCAGTCGAGCATAAGCAAAGTTGCAGATGAATTCAATGACGTTGAGACGGTACTCATTCCGGCAGCAAATACGGCGGCAATCAACAACCCCGTGATACCAATTGGAAGACGCTTCCCGATAAAATGAGGAAATACCTTGTCTCCAATTTCGGTATCCGTCAACGTCTCTGCGGTTTGTGTCAATAATGTCTGGTATTCCGGATCGTTTTTCATAATTCCATCAGCGAGCAATTCCTGTGCTGCGGCTGTCATGCGTACTTCGTCAATATCACCGGGATTCACTTGATAAAACGCGAATAAAGTTGTGCCAATGAAGAAAAATAGCGCGGAAACCGGGACATACAACAAAGCACCAATCCATACACTTTTTCGTGCTTCCCTGTCAGAACGAGATGCGATATAGCGTTGTACATAGTTTTGATCGACGCCGAAATTCTGCAAATTAATCGCAAGTCCGTATACTAAGACCACCCAGAAAGTTCGCTCCATCAGAGATGGACCAAAGCTTCCCAAGGAAAATTTGTCGTTTGCCTGGGCAATTTCAAAAACTTGTAGAGGGCCTTCGGGCATTCCTGCGAGCATGACCAACAAACAGACCAATGCACCGCCCATTAGTATTATTGCTTGAAGTGCATCGGCCCAAATGACTGCGGTGATACCGCCCAAAAAGGTATACAGCATGACTGTTACACCGGTTACCAAAATAATTATGCGTATATCAATGCCAGTTAGGACACTCACGGGTAGCGCCATTAAGTACATGACTGTGGCCATGCGTGCCAGTTGGGTCAGGAGATAACATACACCGGCGTAGATTCGTGCCCAGGGGCCAAAGCGAGTTTCAAGTCGTGCGTAAGCAGAGACTTCGATACCTGCACGGTAGTACGGCAAAAACCAGCGGACAGCAACCACAGCTGCAATGGGGAGTGACAAGCTGAATACAAATGCATTCCAGTTACCGCCGTACGCATTTCCGGGTAATGCAAGAAAACTTATACTGCTGAGATATGTGGCAAATATAGATAACCCGCAAACCCAACCTGGTAAGGAACGACTCGCAGCAGTAAAACCTTCAGTTGACCGTGTTCGCGAATAAAAATATACACCAATTCCCAATGTGCCAATGAAATATACCAGTAGTACCAACCCGTCCAGCCATGTAAAATGCGTTTCCATTAAACCTTTTCCCTTCCAGCTCAAGTATGGATACAAGTTATATGAAATCTTCGCATCATTTGCAGGGTGGTAGCAAGTTAATGCCAGTAATGCGGATATTTTTGCTCATTTTCTAAAACGGTGTGTCGTCTTCTTCTTCGTAATCTTCCATATAATCTGGAGATTGGTTCACCGGTGCAGGTTCGAGAGGTGCATCTTGATCGAAGCTCTCGTAGGGGGGCGGTTCCGGTGTGCCATCAGTCAGGTTTCTGAACAATTGAATGTTTTGCTCAAAAAGCAGTTCGAGCATACCGGTTGGGCCATTACGTTGTTTGGCGACATTCAAGCGAATGACGTTGCTTCTGCCTTCGGATTCATGGGCAGGCAAACGTGCCAGCATCATGACAACATCGGCATCCTGTTCAATTGCTCCGGACTCACGCAAGTGGGAAAGTTTGGGCATTCCGGAATCATCTTTTTCTGCTTCACGACTGAGTTGTGACAATGCTATAACCGGAACTTTCAACTCACGTGCAAGACCTTTTATAGATCGAGAAATGTCCGCTATTTCTACCTGACGATTTTCTGACCTGCCACCACCGCCAGTCATCAGTTGAAGATAGTCAACAATTATAAGGTCACACGGGTGTTTGGCAGCATGACGTCTGGCCTTGGAGCGCATTTCCATCACACTGATATTCGGGGTATCGTCTATGAACAATGGCGCATTACGGAGTACTTCTGCCGCTTGTTGAACTTTCGGAAATTCATTACGGGCCAGGAAACCGGTACGAAGCCGGGTAGAATCTACTCGTCCTTCCATGCAAAGTAACCGCTGAACCAATTGTTCCTTGGACATTTCCAAGCTGAAAAGTATTACCCCTTTGTTTTGGCGATTGGCAATGTTGGAGGCAATATTCAGGCTGAATGCTGTTTTTCCTACTGAAGGCCGCGCAGCAAGAACGAGCATGTCGGAAGGTTGAAGCCCTGAAAGCATTTCGTCAAGTTTGGTGAATCCAGTCGGTATACCTGTAATACCGGTTTGGGAGGTAATTTGCTTTTCTATACGAAGGACACCATCATGTACCAGATCACCTACCTGGTGAATAGGGTTGAGTTGGCGTTGTTCAGTTATAGAAAAAATATTGGCTTCTGCTCGATCAAGCAGTTCAACAACATCGCAATCTGCCATGTATGCTTCAGACACTACTTGGGTGCATGTAGTGATGACATGACGAAGCAGTGCGGTTTCCAGTACGATGCGAGCATAGTATTCAACATTGGCAGAAGTCGGCACGCTACTGATCAATTCAGATATGTATATTGCACCGCCAGCTTTTTCGAGCGTCTCATCCTGACTCAGACGTCGTCCCAATGTGATGACATCCACCGGAGTATTTTCCCGAAACAAAGACACCATGGCTCCATATATACATTGGTGGGCTTCAGCATAAAAAACCTCTTCTGGCTTTTCACGCAATATTTCCATCGCTGTACCTACGGCCTCGGAGTTGATCAGCATGGCTCCCAATACAGAACGCTCCGCCTCAAGACTCTGAGGCGGAGTGCGATCGTATACTGTACTGTTTTGCGCGCCGGTTGTACGGTTAGATTTGTCCGTACGATTTTTACGCGTTGCTGTCATCGGATTCGGCAGAAGATTCTTCTTTGATTGCCGTTACCCATACTTTGACTTTTGCTTCAACACCACCAGGCAGTTTTACCGGAACCATAAAAATACCCAGGGACTTGATTGGTTCTTCCAGTAAAATTGATTTGCGACTGATTTCATGACCAAGTACAGCCAATTGATCAGCTATGTGTCCCGTGGTGACAGAACCAAAAATCCGGTCACCTTCTCCTGCGCGGACTTTAATGTCCACAGTCAGTTTTTCTATGACTTTAGCCACCTTTTGTTGTTCAGCACGGCGCTTTTCTTCACGAACCTTGATGATTCGCATATGATGCTCCAGCTGACGCGCGCTACCGGAATTGGCTGTCACCGCAATTTTTCGAGGAATGAGATAATTCCGGGCATAACCGTCCTTAACCTGAACAATTTGACCCATCTCACCAAGGTTATCTACGTCTTCACACAGGATGACTTGCATCGACATCCTCCTTGCCGGACGTCCCTTTCAATTGGGACATCCCATTATTGTTTACTCATTATTAGAGATATTACTGTTTTTTCTGTTTTTTCTGGGCTTTGGCCAGTATTCGAAACCGTTTTCTGAACTTAAACCAGGTATCGAAGAATCCAAATCCCAGAAACACCGGGTGTAGCCCCAAGGTACTCCCAAGAATCAACACCGACATTATAATAAAACCATACACCAGTGGTGGTACTTGAAACTGGTGCAATGCATTCAGCAAGATGGAAAACCCATTGAACAGGTAGACCATAGTCAGGCCGATTGCCGCGTTCCAGGTAATCATTCGCAACGGCACAGAGTGCCACCACCACTGATCAACCATCCATAACAACGCCAATACAATTGCCAACCACACCATCGATTCAGGTGGACGGCAGTCTTTCAATGTCCCGAATATAAAAATTCGTTCAGGAACCTTGAAACGTAACCACGAAGTAATAACAGCCATAGCCAAAGCTGACGCTACAAAAACGAATCCAAACACTATCCCGAAAACCAGATATTCCCAGTTATCATTCAACCAGTGAAAGTAATCCGCTGTAGCTTGCTCCATGCTTGTTCTATTTTCATTCGCGGAGTCTTCAATTTGTGCCACACTGGAGGCGATAAAAATCTCAGTCGACTCCCGTGATGCTTCCCAATTCAGAAGCATGACGGCAATCACCCAAAATGTACCAACCAAAGCAACAACTAATACTGCCTTGCCGAATTGCATACGGTGCGTAATGACCATCGCCATGGGAATTCCTAAAGCTGCTGCGGCACCAAATGTCAACCATACTGTTGGAGACAATCCAAATGCAACGCTGACAAAAACAGCAATTAATGCAGCCACCGCAATCAGCCACAAACTTTTTCTGTATGATCCCAGCACCCAGTATATTGCGACTGGGGCTGGAAATAAAGCCAATGCCGGAATTGCCATCCCCATAAGAGTAAAAAGCAAACCCAACACAAACAATACTATACAGAGAATCGTAAAACGTGGCATGTCTGGCTGTCATTTCCCATTGCAGGGCGACATGCTACTCCGCTGTAAAAGGCAGCAGCGCAATTTGGCGCGCCAGCTTGATAGCATGTGTCAGCATGCGCTGATGCTTGGCTGATGCACCCGTAATACGCCTCGGTATTATTTTGCCGCGCTCTGTTATATAATGCTTGAGCATGGCGGTATCTTTGTAGTCGATATAAACTACCCGTTCCACTGTCAGGCGACTAACCTTCTGGCGTAACGGCTTTTTCTTTTTGCGTTTGGTCCGTTTTACACGGATTTTCGCCTTGGCTTTCGCCGAAACCTTTGCCATTTATATTCTAATCCTTACTTTATTGTTGCTAATTGTTACAATTAAAATGGAATATCATCTTCCGGGATTGGTTCATCATAGCCCTGGTTGTCTTGATAATGATCAACACTCCCTTGGGACTGTGCAGGACGATTTCCCTGCGTATTTGAACCACCACCGCCAGGTTGATAATTTGCGTTTTGACCACTGGAAGCACCATAGGCTGCTGCGCCTGGTGTGGCACCATAGCTACCAGCACTACCACCGCCAGGACCTTGCTCGTCCCAATCCAATGGAGTTATGCGACGTGCGTTCAATTCCAGGCGTGTATTTTTTTGCCCGGTGTTACGGTCTTCCATATCATAGCTGCGCAAGCTGCCTTCTACAAGTACTGGACGTCCTTTTTTCAGTCGTTCGCCAACCCATTCTGCTTGACGGTCCCAACAAGAACAGTTTACAAAGACTGTGTTGTCCTTGCGCTCTCCGTCCTTGCCCCGAAAATAGCTTGTATTGGCGATACCAAACCTGCAATAGGCACGATTGGTTGTCGTATATTTCAACTCCGGGTCACGTGTTAAGCGCCCCGCAATATAGACCACATTCAAATCCGGTACGCGTAGATCAGCCATAATATACTCCATTCTCATCAAAGCATCAGAAAAGCATTAAGTTTAACTGAAGCTTAATCTTGCACATTTTCAAGTCTAAAGTGCAATGCTATCTAGTCATCATCCCGGTCATAATCATCGTCGTCATCATTATAACGGCGACCACGACCGCGTCGTCTGCGATCATCATCATCGTCGTCATCGTCATCACCGTCATCATCGTCATGACCGCGGTGTGCACCCGCTTTTATTTCTTCTTCACGTCGGCGGATTTGTTCCGCTTCCAATTTCAGGGTACGTGCGTCAAATTGGGTTACCAGGTAACGGATGATGGCGTCCGACAATTTGTAAAAGCTTTCTAGCTTAGCAACAAAGTCAGGCTCTGCTTCAAACCGAATCAACACATAGTTGCCTTCTGAATGTTTTTTCACTTCATAGGCAAGTTTGCGTCTGCCCCAGATCTCCGAGCGCACGATAGCACCACCGTTTGCAGTGATGAGGTTATCAACCTCCCCGGCTACCGTTTGGACTGCATCATCATCCATCTCTGGCGTAATGATATACAGCGCTTCGTAAGTTCTCAAGACAATTCACCTCTCTTTCATTAAAATCTAGTTATAAACAATGAAAACCGTTCCGGACTCGGAACGGCATAACAAGCTTCGTATCATAGCAAAAATGCTTCGCTTACCACAAGCAACGATTTTATAAAACCAGTCAGTCAAAAAAGGAATTCAACATATAAAGTGGTATGGAAAGAATTATATCAATAAAAAATTGACTGTGAACCTCTGAGTGCGTTACACTTTGCATCGCTTTAGCCGATATGCAGGCATCTCTTGTCTGTTAAACACTCAAAATTCTGCTTCATGCAAATTTCTCACCTTGTGAACGGGTAGCTCAGTCGGTAGAGCATCGGACTTTTAATCCGGTGGTCGCGGGTTCGATCCCCGCCCCGTTCACCATTCCTAAGCCCTTTATTTTCAAGTGCTTCCGAGATGGAAGTTGTGCGGTCATATACCCCTTTGCCATAGCCAGACCTTACCGTTTTTTAACAGTTTGAGCCGTCACCGAGTGGCAAATATAGTGGCAAAAATAGACCGCCTTTCGTAGTCTCTGGACTTTCCCCCGAATCACCTTTGGGAGTGTCCGCATTCACCGCAGCTGAAACGCCTTCGGAATCCAGCCACGCTCCGGAAGTCCCTCGCCCGCGCCCGCGAGATCGTCCATGCCCAGATGTGTATAAATACCCATAATCAGCTTTGGATCGGCATGTCGTGCCAGTTTTTGCGCCACTGCTACGCTAGACTCAATGGTATCAATCTCGGCAAAATGAATTTTTGCGCTTTACCCCAGAGATTATGCTAAACTTTCCAGAATATGTTGTAACATAAACCATTTTAATACAATATAGGCTAAAGATAAAAATATTTCTATCTCATATTGCCTTATTGTAGTGTTTTGTGTGTAATGGTTTTGTGTCGCTATTTATGCCATTTTGATGATTTCTGCTAAGTAGAACAGAAAGCAAACACGTATATGAATATTAGTAAAATTCCCTACTTGGGTCCTATAACCAAAAAACTTTTCTTGGCTACTTTAGGTATCTGTGACAACAATTCTCTGAAACACCTAAAAAAATCTACGCGTATTCATGGCGAGAAAATTTATTCAGCGATAACAGAATTAAATCAATATAGTTCTAAACCAAAACATAAAATTATTGAAGCCATTGAGGCTGAGCGGGTCAGATTATTACAAGACACTAGTACTCTTGTTGATGATACGCTCGGGAATGCGGTGGAGCATGATATAGGTGTATCAATAAAACGTGCGTGTGAGGCCAGTAAAGATTATAAAGCCGCTCTTTTTCTGTACTTTTTAACTAAAAATTTAAATCCTGTCAACGTCATTGAACTTGGTACAAACGTCGGGATTTCCTCCTCCTATATTGCATTGGCATTACAAGAATCGGCCAATAAGAGCCATTTGACCACCCTGGATGCCTCCCTATACCGTCAATCTCATGCGAGAAAAATTCATGAGAAATTGAACTTTACTAACATTGATTATGTTGAAGGCTTTTTCACAGATACCCTGGAAGATACTTTACAAGCGATGCAACAGCCTGTAGATTTGGCTTTTATTGATGGTCATCATCAATACAAACCAACACTAGCATATTTCAATCAAATCTATAAGTATGCAAGCAAAAACGCTGTTTTTGTCTTCGATGACATACGTTGGAGCAAGGGTATGAAATTGGCTTGGGAAGAATTACGTAATGATGAGCGGTTTGACTATATTGTAGACTTGTATTCAGTTGGAGTTGCTGTTATATCAGAATCAGCAAGTCAAAAACCTGAAAAGTATCCCATCATTTA
>Ga0334884_1005314_pt1 | contig 12430 bp, 8 predicted proteins | sample GraSluR1_MG_7_FD_207215 | JGI IMG/M metagenome (GOLD analysis project Ga0334884, IMG submission 207215) | Sludge microbial communities from methane-producing bioreactor in Wageningen University, Netherlands - Granular Sludge_12_05 R1 | ecosystem: Engineered > Bioreactor > Anaerobic > Unclassified...
AAACATCAAACCGTTGAATCTGTCTGCCGGTATGATTGGAAATTGCGGAAAGAAAGAAGTATATTCCGTCTCAAAGAGGTGCTGAATGAAATTGCTTGTTCTTGCCTTAACAACAGTCTTCATGTTCACAGCGTGTGCGACTCGCCGCGATCCGACTCTCCTCTCCGCGCGCGACGAGGTGGATGCCTATACCTCCGCGGTCGAGGCGCTGGACGAAACGCCGGAGAACACTCTGAAGCCCGATTCGCCGGAAGAGACGATGGCCATCGAGCGGGTCAAGGCCTTCTTCGGAGACCTCAGCGAAGAAAATGTCCGTGATAACGTGCGCGCCGTTTATGCCGCCGACGTTTTCTTCAACGACACGGTCAAGACACTTCGCGGACTCGATTCCGTTGAGCACTATCTCCTTCATACGGCAAAAGGGGTCGCGGAATGCAAGGTGAAGTTCACGGACATCGCGCGGTCGGGCAACAATTACTATCTGCGCTGGATCATGACGATCCGGCTCGACGAAAAACGCGAGCCGTGGATTTCAATGGGAATGACCCATATGCGGTTTGACCGGGATGGCCGGATTACGCTTCACCAGGACTACTGGGATTCGGCTGCGGGCATTTATGAGCACCTGCCAGCGATCGGCGGCCTCATCCGCTATGTCCAACGCCGGATATGAGGTAAATTCTTGGACTCCCACACCGGATGTGATAGATAAATCGCCTCCGATGGAGGTCCGATGGAACTATCTGACAAAGTACGCGAATTGCTGAATCGAGGTGTTTTACTCCCCTGCCCCGCAGCCGTCGAAATTTCCGATGATGTGAAGCCTGCGCGGATTGCGTCAGGTGTCATTATCCATGCGGGGTGCAGGATATCAGGCTCCACAACATCTATCGGACCCGGATCCCGCATCGGAGCGGAAGCCCCCGCGACAATCGAAGATTGCCAGCTCGGGAAAGGCGTCGAGTTGAAAGGCGGCTACTTTTCCGGCGCCACGTTCCTTGACGGGGCCAATATGGGCAGCGGCGCGCATGTTCGACCGGGCACCTTGCTCGAAGAGGAAGCGAACGGCGCGCACGCGGTGGCGTTCAAGCAGACGATTCTGCTTTCTTACGTGACGGCGGGAAGCTTGATCAATTTCTGCGACTGCCTGATGGCGGGTGGCACGAGCCGTAAAAATCACAGCGAAATCGGATCTTCCTATATTCACTTCAACTACACGCCGCACCAGGACAAGGCGACGCCGTCACTGATCGGCGATGTGCCGCGCGGAGTGATGCTGGATCAGCCCGCGATATTCCTGGGTGGACAGGGAGGACTCGTCGGTCCGGTTCGTCTTGAATATGGAACCGTAATCCCGGCGGGAGTCATCTGTCGCAAGGACCAGCTCAAGCCCAACTCCATTTTCGTGCCTCCCTCCAGCCAGGGCCAGGCGCCCCGCCCCTTCATCCCGGGCGCATACCGGGCGATTCAGCGGATTGTTTCCAATAACCTGATCTATATCGGTAACCTGCACGCGCTGAAATTGTGGTATCGGCACGCTCGCAAGGCCACGATGAACGGCGACGCATTCGGCGCCGCATGCTACGAGGGCGCACTGGCCAGGATTGACAGTGTTATCAAGGAGAGAAACAAGCGGCTTCAGGATCTCGCGCAGCGGATGCCGAAATCGCTTGAATATGCAAAGAAGGAATGCCCCTTGCCGGCGGCATTACAGGCTCAGCAGCAGGCGCTGATCGAGCGGTGGCCGGACATGGAGAAAGCCCTGAAGGCCGGACCTTCTGAGAGTTCGGGTGCCTCGGATCGCGACCGATTCCTCGCCGCATGGGAGCAGGCAGACTTGAGCAAGGGACACACGCAGGCCGTTGAGAGCCTTCCGTCTGATGCAAGAAAAGCAGGCGCTGCCTGGCTCCAGGCGGTGGTGGACTCGACCGCATCGTTATGGAAGCCCATTTAACGGGAAGGAAGAAAATCATGGCAAGAATGTTCGGAACGGATGGAGTACGGGGCGTGGCTAACGTGCCGCCCATGACCGCGGAGATGGCTCTCGAGATCGGCCGTGCCACAGCGCACGTGTGCAAGCAGGATCATGGGCGCCGCCACACCATTGTGATCGGCAAGGACACGCGCGTCAGCGGCTATATGCTTGAAAACGCGCTGACGGCGGGCATCTGCTCCATGGGCGTGGACGTGTTGCTCGTCGGCCCTCTCCCCACGCCGGGCATCGCGTTCCTCACACACAACATGCGGGCGGATGCGGGAATCGTTATCTCCGCGTCGCACAACCCCTACCAGGATAACGGCATCAAAATCTTCTCGCGAGATGGATTCAAGCTGCCTGACGCCGAAGAAGACCGGATTGAAAAACTCATTACCTCCGGCGAGATCAAGAACATCCGTCCCACCGCGGACGATATCGGTAAGGCCCGCCGCATTGACGATGCCGTCGGACGCTACATTGTGTTCTGCAAAAACACGTTTCCCGACGACCTGCGTATTGACGGCATGAAGATCGTACTTGATTGCGCGCACGGAGCCACCTACCGCGTCGCGCCGGTCATTTTCTCCGAGCTGGGCGCGAACGTCACCTCCCTGTTCTGCGAGCCAAACGGCGTGAACATCAATGACAACTGCGGCTCTCAGCACACGCAGACCCTTTCCGCTAAGGTGCGCGAAACGGGTGCCGATATCGGGCTTGCGTTCGACGGCGACGGAGACCGCCTGATCGCGGTGGATGAGAACGGCGAAGAAATCACGGGTGATCATATCATGGCGATTTGCGGACACATGTACAAGGAGCGGGGCTGGCTGAAGAACGACATGATCGTTTCGACCGTGATGAGTAATTTCGGTTTTCTTATCGCCTTGAAGCAGCTCGGGATCAAGCATCTCGCGGCGAAGGTCGGCGACCGGTACGTACTCGAGATGATGAAGGAAAAAGGCGCGGTACTGGGCGGCGAGGCGTCAGGCCACATGATTTTTCTTAACTATCACACCACCGGCGACGGGATCATTTCCGCACTGCAATTGCTGGCGGCAATGAAACTGAGCGGCAAAACCCTTTCCGCGCTTTCAAAGGTCATGTCGTTATCGCCTCAGAAGATCATCAACGTGGACGTCAAAACGAAGCCCCCGCTGGAAGAGATCTCCGAATTGAAGGAAGCGATCCTCGCCGCGGAAAAGGAACTGGGCGACAAGGGGCGCGTTCTTATCCGTTATTCGGGCACTCAATCCATGTGCCGCGTGATGGTCGAAGGACCAACCGAGGAAATGACCAACCGATTGACGGACCAGCTTGCGGACGTTGTCCGAAAGACGATCGGTTGACCGGCTCTGATCAGCCGCACGGCCACAAGGAGAGATGGAATGTCATTAAAGCTGATTGTCACTCGCGATTTCAACCACATGAGCGATGTGGCCGCCGAGTTTCTGCTGAATGATGTCCGGCAGGGCCTGGCCCGTGCGCCGATGTATAGCATGGGACTTGCCACCGGCAATACTCCGACCGGCGTTTACGATCGCCTGGTCCGCGCGGCCAACAACGGGACGTTTGATGCCGCACGAATCCGGTCCTTCAATCTTGACGAATATATCGGCCTGCCTGGCGACAACGCCCAGCAGCGGGCGCTGCATCCGGAAAGCTATTCGTTTTTCATGATTTCAAACCTTTTCGGCAGGCTGGACAAGAAGTTTGCCGAAACGTGCGTGCCGTGGGGTGCGCTGGTGGATGTCGAATGTCTTGACGCGGAACTCAAAGCGCATCCCGATTCATGGGAAGCGCGCGGAACCGATGCGGGAACCTCCATCGTGATCAAAGCGTCCGCGAAGTCGGCCTGCCTGCGCTGGATTCGCGGAGAGATTCTTGAAGCCTATGAGCGCAAGATCGCGGCGGCCGGCGGTATTGACTTGCAGATCATCGGCGTCGGACAGAAGGGTCATGTCGGATTCCATGAAGCGGGCATCCCCTTTGAAGACAGCCGGATGCTCCTGGTGAAACTCGATGACAACACCGTTTCCAACGCGATCCTTGATGGCCATTTTCCGAGCCGTGAACTCAGTCCCACGTACGCGGTATCCATGGGGGCTGAATTGATCTACCGGGCGCGGACAGTTCTTCTATTGGCCAACGGCGAACGCAAGACGGACGTGATTGCCCAATCGCTTCTGCATACCGTGGATTGCTCCGTGCCGCTGTCATACGGGCAGCGTTATGCGGAGAATGGCGGGAACCTTGTCTACGTCGTGGATCGCGTGGCGGCCGCAAAGGCTCTTAAGGAATCCGATGTGCTTCGCCGCCGCGGTGTCGTGATTGAAGATCGTTCGTGATTCCGCCTCTCCCCGAGGGTGAAGGGGGCGTCTGTCAGTAAATCTCGTCGCCTTCTTCGCGTGTATAGAACAGGTCAATATAAGCGCCCCCGCGCGCATCCTCAGGCAGATTCAGCAGGCTGCGTTCCGCCTCTTCACGACTGCCGGCGGCCGAAGCGTTCATTTCCTCTATGCGTTCGGGAATGCCATGTTGGGCAACCAGGTCCTTCACCTGCTTGAAAACGGAACTGCTGCCGAGGAGAAACAGGCCCTCGTGCAGTATTTTGCAGGCGACCATGTGCTCAAATGTGTCGAAGCGCAACTGTTCGCGGACCCGCGCGACCGGCTTGATGATATAGTCCAGTTCTTCGCGCAAATCGGGATGCACAAGAAAGTAGTGTTTCTTTTTGAGAATCGCATCGTCGAGCTTTGCGATCAGCGCGGCGGGCATCTCATCGCTCGCGACCACGATCACATCGAGATCCGACCCCCGCACCAATTGGCCGGTGCTCCGTTCGGGTCGTGGCACGTCATGGCCCATTCCATAGGTTACATCGCCCGCAATGATGAAGCAGGCGTGCTCGAAGAGCGTCCGCGCCTCCGGAAGTTCTTCCACGCACTCTTTCATGGCCGTTTGCGCAAGCGCGCACTTAGCTTCACTGATTTTCGTGATTCCGGAACGGAGCCTTGCCGCTTCTTCCCTCACTTGCGCGGCGTGCGCGTGGGTTCCCAGGATCGTATAGGTGAGAAACTCGCGGCGAATGGAGGGAGAAAGTCGGGCGTAACCGTTCACGACACGATCAAGGCGGAGATAACGTCGCCCCACGATTTCCATATGGAGTAGATTTGATTTCCTGCATATACGCCAGAGAGGCAGGGCTTCGACGGCGGTTATTTCCAGCAACTGCGCGCCGCGCATCGGTCCGAAACGATCGAGCAATTCAACCACGTCCTTTTCGGTAACGACTTTCTTCCCCATGATGTCGCGCATCCTCTCGAAAGTAAGACGGGAGATCAAGCCTGTGGAAACAACCTTTCGGCCACGCGTGACGCCACGGCCTTCTCGATCATTTGAACCGACAGCATCCCTCGCAGGGCCTGGCTTTGTGCGTCAAGTACAGGCAGGACATCCGTTTGCGCCTCGTGCAAGTTCTTCAGAGCCTGCTCCGCAAAATCTCCCGGATGAATTATCACCGGTACAGGAATCATGGCGTCCTCCGCAAGCAACACACTCCAGGTGTGCTGACTGGCCAGCAGAGGCTGAACGTCCTGCATCCGAATCATCCCGGCAACCTTTCCATGTTTATCCGCAACCGGGCACGCCATGAATGATGATTGGGAGAAGGCCTGCATTACGTTTTCCAGGCGGGCACCGGTATGAACGCTGATCGGATCGCGTTCCATCACATCTCCGACCGTCAACGATTCAAGGACATCCTTACGCGCGCGCTCGGGTGTCGTGTAATCCGTTCGTACAAGGACCTCTTCCCTCAAAACGTGTTCTCCCAGCCGCTTGATCGCCCACGCGCCGGCGGGTGCGGTCAACAGAACACTCAGTACGGCGACCGCCAGGATAATTTCGCCCGGCTGCGTGTTCATGCCGGTCGCTCTCATGGCGATCAACGCGGCCCCGCCAATTGCAGCTTGGACCGTTGCTTTAGGCAGATAGGAAACCACCACGAACATGCGCTCGCCGAAATTCAGATCGCTTCGCACGAGACACAGGTAGCTTCCGGCGCTTCGTGCGACGAGGCCAAGCAGAACCAGCAGCGCTCCACTTGCGCCGGCCGACCACGCCACACGCACATTCACCTGCGCGCCAACCAGAACAAACAAAAGAATTTCCGCGAATACCCAGAGCTTTGCCAACTTTGCGGATATCTCGTGGGCCATGTATTCATTCTTTTCGAGCACCACAAAGCCGATGGCCATAACCGCGAGCAGCGAGGCAAAAGGAACGATGCCCTCCAGTTTTTGCTCAAGGTGTAACAGGAGGATGGCCATGCCGAGAACAACCAGCAGTCGCTTTGTCGCGCGAGGATTGAATCGCTCGAAAATCTTGTACAGAACCCATCCGCACAGCAACCCCACTCCAATGCCCATCACGATCGAAATGGGAATCCCCACCAGCCCTTGCAGCAGGTGCGATTGACCGCCGATATAAAGGCCGATCAGGCTGCTGTAAACGACAATGACAAAGACGTCGTCCAGCGAGGATGCAGCAAGAATCAACGTGGGGATACCTTTCGCCGTGCCCTTTTTCCTGTCCATGAACCCGATCATCAACGGCACAACCACGGCGGGAGACACTGCGGCAACCACGGACCCGAGCATTGCAGATTCAAGATGGGTAAGCCCAAGCAGCCACGGACCGAGGAGGGTGATGGCAGTGCCCTCGAAGATGGCCGGAATAAATGAAAACAACAACGCGCGCATGCCGACTTTCTTCAGCGTATCCTTGCCCATTTCAAATCCGGCCCGGAGCAGGATTACGATCAACGCGATCCGCCGGAAATCGGACGACGCAGCCGCCATCGCCGGCGAAATCAAACCCAGGCATGCCGGTCCAAGAATGATGCCGGCAAGCAGCATTCCGACAAGCCCCGGAATTCGAGCGCGTTTAAAGAGCCAGTCCACGCCTAATCCGATCAAAATAAGCAACGCAAGATCCAAAGCCATAAACGACTTTCTTTATCCGGGTAGGTGATTCAGTCATCAGTAGCCGAAAATCATCCCACCACATTCATCCATGGTAGGAGTCATCAGCCAGATCGGCGGTTACAGGGGGACTCCATCCCCATTACGGGCAAACACTAACGCATTTACGCTGCAAGGCTCAAGGATGAAGAAGGAGTTAGGAATTGACGACGACCGTCAGATAGCCCTGATCATCCAGCAAACCCTTCGATCCCGTATCGTACCAGCCTTCTCCATCCAGCGTGGCGTCAATGGAATTGCCATCCAGGTAGCCGGCCATCAGGGTATGCCCGCGAAGTTGGATATTGCCGCCCGTGCCGATACGAACCTTCTGATATTTCAACGGGAGTCCGCGCGTGACCTGCTTATCCGGCGATGTGCCGGGCGCAACAGCAGCAATCTGGGAAGCCATTTCCGGCAGGCTGAAGACGCTGAGCAATTGGATGCCCAATTCGATTGCCCGCTTCAAAATGCGGTGATCGAGCGTATCGTTTACCATGACCATCTTCAGCGCGCTTTCACGCAATGCGGAATCAGCAAGCAACGACTCCACATCCGCGCGCGAGAGGAATGCATGGGTGACTTCTCCCTCAATAATGGATTGCGATAGCGATGCGCTCCTGTCCGGGATGCACAAGGTGGCTCCGCTCATTATGCATCGAAAGATTCCAGCTACACCTTCAATTTCATGCATGGACGGGGAGAAGAGGTGCCGGTTCTTTGACCGCAGCTTCGTATTCGCATTGCTTCCGAGCGCACTGTAATAGTGATTCGCGTAAGAATGGAGAATGGCCCTTTGACCGCCCCGTTTTCCCGTGAACAGAATGGTTGCCGGACGATTTCCGGGAATGCTTTCCTCGAGGCCGGAAAAATCACCGATAGCGCCAAGGTTGGCAAAATCTTCCGCGACACTGACGTTCAAGGGTGTAGTAGCGGTTGAAGAAATCACGGACGCATCGGAGACGATCAGTCGTCGGCACAAGACCTTATCCGCACACTCCGCCATGTGATCACTGCCCAATGCCGGATCAATCACGCAGGCGACGGCACCCGCGCGGATAACGGCGAGGAGCAATACAGGCTGTCGCCAGCCGGGATTTAGCGCGAGCCCCACCCTTTCGCCCTGTTGAACGCCCGCGTTCTGGAGCTTGCGCGCCGCCGCGGTTACGAGCTGGTCATACTCATAAAACGTGAGCATGCCTTCGGAGCAGATCAGTCCCTTTTGATCTTTTGAGACGTATGCCGCCTCTCTGAGCGGACAGCGGATATCAAACACGATACACAACCTCCAAAATCATGCTGGAATAGACAGCGGTACCAACGAATGTCCGTCACGAACAAAAATGCGTCGGCCGATTAAAGGCTCAGCCATCCCAAAACAAAAGCAACGAGGATGAACAAGAGCACGCCGATGAGCGCAAGCGAATACTTCGGAAGAGGGCTGCCGTCAATCTTGCGCCGTTCCGATTTCGAATAGACCGCTGCCACGGCCAGAATAAGGGAAACAGCCAAAGTAGCGCTGAACGCCATGTAATTCTGCTTCAAATGCGGAGCCGGTCCGGCTCCCGGAGAGCCAGAGCCATGAACGGCTGCGGGTCCCACAAGGGGCAGAATCATACAGAGAAAAAGAAAGGAAAGGCCGCCCAGGATGGTCAGGACATTGCCCACCATCGGCCTGGCGATGAACGGAATATCGGGTTGTGATTGTGTCTTCTTGTCAGCCATTCTTACACCTGCCATGCTTTCTTAGACCTCTATACCTCAAAAACGTTCTGTAAACTAATCTCGGACGGCGGGACAAACAAGAAAATATCGGGTGACCGCGGTTTTACCGCGCACTTTGGAGGGAGGAAGCCGTCCTACTGCAGGCGGATATTGTCCAGGTAAACCGCGCCCGCGTTGGTGTAATCCGTGAATTTGAAGAGTATCTGCTGAACCCGATCCAGGTTCGCCGGCGTGGCACCCCACCCGTTCGTGGTTCCCCATTCCGCCGCGTTGAGATTAAACGTGACGTTGGTATTCCAGCAATTATTGGTAAGCGACTTTGTCCACGAGTAGTACCAGGTCCAATTGGTGCCGGTCCAAATCTGAAGCTGAAGATTGCTCGCGCCGTTTTCCGGAAAGATATCGGCGAGTACCTTCGTCTTGCCGCTCCAATTCTCGAAGACGTTATCGAACCACATTTCCGCATGCGCTTCGTGACCGGTCGGGGCCGCATAGGCGAGAAGGAAGGATGTGTCGCCCTCCGACGACTTGTTTGTTGAAACCGTCAGCGAAATAGCATCGGTTATGTCCATCCGCGCGGCCCAGCGACGCATTCGCCGGCATGAATCCCACGGAGGCGCACTCGCCACGATATTCACCCTGGCGGTAAGCTCGTTATCCGCAAGGTCGGCTTCACCGGATACCGCATTCGCGACAATCTTCAACGTGTGCCAGCCGAGCGATGCATCCGTGGTGTTCCAGGTGAAGGTGGTTGTGGCAGAGCGACCGGCCTGTAGACCGCTGATCCTGTTTGTTCCGATTATCTTTCCGTCGGTCATGTCGGACAGCACTACATTGAACGATTCGTTGGCCGTCCCCTGGTTGACCACGGTTACGGTGATCTTGCTGGAGGCGCTGCGAACGAGCCAGTTGACCTGGCTTACGCACCCGACGCTTACATCCCGTACCGTATCGCCGGATGAGCCGATCCGCCTGATTTTTACGGCAATATCTTTCCTGAAGCGCGGGACGTCGCTGACGTACAGCGTACCCGTGCTCACGAGGTAGTTATTGGCCGAATTGATGTCTTCACGCCGCGAATTCCACCATTCAACATTATAACGGCCGTTGGCCAGTCCGTGCATCTGGAACCGGGCATCGCGCGTATCCACGTTTGTCCATTGCCGGTCCTGTATCCACGCGATTCCGAATTGACCGTTGCTGCTGAGCATGCCCCACGTGTTGAATGCAAAGCGGCCCACGCTGATGTTGTCCACGTATATCGGACCACGCAGCATTCCGGCGTCGCCGATCCATATCTTGATGCCACGGATGCGGGCGGCCTGATAGGATGTCGGAATCTCGTCCAGTCTCAACTCCAGGTTATAAAGCATTCCGACTGTAAGCTTTTTCCACCCTTCGTGTTCCGGCGCGTATTCGTTGCGTGTTGAATAATAACGCCAACTGCCATCCTCCGATTCGACGGCGATCTCCACGATGCATCGCGGATCGCGATTGATGCCTTTCAGGAATCCGTCGGGGTTTTCAGTCGGGTGATAGAATTCCGGTATGTAAAGATCTACCCGGAGGACCCCGTCAGGCCAGAACGCGGACCAGTTCATGTCGAGGTTGAAGTTATACACGCCCGATGCCGGATTGGTCATGTTGGCCCACGTATCCATGTCAATATTCATGCGAAGGGAGTTGGTGCCTTGCGTTGCATGGTTCGTGCTGAGCGCGATGGAGACGATACCGGTTCCGAACATTTGCCAATCCGGGTCCAGGTTTCCTTCAAATCCTTCCACCAGAGTGGGATTCAAGTCGCTGCTGCTGTACCAGGCTTGCACGGCGGTTGGCTTCATGTAGAGACGTGGAAAATCAATGTCCCGGATAAAACGGGAAAAAAGGAATGCTTCATCAGCCATGGAATCAAGCCACGGCCCCATGACAGGATCGCAGTATTTCTTGAACGCAGGAACGGTCCACATCATCGGCGTGACAGCCGCGCCCGAGCACAGGGCGGGCCAGATGCAGGCACGGAGGAAATCCGGCTGGTAGGTCTGCCACTTCCAGGAACCCGTTTCCCCCATGAATGCGGGTTTCTGGAAGCGGGAGCGAAGGTGATGATGATATTTCGCGATCATGATGGGAGGCGTCACCCAACTGTAGCTTTCCGAGTAGGCGTGAATCTGCGGGATATCCACCACCTCAAAACCTTTATCCCAATACTGATCCGTCTCATTGCAGGCCGTGGTCGGGTGTCCGAAAGGATCGTTGATCTTGAAATAGTTATGAATCCAGGTAGTCCATGACAGCGTGTAATCATTACCGTCCACCTGGTTGGTATCCATGTTCGAGTAAGGATCCTGCCCGACGAGGTCGCTTTTCCGGTCAACGAAGTCTGGATCCTGCCACCGCACACTCTTTATGGAGTTCGCGTAGGTGCCGTACAATTCGGATGCCAGTTGCCAGAATCCGACAGCCTCGCTGTATCCCCATCTTGCAATGATGTACCGGTACAAATGCTCCTGGTATTTCAGGTATTTCGGGTCATGGAAGAACTTCTGATTCTTCGGCGGATTGTCGAGACGGCTGAAGGCATTGATGTATTCCTCGGGCTCATCCAGCTTCTCGTCGAATGCCAGGGCCCAACTTCCGTTTTTTCGCCACGTGTGATGGTTGAAATCGCGGAGCGCATCATGCGTCCAGATCGTGAAGACCAGTTTGACATCATACTGTTCGGCATGTCCGATAATCCGGTCAATCTGTGCCGCGCGCGATTGTTCGTAGCGATAAAAGGTCGAGTCATCACGGCCCGGCGTGGCCCTTTCGACTGTCAGCATCGTATCCCAGGGAGCCATCCACCAATGGATCATGTTCACGCCATGCTCATAGGCGTCTGCGAAAATCCCTTCATCGTCCGCGTCGTAGGGACGGCAATAGCCGATGCCGTAAAACGCCGTGCCGTCATCATGTTCCAGGTAGTGCGAGTCATCTTTCGAAACCCGAATCCATCCGCGCCGGTCACTGGACACACAGGTGAACGTGGAGGTTGGCCATTGGTTGGTGCCCCAACGGTTGGCGACTCTCACGCTGTAACGCCAGGTTCCCTCCATGCCGGGCGCAAAACGCACCTTCCACTTGCCCTCGCCATAGAGATCGCCGGGCTCCTCCATGTAAAAGCCCCATATCCTGTTCGTCTCCAGCGAAGGCGAAATGAAAAAGGCCTCCAGGTCCACTTCCATGGGGTCATAAGGATTGAGGCCGGCCACATTGGTCATTTCCACCGTCAGTTCAAATTTATCATACCGCCCCACATCGACGGATGCCGCCGAAACACCGGTTATCGCAGGCGGCAGATTCGTTTCCGGCAGCAAAGGAATAACATGAACGGTATCCATCAGGACCGGCGCATCCCAGAGAGTGCGATTGGGCCAGACAACCTTTACAGCCAATTCGTCTATGTCGCCGAGAACATCCGAGTCGAGCAACGACATATCCCACGACACCAGGGTCCAAGCACCCGGCTCCAAGGTATGAAAGGAGTTGTCGTAATGGGCCTGCCAGTCGTCCGTTGTTGATTTGACCCACAATTGAACCCGCACCGAATCGGCCGGCGCGTTGGCGGGGATGAAGAACCAGGCGCGCAGCACGGGCTTGGGAATCGCGTTGAAGTTCTCTATTTCTATTCCGTCGCGGATATAAAAATCGCCATAGCCGGTTCCGG
>Ga0334884_1005316_pt1 | contig 12424 bp, 12 predicted proteins | sample GraSluR1_MG_7_FD_207215 | JGI IMG/M metagenome (GOLD analysis project Ga0334884, IMG submission 207215) | Sludge microbial communities from methane-producing bioreactor in Wageningen University, Netherlands - Granular Sludge_12_05 R1 | ecosystem: Engineered > Bioreactor > Anaerobic >...
CTCCTGCGATACCCGTGTCACCCGGAAACCAACCTCCTCGTACCGTTCTCTCGCAATCCGCTGCCCGATCTCCATGAGTTCCGCATTCAGGCGAACGTACCTGTTCTCACGCTCTTTCCGGGGGATCTCGAGGGTATTAGCGATCGATTCGAACCAGGGTGGGATGGGCATTTTCTACAGATAAGATAGTGTTACATAATAAAAATAATTTATGAATATGTGTGATGAATGGGTCAATTTTGTATTAAAGTCTCCGGAAGGGTGATATATCTCCTTGATTTGGTCTTCGCTCCAGTGCTTGTTCACAGCTATAATTCTCTCAATAATCGCTGCTATATTTTCGAATAAAAAATTTTCAGCAAATACTGTTTTATCATGAAATCTCTCATTCAGATTATTACAGAACCAAGAATTCAGATGGTCTGTTCCTGACGAGTACCGTTGGATAATCCAATTCTTGAATCCACTAGTTTTTTCGTATATTCGTTTTGAGGCGTCAGCATAACATCATGGGTGTTGCCTAACTCCACGATTTTTCCTGATTTCATCACTGCAATCCGATCGGCAATTTTCAAAGTCAGGTGCAGTGCATGGGATATGTAAATCATCGTAAATCCATTCGTATTCTGCAGGCCTTTTAGCAGACGCAATACATTGGCGGCCGTGGATACGTCAAGGGCAGATGTGATTTCGTCGGCGATCAGCAACTTCGGTTTCATGACCATGGCCCTTGCAAGTGCTACCCTCTGTCTCTGCCCTCCACTCAATTCACTGCAGTATGTTGCGAGAAATGCATCCGAGAAGGGTAACCTGACGAGCTCCAGGGCATGTTTTGACATGTTCAGCCGTTCTTCCTGATCGCCAATATTATTGATATCAAGGGGCTCCCTGACAGCGTCGAGCACTGTAAACCGGCTGCTGACGGAACTGAACGGGTCCTGGAATACAATCTGGATACCTCCAAATGCGTGTCCATTGTGCCCGCCATGCACTTTTCCGTTCAGGAAGGAGACTTCTCCCGTGTCAGGATGGACAATTCCTGCCAGTATATGGGCCAGGGTTGACTTTCCCGAGCCCGTCTGACCGACGATGGCCAGTACTTCACCTTCCATGACATCCAGGTCGACACCTCCTACTGCCTGCAAAGAATTTCCATCCAAAAGATCATAGCGAAACATGAGATTGCTGGCCGTAAGAAGAGTAACAATACCGCCCCTGTGACATGCAATTTCACGACCGTCATTACAACGGGTCAATTCGGGGGATATTTTCCTGCAGATGTCGATAGACTGGGTACATCTCGAACTGAACGGACAGCCGGCATAATCGTCTCCGGAGGGTGAATCCCCGGCTATTCCCCACATATCCTTGTAAATGAAAATATCCGGAGTGGAATTAATGAGGCCCCTCGTATAGGGATGGCGGGGGGAGGTGACGACCTCCTTCATGGCCCCCGTTTCTACAACTCTACCTGCGTAAAGCACGATCATGCGCGATGCAATGGAGGATATGAACGTGATATCATGCGATATCATAATCATGCTGTATCCATGCCTCATCTGCAGATTGAGCAGCAGTTCCCTGATCTCCTTTCGTGCAACCGCATCGAGCGAGGAGGTGACTTCGTCGAGTATCAGTACCTTCGGTTCGCAGGAAAGGGCCATTGCCAACAACACTCTCTGTCTCATGCCTCCCGAAAGCTGGTGGGGATACGCATCCATCCATACAGGGTCAAGGCCAACCATGTGAAAAAGCTCGGAGCATCTCTGGGTAGCTTCCCTGGTACTCAATCCATTGTGACTGACCATTGGTTCGCATACCTGCATTCCAACCTTCATCACCGGGTTCAAGACTTCGAGACTGTTCTGGAAAACGATGGAGATATCCTTCCAACGGATTGCATCCTTTTCATGTTCGGGAAGACCTGATATTTCCGTATCATTGTACCGGATCTCACCCGACATTTTCGCGTTTCCAGGCAACAGCCCCATGACGCTCAATGCAATCGTGGTCTTGCCGCTCCCTGACTCCCCGACGATGCCAAGGATCTCTCCCTTTTCTATCCCGAATGAAATACCGTCGACTGCGTTGATCGCACCTGTTTCGGTGTGATATTGACATTTCAGATCTTTAATCCTTAGAATGGTCATCCTTCACCTCTCCTGTCACGGAGCTTTGGATCAAGCACTCGTTCAAGATCCCGGCTTATAAAGGCCAGGCAGAGCAGCAGGATTATAAGGGCCAGGAGGGGCGGCACCAGCCACCACAGCCAGTAAGGCGTGAAATAAATCGCACTGAAATGGACGGCATAATTCAGCATCATCCCCCAGCTCTTCGAAGTGGGATCTCCAAGGCCAAGGAAGGCCAGTCCAGCCTCGGCAATGATGGCATAGGAAGAGATGCCGATAAGGGATACGATGAGTATGGGGAGAATTTCCGGAAATATGTGCCTTTTTAATATGTAAAACGGTTTTCCCCCAAAGTGGCGGGCTGCGGTGATATATGCCTGGCTCTTGACCGAAAGCGTCTGGGACCGGGCAATACGTGCCGGCTTGGCCCAGCTGAAGAGGACGAGAATTATGATTATTCCGAGAATGCTTGGACCCAAAAAAGCGGAGATGACTATGAGCAGGGGAAAACTGGGAAGCGCCATGGTGACATCGATAACCCTCATGAGTGCCTGGTCGACCGAACCGCCGCGGTATCCTGCCAGGATGCCAAGGGCTCCACCTCCGAACCCAGCAATGCAGGCTACGGCAAGGCCGATTACAAGGCTCATCCTCGCACCATAGCAAATCTGGGACCAGATGTCCATTCCCAGTTCATCTGTGCCGAGCAGGTGATCGGCCCCGGGAGGCTCAAGCGAATCGCCCGTTATCTTTGCCGGCGGATGAATTGCGAAAAGCGGTGCGAAAATAGCCATTAAAATAAATACCAGCAACCCTATCGTGCCCACCTTTCCTTCGATACTGAACTTTGACAGTATATTTCCCATACGGCTCAGCATCCTTAGCAGACCTCTGGGGTGCAGGGCAACAGTCATTATAGGGTATTCGGCAGACATCTTCACCACCTTACACAACCACTCTCGGATCCAGCCGCCTGTACACCTGGTCGACGATCAGGTTACACAACAGGATGGAGATCGCAACGACTAGCAGGATACCCTGGATCAGGGGGTAGTCCCTGCCTATCACCGCAGTCTGTAGGGTTAATCCAATCCCCGGATAGCAAAAGACGCTCTCAATAAGCACGGCGCCTCCCATGAGCATGCCGATGACAAACCCGGTCCTTGTCACCACCGGAAGCAGGGCATTCCTGAGCGCATGACGCGTCCAGACAGCCTTTTCACCAAGCCCCTTTGCCCGGGCAGTGCGGATGTAATCCTTCGATGTTACCGTGATCAGCGTGTTGCGGGTAAGGAGGTATACCACCGTAACCTGTGCAAAGGAGAGGGTGAGGACGGGGAGGAAGGCATGCCAGGCAATATCTCCAGCCTGATCCAGGATGCTTCCGTAGTTCGCAAAAGGAGTGAAGGCACCGGCCAGGGGGAAGATCCTGAGATGGACGGAAAATATAAGGAGCAGGATGAGGCCCAGCAGGAATGATGGGATCTCGGCAAAAGCAATCAGGCCGCTCATCATAAGGCGGTCTGTATTTTTCTTCCTGTTCCTGGCAGAGATTGTCCCGAGCATTACGCCAAGAACAGTGCTTAAGATCGTTGCACTGATGACAATGAGCATGGTCCACGGAAGGTGGATCTGTATCACCTCCCGTACCGGCATCTTGTAATAGATGCTCTTTCCGAGATCACCTGTCGCCAGGTTTTCCAGATAGGTGACGAACTGCTCAGGTACCGGCTTGTCCAGGCCGTAATAGTTCCTGTAATACATGCGCTGCTCTTCGGTCAGGACAATCACGTCCTCGCCCTGGATTGTCGAGGATGTGGTTGAGAACGGATCGCCCGGCATCATCCGGGGCAGAAAAAAATTGATGGCGAGGATGATGAATAAGGTGATGAGGAAACGGTAAATTATCGCTTTGGTATCCTTTTTCAGCATCTGCCGTTAACCGTCCAGACCATCATCCCGGTATACACTTCTGATTTGGTGCAATACCGGCCATCAATCGAGACATTCCTGAAGTATTCCCGGATCTGCTCCTTTTTCCCGTCATCAAGGTCATTATGGCGGCCGAGAGATTCGATTGCTCCTTCAGCTGCGACCTGCCAGTCCTCCTCTCCTTTCCAGAACGAGTGATCCAGCCGTATAAGCGGCCTGTATCCGAGGGTATAGAGGTGCATGAATGGATAAAGCATGTACATATGCGGCATTCCAAACTCCGGGTGCCTATGATCATCATTGAAGACCACCCGGCAGACATCACTGTAGGAATGGCCATGGCACGTCTTGAGAAAACCGCTATAATAGCAGAACCGTCTCGAACACGCCATCATTTTATCGAAGGTCCCAAGGTCCTTTACGGCAGGGGTCATGGAGGAGATGACGAGATCGAAGTTGCCCCGCAACCCCAGCGCATCGATATCCGCGGTCCACCACGAACACTCGAGGGTGTGTATCGTCAGGCCTTCGGAGGCGGCCTTCTCTTTCAATAGTCCAAGCATCCCTGAAGAGATGTCAAGAGCGGTCACTTCTGCCCCGGCGCGGGCAAGGGGGAGGGCGATTGGACCCGGGCCGGCCCCGATATCAAGGACCCGTGACCCCAGGGCAGAAAAACCTGCCTCGTCCAGAAGCCCGAGAACACGCTCCACGGTCTCGTCCCAGCTCACATCCGTATCGATGCTCTCCGAGTACGAGGCCGACCTCCTGTCCCAGAAGGAGACCTGTTTGTCATTGGTCATTGCCTCTGCATCATCAAGCAGCGACTTCCAGTATTCGGACCAGCATCCGGCGTTATCTTTTGGCTGCAATTCCTTCCCTCTCCAGGAACGAGAGTTTGCTGTGCGTTCGTACGTGATGGTCATACATGTTCATCCAACCATTGAATGCCGGGATACGCCAGGCATCGTAACTTGTCGTATAGAACAGGGGGATCGTCGGGACCTCTTCTGCAAGAAGCGCCTGCATCTCATAGACTATCTGCTCCCGCTTCGCCTCGTCCTGCTCAAGGATCTCACGTGCGGCCAGTGCATCCAGGGCGTCGTTCTGGTAGCCGTATACAGGCCGTGTGACTTCTTTTCCGGAGAGCCCGAAGCCATCCCCGCAGTACTTCGTGCGGAGATAGTCCGCGTCGTAGCCAAGCCCGCCGTACCCGTTGATGATCAGTTCGAAGTCGCCGCTCTCCAGGTTGGCGTCCCGCGACATGCTTTCCAGCGCCTTGACCTGGATACCGATTCCTGCCTCTTTTAACCGCTCCTTGACCAGTTCACCTATCCGAATCTCCTCGCTTCCGACAATGAGCGTATAGGATAACTTTATGCCATCCTTGTCGCGGATTCCATCTCCGTCAGTATCTTTCCACCCGGCCTGGTCGAGGAGCCTGTCAGCTTCGGCCACGTCGTGTGAGTAAAGCGGTTGATCTGCATTATACCAGACATGGTCCTCCGGCAGGCCCCCCATCCTGCCCGGTTTGCCCGCACCCCGTGCGATCTTCTCGACCAGCTCGTCGCTGTCGATGGCATACGCGAATGCCTGACGGACTGTCCGGTCACCCAGTTCGGGACGCCTGGCCATGTTGAAATAGAGCTCATACCCGAAGAATGCGGGCTGCTGGGCGATCATGATATCAGGATCTGTTGTATACCGGTCCAGCGTGTCGGGAGTCACCATCGTGAAATCCACATCCTCCTGCTCAAACGCGATCTGCTCCTCACTGACCGGGACGAATTCGACGGTCTTAATAGCAGGGCCCGGTCCCCAGAAATTCTCGTTTGCAACGAACTGGTAGCTCCCCTGTTCCCTGTTATAGCCGGCCAGCGTGTAGGGGCCGGTACCGGTTACAGCTTCGGGCGCATAGAAGCTCATCGGGTCGTCAACATCACTGTAGATATGCTCAGGGATGATCTTGAAGTTGTAGAGTTTATACAGGAACGTAGAGATTGGCTGCTTTAAGACGAATTTCACCGTATTGTCGTCAATGACCACGACGTCCTCGACGATATTGCGCTCCATAGCACCCCCGTAGACTGGCACGTGCGTCTTCTCGTAATCAAAGGTGAATTTCACATCACTGGCGGTGAACGGGACGCCGTCCTGCCACATGACACCTTTCCGGAGATGGAAAGTATACTCCTTTCCGTCGGGTGAGATCTCCCAGCTTTCGGCAAGCCACGGGATGATCCCTTTCTCGTCCTTTTCGACGAGGCCGTCGAATATCATGGTCATCTTCGCAACCCCGGGACCCCGCGGGTAGACGGTGAACGGCTGCGGGTAGCCGTAGTCTCCACCGGCGAGGCGGACTACATCGGCGCTGGCATCTGTTTTTCCTGCACTCTCCTGCGACACGCACCCTGCCATGAGCACTGCAAGGAGAACGAATCCAACCAACAATCCAATACATCCACTTTTTTTCATATTTTTCACTTCTCTCGGTTTGTGCCGGTTTCACCAGCCGCGGGAATATTCCTCGAAACAGGGGATGCAGACAATGCCGCCGTTCTGCACCCTCGCACGGGACTCAGCTACCATTTCCCCGCATTTTGCACATTTCACGGAATTGAAGATCCTTGCTTTTTCGGGAATCTCTGCTTTTACGTGCCTTATGTCAAAGAACTTCTCGGGGGGCTCTTCGAGCATCCTTTCAATTCCTTCCTGCACGAGTTTCTGCATCGTCATGACCTCCTCGGGAGTTGCCGTTCCTTCCCTGAATTTGCTTCTCAGGGACTCCAGAAGGGGATTTTCATCATGGTTCCAGCCTTTTGCCGAGATCCGAACGGCATCGTTCGTTTCCCGGTTGATGAAGGTGTATACCTGCTTGCCGTAATCACGGAAGATCAGGTTCCCCTTGCCGATCGTGCAGCCGGTGACCATCTGGACGGCATCGATGCCGCAGGCATCGTTCTCGACAATGGCAACGAGCTGTTCATCCACGTCACGCCCGGATCGCAGTTCCTTGATTGCAATCTTTGCGGCGATGTATCCGAGGGTAATCCCTCCACAGAAATGCCCGTGAAATGTAACGACTTCGGAGAATGGGGCAATAGACGGTTCCGACGATCCTGATGCAGCCCTTTCACCATGTGATGCAAAATCCTCGCACATTATTATCACATCTCATCTTTTTAGTATTACAAAATAAACTTAATGAAAATTGTTTTCTATTATATTCACACTTTTTAAAAATATTTACAGAATAAAAAGAAGAAATAATATCCGGGAAACTGTTACTCGGAATTTAGCCCATTCACTTTTTTCTTTTATCTTTCATTGAAAAAAAGAGAGTTCTTCAGGATCAATTCCATCCTACAGCAATCCAACAACCTCGTACGGATTCTTGGTCGGGTCTTTCAGCTCGTCGAGAGTAGTCTGATCCACTTCGAACTCCTTGATCGTCTTTACGTATTTCTCAGGTGTCGAAATGTATCCCATCATCTCGACTGATGTCGCATGGTTGTACGCCCATGAAGGCCCGTTCCAGGGCGTGCATTCCTCCCACTGGAAACCGACGGCAATACCCGTCCCGGTCTTCTCCTTGCTGTCCCAGCGGACGATAATCCCCGCCGGAGAGACGTTGCACTTCGCTTTCAGTGCCTCTTCATCGTCACTTGCCAGCTGCGTCATAAGCGGGCCCTTTTTTCCGGGCGTGATATCCCAGAGGACAGGGAAGGCGTCGTCCTTGCACCAGTTCGGGCAGGAGATAACGGTGTACGATGTCCCCTCGGTAATCGGCAGTGCCTTCTCAACATACTTGGCAATGAAGTACCCGGCGGTCACTCCCGGGCAGAGATGGTCATGCAGCATGGCGGCGGACATGAGGTCGTAGGGTGCGCCAAGAGCCCAGCAGTTCGACATCGGGACGATCGCACCCGAGTTCCCGCCAAGGGATTTCAGTGTCATGTTCGCGACGTCGGGATCGGCAAGCATCTGGTCCAGATTAACAGTGACGAGATTGTTCGTTGAAAATGCCTCGTCATACGGCAGTTGCTGCAATTCGCTCTCGCTCATTGTGTAGAATGCTTCATCCGGTTCCAGGTAGACGCCTTTTCCTGATTTCTTGTCATAGAAATAGAACCAGAGCGGTTTCCATTCCGCCCTGTTCACCTGGTAGAGCGTACCGTCACCGTTCTGAAGGCCGGTTATTTCGGTTATACCCGATATCGCCCTCTCGGTAGTCTGTCCGTCCACTACTGCACGACCGGCATTAGTCAGGGCAAGTATGTTCCAGTCCCCTTTACCAAACTGCAACTCGCTCATTGCGGTCAGCGCTGCACGCTGCCCCAGGTTCTCCATCCGGTTCGAATCAAGCATCGAACCCATTACGGGTGTACCGATCAGGATTAAAACCAGCAGACAAAGGAAAAAAAATCGGTAAGTTTTCATTTTCTCAACTCTTCTATACAGGCTCTTTTGAGCGTTTACGGCTGGATCACCATGTCAGTGGACGCGATCATCTTCCCGTCCCTGGTGTACAGCTCAAGGGTGATGGTCTTGCCGATCTGGTTAGGATTCGTTATACTTGTAGCAGATGGACCCCAATAACCCATCTGTGCAATTCCACTATCCTCCAGATCATCATAGAGAACAAACATCGAGTCGCCGGGCTGCCACGATAATGCATTGGCATTAAGCACACCATTCAAACCCACCCAGTAGTCTTCATTGATCGTCCGAATCGTTGATTTGTTCACGACGACAGTACAGATCGCAGACTGGGCTGAGCCGAACTCATCCGATTTGCGGAGCATGACCTGGAGATCAGTCGTAAGCAGGTTGTCCCCGCCGGTGTGGGTCATGACGAGACCTGTACTCTGGCTGAACGATCCGTCAAGCGATACCTGCGGCCCCTTGTCTGTGCCTCCCGCAAGGCCACCGGCAAAACCGGAGACCACAGCGGCTATGATGAGGGTAACGACGAGCATCAGCATGACACCGACGACGGGCGAGACCGCCTCATCTTTCCTGTGTTTTATGTGTGCCATGCTTCAGCCCTCCACCACGACATCTTTCTGCCAGATGACCTTTCCGCTCGTGGTATGGACGAGACTCATCTGTACCATATCGCCAGCGCGGAGTTCGTACCAGTTGTTGCCGAGAATTGCCATCATCTGATCGATGGATGGATACGTGGCGTCATCCGGCGCGAAGAACTGCGCACACTCAGTGCCCCATATGTCACCTACCCCATACGTATATTCATATGGTGTGTCTACACCATATCCGACTCCAAGCGCGCTTCCACCAATCTGACTAGATTCACGGGCTGATCCGAAAGGTTCCGCATACATGGTAGTACCGGTAATGAGGTTGTAGTTTCCGAACCATGAACCAACATTCAGGCCCTCAGAATCCGGCGCGGCCGAACCAACTACTTCATCCATATTCGCCGGCTCGTACGCATAGTCCACGACTGCTGCCGGGTCAACACCCGGGCCATGACCCTGCGGTGCGTTGCTGTCCCACCACGTATAATCCATTCCCATTCCTGGCCACAGTGTATAATACAAATGAGTGTTCGTCTCACCGGGAACTACGGTAGCCCCGCCGCTCACGAGAGTGCCAGTCTCGTTCTTCGCACTCCATTTGGTCACGAGTTTAAGATCGCCGGTTGGAATCCCTTCCTCAACCCCGGTGACAAGCGCATAGAAGTGACTGCTTGACCATGTACCGCCGTTTGCTATCTCGACATCCATCGAAATCGTCGGTGCCTTCTCTGTAGTGCTTGCAAGCCCACCTGCAAATCCTGAAACTACGGCTGCAATGATGATAGTCACAACAAGCATCAGCATCACACCGACAACAGGTGAGACCGCGTCTTCAACTGAGAATGATTTTATTCTTGAATCTTTCATTTTCTTCTCACCTCCTTCAGGGCTTGATCTGCACCTCTGTCTGGGCGATAGTCCTTCCCGCGTCATCGACAAGACTCAGGATGAAGCGCTGGCCGATTGCATTGGGATGTTGGAAACCATAGTTCCGGTTTCCTGAATCAGTAAGCTCAGTAGTATATGTGGTGGGCTGCAATTGACCTAAATCCCAACCAACATCAATAGATTTTGGATTAGATGTTGAATCGTCAACCGTAATCGTATCACCATATAATACCACAGCTGTTTCACCGGGCTGGAAAGTACGTGCGATATACGTTGAAAGTAAATTAGGGTCGAACCATGGCCATTTATCAGTTCCAAGATAGGGATTTGGATAATATGTGGAACTGTCTGTTTGCTCTTTACCCTTTTGCACTAATACAACCGAAGTATTAACTTCCCACCGGAGTTGGTCATAACTTCCAAAGTCTGCGGTGGGTGCAACAATAATCTTTGTATTGAGCGTGTTGATCACATCCCCGCCCATATGGCTAATAGTCAGGCCGCTTGACTGGCTGTAATCAGCCTTGATACTCACCTGGGCCGACTTGCTTGTACTGCCCGCGAGCCCCCCGGCGAAACCGGAGACTACTGCTGCGATGATGATCGTGACGACAAGCATCAGCATCACGCCGACGACGGGCGAGACCGCCTCATCCTTTTTAATCATGAATTTCATCCCTGCACCCCCACGGTGGTATCCAGAATCAGCTTTCCACTCGGGATATGTGTGATCTTGATGTTAACCAAGTCGCCGGGGCGGAGTTCGTTCCAATTGTATCCAAGGATGGCCATCATACCATCAGAGGATTCTCCTGCTTCCAACACACCATCCCCGTCATCAACCCAGGATGTTCCATATGCAAAATATTCGTACGGGTTCACTACTCCATAGCCATAACTATAAGAACTACCTGCATATCCCACAGCGTTGTTCCTCATGGTCGTTCCAGGAACTAGCGTGTAGTTACCAAACTGTTGCTCTTCAGGATATTGCCCAGAAGTTTTTTGTTGAACGAGACTGTCGCTGACTCCCTTACCAAAACCAATGGGAGAATGATAATTATATGAAGAATAATGTGTGTTATCCTCTTGTCCCGCTGTCACCACGGCGCCGCCCGATACCGGGTCACCTGTTGAATTAATTGTCGACCAGTAGGTCGATATCTTCAAATCCCTAGTCGGAATCGGCTCACTGACAGCCTGTACATCGAACAGGATGTAGCTGCTCGCCGCATATCCCGTGTTCTTGATGGAGACGTCCATCGACACCTGCGGTGCTTTCTGCGTCCCGCCGGCCAGCCCCCCTGCAAAGCCGGAGACCACCGCTGCTATGATGATGGTCACCACCAGCATAAGCATCACGCCGACAACCGGGGATACCGCTTCTTCGTTTTTCTCATGATCTTTTCTCATTAACTTAATTCCTCCGTGATTTCCGAGGGACGGAGTCCGAAAACGGTGGCATCCGGCCATGCTATTGGAGTGTGCATGGCAGTAGCACACTAAACTGTGTGCCGTAACTCCCTACGAACTGATCTGTAATACTTTCATTGCAATAAATATTACTAAATGTAGTAAAACTTTAAAAAATCAATACTTGATATAGAAATAATGAATAATATTTTTAAAAAATTTTAAAATAATTTAAATATTTTATAAGGAAAAGATCTAACTATTCTATATGTGATATAATGATCCCTTATCGTAATCACCGGAGAACAGGCATATACAGGCGATTTAACCGACATATTGAATGTTTTGATGATTGTATATGTTATACTACTGCCCCAGAAAGGATGATCGGCGGGGAAATAATATCCCATGAAAGACAATAACAACCCTGAAATGGAATCATCGCTCCACTGCCCGCTCTGCGGGAGCACATCGGTGACCTACAAGACCGGAGGTTATGGCGGTATGATCTATCGGTGCAAGGAATGCGGATATACCGGGGCATTCGTGGTGGAGGTCGATGAAGAGCCCGAAGATGCTATTCAGGCTGCAGAGTTGAGCGGGGAGAAATTCCAGGCGCGGGACGAGGAGGAGGGATTCCAGGTTCCTCTCTGGGTCAAGATCCTTGCGGTCCTGTTCGTGGTTGTTGTGATACTATACGTTTTTTGAATAAAGAGGGAGTGGAGAAGAATTGAGGATTATTTTCGTGTGCTTAAACGATAATATCTACATGATGGGGGATATCTTCCTGTAAAATTCATTGAAACGGTTGCCTTTGTCAACGACCGATATAACATTATTTTATCTTCATTGTTGGGATTCTATTCTTCACCGGTCCCATCATTGAAAAACTAGAGGTAACAGGAGACCGGCTGATCATTCATCCTTCATCAGACAAAAGCCAGCGTCCCCCGGGCGAGAATCGCGTTGCTCCGCTGAGAAAGGAGCGTCCAGGTAAATTCCTTGTTACGATCAATTGAGATA
>Ga0334884_1005321_pt1 | contig 12416 bp, 11 predicted proteins | sample GraSluR1_MG_7_FD_207215 | JGI IMG/M metagenome (GOLD analysis project Ga0334884, IMG submission 207215) | Sludge microbial communities from methane-producing bioreactor in Wageningen University, Netherlands - Granular Sludge_12_05 R1 | ecosystem: Engineered > Bioreactor > Anaerobic >...
CGGCGGAGCAGAGCTCTGCCGGCAACTGCTCCAACACGACCAGGTCGAGCTGTGCCGCGTCGTCGCTGTCGACGAAGTCGGCAAAAAACTCGGCGACGTCCACTTGAACCTCGAAGGCTTGAGCGACCTCTGCTTCCAAGAGATGACACCGGAAGAGGCCGCCGCAGGCATGGACGTGGTGCTCCTGGGTCTGCCCCACAAGGTCAGCGCCGCCATCGCGCCCAAGCTCTTTGCCTCGGGTGCCTGCGTCATCGACATGTCGGGCGATTTCCGCCTCCGCTCTCTTGCCACCTACGAGAAGTACTACCAACCCCACCCGCACCCCGAGCTCCTCGGCACCTTCGTCTACGGTCTGCCCGAACTCAATCGCGAGCAGATCATCGGCGCCAAGCGCATCTCTGCACCGGGCTGCTTCGCCACGGCCATTGCCCTGGCCCTCATGCCTCTGGCCCACAAAGGGCTCCTCGACGACGCGGCCGTGCATTGTGTCGCCGCCACGGGCTCCTCGGGCAGCGGTGCTTACGCCAAAATCGGCACCCACCACCCCCTCCGCGCCAACAACATCAAGGCCTACCAAGTCTTGGCACACCGCCACGCCCCCGAGATCGAGCAGACCCTGCACGCCGCCGGCGCGGCTCCCACCTGTCGCGTCGATTTCGTGCCCGTCTCAGCGCCCCTCGCCCGCGGCATCCTCGCCACCTGCATGCTCGAAGTCGACGCCCAGCTCGATAGCGCCGCTATCGGCGCCCTCTTCCATGGACGTTACGATGCCCACCCCTTCGTCAAGGTCCTCGACAAGCGTCTCCCTGAGGTCGTCTCCATCGCGGGCACCAACTACGCCGAAGTCGGCTTCTCCCTCGCCGAGCCCCACGGCGACAAGCGAACCCTGGTCACCTTCGCGAGCCTGGACAACCTCATCAAAGGCGGCGCGGGCCAGGCCGTGCAGTGCATGAACCTCGCCCTGGGACTCGACGAGAAGGCCGGCATCCTCGGCGACTATGGGATGTGGCCATGAGCGCCCTCAGCCCCCTGGTCATCAAAGTGGGCGGCGATCTCGCCGCCGATCCCGCCCAGTGCCAAGCCCTGGCCGCCGACCTGAGCCAGCTCCAACGGCAACGCGCCGTGGTCGTGGTGCACGGCGGCGGCCCGCAAGCCACGGCCCTGACCCAGAGACTCGGCCTGACCCCGGTCATCGTCGGGGGACGCCGGGTCACCGACGCCGACACCCTGTGGGTCATGAAAATGATCCTCAGCGGTCAAGTCAACGTCGACCTCACCACCACCCTCGGCGCCTGCGGCCTCAAAAGCGTCGGCATCAGCGGCGTCGCAGCCCAGACCGTTCAGGCCCAGAAGCGCCCCCCGCGCGTGGTCTCAGGCAGCAACGGCGAGGCCATCGATTTTGGCTTCGTCGGAGACATCGTCGCCATCGACCCCACCCTGATCCGCGGCCTCTGTGAGCTGGGCTTCATCCCAGTCATGGACAGCCTCGGTGTCGACCCAAGTGGGCAAGTCTTCAACATCAACGCCGACATCGTAGCGACGCGACTCGCTCAGGCGCTGGGCGCCACCCTGGTGCTGACCACGGGAGGCGTCCCCGGCGTGCTGCGCGACCGCCACGATCCGAGCTCGCGTATCGACCGCCTCGACAGCACCCAGGCCCGCGCCGCCATCGCCGAGGGGACCATTCAAGCCGGCATGATCCCCAAGATCGAAGAGAGCCTGCTCGCTTTGGCCGCAGGGGTGCCCGCCGTCCATATCCTCGGTCAAGTGGTCGCGGGACATCTGCTCGCCGAGCTCACCGAGCCCGGCTGCCACGGCACGGCCCTCGTCCCCTGACCCAGAGGAGCACCATGCGGATCGTCCTCCAGAGAGTCTCCCAAGCCAGCGTCAGCGTCGCCGGGGAGGTCGTCGGCGCCATCGAACACGGGCTCCTGCTCCTCGCTGGCGCGGCCCAGGGCGACACCTTGGCCGACGTCGAGCACATGGCCAAGAAAGTCTGTGAACTCCGCATTTTTGCCGACCACGAAGGCAAAATGAACCGCTCCGTGCGCGACTGCGGCGGCCAGATCTTGTTGGTGAGCCAGTTCACCCTCTTGGCCGACACCCGCCGCGGCCGGCGGCCCTCCTTCATCGAGGCCCTCGCGCCCGAGGCGGCAGAGCCACTCATGGCAGCCCTGGCCGCAGCCATCACCGCCCAAGGCGTCCCCGTCGCCACCGGGCGCTTTGGCGCCAACATGGCCGTAGCCCTGGTCAATGATGGCCCCGTCACCATCGTCCTCGAAAGCAGCGGCGGCGTCGGCCAAAAGCTGGTTGGCCAGCGCTGAGCCCAGAACCGGAGCAGATCATGCGCGCGACCTCTCTCTCCATCAACACCGTTGGCCCGTGCAACGCCAAGTGCCCCTTCTGTATCGCCCAGGCGACCTGGAAGAGCGGCGTCACCAACAACCGACGCATCGAGCACGCCCTCGCCAAGGCCCTGGCCTACGCCACCTATCACCGCATCGACACGGTGCTCATCACCGGCTCGGGTGAGCCCACCCTCCAACAAGACCTCATCCTGCGCATCGCCAGTGAAGCGCGCCGCGCCGGCATTCCCATTGTGGAATTGCAGACCAACGGCCTGCGCCTCGCCCGAGAGCCCGCCCTGGTCGGGGCCCTCGCCGGTCATGGGGTGACCACCCTCGCCCTCTCCGTCGCCGCCTCTGAGCCCGAGCTCAGCGCACGCCTCATGGAGGTGGATCTGGACTACCTCACGCTGCTTCAAGACTTGACCAAACAAGGCTTCTTGCTGCGCGTCTCGCTCAACCTCAACCGCTTCGACCGCGCCCTGGTGGACCAGGGGCTGGCCGACTATGCCAAACGACTCGTGGCGCACGGCGTCAGGCAGCTCACCTTGCGCCGCCTCGGCGTCCCGCAGCACCCCCTGGCGAGTGAGCGAGCCCAGGCCTGTGTGCGTTGGGTCGAGGACAACGCCATGGCCCAGGAAGACGTCGCCGCGCTCGAGGCCGAGGTCCTGAACCATGGCACCCCGCTGCGCCAGCTCTCTTATGGTGCCACGGTCTATGATTTCTGCGGACTCAGCGTCGTGGTCACCACCTGTCAAAGCGAGAACCCCAACCCCAACGAGATTCGCAGCATCATCCTCCAGCCCGACGGGCACCTCTATCACTCCTGGGAGCACCCAGGATCCATCCTACTCTGAGCCGCTCCTAGCGCTCCAGTGAGCGCGCGTCGCCTGAGCGCAAACGCTGATCCGCCTCATCCACCACCACCTCGTCGAAGGGGTCTTCCCAAGCGTCGGCCATGAGGGTCTCGAAGTAGGACGCCAGAAGATCCCGCGCCGCTTCCAAGGTCTCGGCCCGGTAGACGGCCTCTCGGGTCTTGGCCGCCCGGCGCAGGCCGCGGGTGAAGTAGCCAGCGAAGCACTTGACCTTGCCCAAGGGCCGGGTGCTCTCCTCGGCCAGGCGCTCGACATAGCGCAACAAAAACTCACGTCGCCGCGCCAAGCCAGGCCGCGGGATGGGCTCGCCGCGCTGGCTAGCGGCGATCTGCGCCAGCAACCAGGGGTTGCGCAAGACTCCCCGCCCCACCATCACCCCTTTGGCCCCCGAAGCGGCCAGGGCGGCTTCGGCATCGGCCACGGTTAAAATGTCGCCGTTGACCAGCACCGGCAAGGCGACGGCCTCGACCACGGGACGCACCGCCTCCCAGTCGGCCCGGCCGCGATAGGCGTCGGCCCGGGTGCGCCCATGCACCACCAGGGCCTCGACGCCTTCACTCTCAGCCAGGCGCGCGATCTCCACGGCGTTGAGGGAGTGGCGATCCCAGCCCAAGCGCATCTTGACCGTCAGCGGCACGGTGATGGCCGCGCGCACCGCCCGAAAAATGGCCGCGGCGTGCCCGGGATCGCGCATGAGGGCCGAGCCCGCTTGACCGCTCACCACCCGCTTGGCCGGACACCCCAGGTTCAGATCGATCAGCAGCGCACCCGAGTCCTCACACAGACGCGCTGCCTCTGCGAGGCGAGCCGGATCGCGGCCGTAAATCTGCACGGCCGCCGGCCGCTCGTCCGGGTCGAGGCGCGCCGCGCGCCACGCCTTGGCCACATCGCGCGAGAGCGCCTCTGAGTTGACGAACTCCGTCACCGTCAAGCCACAGCCGCCAAGCTCCCGAATCATGCGCCGAAAAGGGCGATCCGTTATGCCCTCCATGGGCGCCAGCGCCGTCGCCGGAGAAATGACCTGCCGGCCCGAACCTTTACCAATGCCGTAAGAAAAACCTTCCACAAGCACCTTGAACCAAAGAAAAAACCCCGGTCCGACGAATCGAACCGGGGCATATGCGAGGAGGGGGACTCGAACCCCCACTCCCTAACGAGAACTAGGCCCTCAACCTAGCGCGTCTACCAATTCCGCCATCCTCGCGCATGGACATGGTCATCACGGCCAATTACAGCCGCTCACGACGGGCGACGTATAGCAGAGCGCCACTTTGGGGTCAACCACAAAAATCACCCCCGGAATTTTCACCCCAAGCTCAGTCCCGCTCTCGCAATCCGCGCAGGGTATGCCCCAGAGACGACGCCCCCAAGTTGCTCCGATTGGCATACTCCGGATGGGCCCCGTACCAATCCAGGAGCACCTGCCGCGCCCGCTGCCGCTCCCGCTTGTGAGCGTCAGGGTGATAGTTCACCATGAGCCCGGGAATCTCACCCAGCTCCTCGGCGGCGAAGACGCGCACCGCCCGCTCTTTGTCCATCATGGCATCGGCGATGCGCTGAATCCGCGATTGGCCTTCGTTTTCACGCAGCCACCGCTCCCAACGCTTGACCCCAGGGCCGCCGTCGCCCAACGCAATGGCCATGGCCGCCACCTGCGCAGCCTCGGCCAGACGGCGGTTGGGATGCTCCACATGCCGGATCACCACGTCGAGACTGTCGAAATCACGCAGCTCACCGAGGGCGGCGATGGCCAAGTCGATGCGGCGCTCGTCCTCTTCCTCGGCGACCTCTTTGATCAACCGCAAAATCTCTGGATAGTCCGGCGAGCGCACGCGGCTGCGCAAAATGCGCAACGCCACCAGCCGCACCTGCCGGTCTTTGTCGAAGACAAAAGGCCAAATCCGCCCAAGAAAACGGTCCGTGCGAATCTCGGCCAGCGTCAACAGCGCATAGAAGCGCTCCTCCACTGACTGCGACTCCAACATCCCAGCCAACGCCTCCACCGCCAGCGTACCCTGCGCCACCAACGCAGCCAACACCAAGCTGTGTCGCGAAGCCGGCGGCATGTCTCGCTCGTAGTGAAAGCGGTCCAGGCGCAAGCGACCGGGAAAGCGCGCCATGAGCGCCGCTACAGCCAACGCCGATGGGCGCGACATGATCTCCCAAGCCCGGGTCGCCAGATCGGGGTCCGAGGAGTCCAACTTAGTCACCCAGAAGGGCAAATTGGCATTGGGATCGGAGAAGGCGATATCCGATGGGGGCATGGAATCCTCACCCCTGGGCACCCCGCTCCCGGCCACGAGGACATCTTCTTCCGCAGGCACCAGCTCGATGTCATCGAGCAGGTCAAGCTCCTCGAGCGCGTCCTCACTGACGAAAACACCGCCATAGGCCACACTCGCCAGGCCGCCCTTGGCCTCGTGCAAGGCCCGATCCTGCGTCTCATCGGCCGCCATCGACACCGGCAGCGCCTCCATGAAGGCCTCGGGCAAGGTGCGCGGACGGGTCACCTCACGCCGGGCCACCGCCACTGCCGGCGGCCGCATGTCTTCCGGCTCGGGAGAGGAAGGGGCAGACACCGCATGAGCACCCAGCGCATCGGGGACAGCCGCCGCCACCGGAGCGACCTCGTCCGGCGCCGACCTTTGGCCAAAACCACTGGTGAAGCCACCGCGCAGCCCAGACTCGGCACGCTGCCCCAGGCCGCTCTCGTTGCCGCCCTGCAAGCCCGACCCTGCCCGCCCTCCAAAGCCACTCGCGTCACGCCTCTGCAAGCCCGACGCCGTCCTCAGCCCCAAGGCGCTCTCGTCGCCGCGCTGCAAGCCCGACGACGGACGCCGTCCTAGACCACTCGCATCACGCCTCTGCAAACCCGACGCCGTTCGCAGCCCCAAGCCGCTTTCGTCGCCGCGCTGCAATCCCGACCCAGCCCGCCGACCAAAACCGCTCTCGTCGCTGGGCTGCAATCCCGACCCAGCCCGCCGGCCAAAACCGCTCTCTTCGCTGGGCGCGCTCGCCAGCCGACGTCCCAGGCCCGACTCCCCGCGACGACCAAAACCCGAGGTGTAGCCATTCCGCCCTTCACCATCACCAAAATCCCCCAGGGGCATACTCACTCGGGCCTCGCGCTGCACCCGCTCGAGCGCTTCCGCCACCTTGTATACCGCTCTAAACACCGGCGTGAGATCCTTGAGCGTAGTCTCCGATGCCCCCTCGATGAGGGCCAAGCCGCGCACTTTTCCCCCGAGCTTGACGGGCATGACCAACACATCACTCGGAGGCACGGCGACGAGGTGTCGATAGACTTCGGTCAACTCGGGCCCATCCGCCGGCCCATGGTAGTAGCTCTCACCTGAGCACACCTGGGCAATGTCACTCTGCTCCCGCAGCGACACGGTGAATCCATCCCCAGGCTGCACCCGCTCACCTCGCCGCGCCTCGACCAAAACCTGCAACTGGTTGCGCTGCAAGCCAAAATAGACGAAGCGTTCCGCAATACCCAGGCCATAGGAGGCAAAGGCGAGCACCACCTCGTCCTGGTTCGCCGCCACGGCAATGGCCGCCGTCAGCTCAGCCAATGACAGCGTCTTCACGGCGCTCTTGAGCTTGCGAGGTTTGGACATGATCGCCGCCGCCGGCGGTGCTTCTTCGCCCCGCGGCGCCACCGGCCCAGCAGCCGCACCCTTGCCACTCTCAGGGGCATAGCGCACCCCAAGGGTACTGCGCAAATCCTCCCGGGCATCGACGTCGCCCACATCGACGGCGAAATCCCACTCGTCATTGAGCTGGGCCCAACCCTCATCGCCACCCGACAGCGCCCCCGCGGCCAACGCTTCAGGCATGAGCTTCTTCGCCAGATCGGCCAAGCGCGTGTCCATGCTGACTTGATAGTGGCGCTGCAGGGAAAACCGCGCCTCCAGGTTCTCGATTCGCGACGGGTCACAGTCGTCCGTGACGATCACATCCAAGCGCCCCGCCTCGATGCGCCAAGGAATCATGCGGAAACGCTCGGCCTCCTGCGCGCTCAACAGCCGCAAGGCAGCCGCCGTGGGATGACCCTCCCCAGAATACACCGGCAAGGCACTCAGCCGCCCAAGAACAGGCGCCAAACTCGCCTCGTCGATGAGCCCCAGCTCCATCAGGTTGGTCCCCAGCCGACCTCCAAGACGTCGTTGCCGCTGCAGAGCTGCTTCCATTTTGTCACGCGGAACCAAGCCTTCCGCAATGAGGAGGTCGCTGAATTGCTTCGCATCCATGGCTTCCCTAGCTACCCTGCAACGCGTTGCCCATCGCCCCAATGGCCTGAGCCCACGTATCGTTAGAACACCTAGACCAATCCCAGGACGATACCCCGAGCCGTCGCCCTCGTCGCTGAACCAAGCTCGCAAATTCTAGCACGGGTGCACAAAAGTCCAGCCACTTGCCGAACGAACCACCAGGAAGTATAGACGGCAACAAGAGGGGCCACAAATTCGCACCCCACGTATTCGGCGCAACCTCAAAATTTATGCCACCAGGGCTCTCCCCGTGGGGATCCACCCATGTCTGAACAGCGCAACCCTTGCGCCCCTGCTGCTGACCTGCCTTCGGCGAACGCACCGCCACCGCGCCTCTGGCGCGGCGGCCTGTGGGGGGTTGCCGCGCTGATCCTTGCGCTCTTCGCCTTGGCCCCACAACGTACCGTGCCACCACACCTCTGGCGGCCCCTGCCGCGCCTCGGCGGCCACATCCACCTGGGCACGGCCCACGACCTCTGGCTTCACGATCAGATGGGGCAGCCCACACCACTCAGCACCTTTCAGGGACGGGTCGTCGTCCTCACCCTGTGGGCCTCCTGGTGTCCCCCGTGCCAAGAAGAACTGAGCGCCCTCCTCAAAATGGCAGACTTCCTCCACCAGAGCGCCGCCCCAGTCGAGCTCGTCCTGGTCTCCTGGGACGAAGACATGGACGCCCTGCAGGGCTTCCTCGCGACCTTGCGCCGACCCCAGGCACCCAACGTTCACCTCCTCCTCGATCCCGGAGGCGCGCGCACGCGCCACCTCGGGACGCGCCTCCTCCCTGAGACCTACCTCATCGACAAACAAGGTCGCTTCTTGGCACATTTCCCCGGCGCTCGCCCGTGGGACACCAGCCCCTACCTCAACTGGCTCGAGACCATGGCGCACCTCCCCTAGCCGCTCAACAGCCCAACCACGCCAGAGGCCTCCCCGGCGTCAAGAGAGAGACTCGAAACAAGCCCTCCTTTGAGGTTCACTTCCCGACCGGAATGGATAATGATGGCAGCATTCCGTAGGCGGGAACTTTCCGACTACCTCCTGCGTCTGTGCCCCGTGAGTGTGGAGCGGTGATGAGAGAGAGACGCTCAAATGACCGCGAACGGTTCGCCCAAGCCGTCCTGGCTTGCAAGCAGCGCCTCTGGCGTTACGCACTCCGCTTGACACGAGATCAGGTCGAAGCCGAGGATTTGGTGCAGAGTACTTACCTAAAAGCCTTTGAAAACTGGCAACAGCTACGAGACCTTGACGCTGCCGGTGCCTGGATCGTCCGCGCCATGCATCGGGTTCACCTCGACATCTGTCGCCGGGAGGCCAAGGCCCCCATGGCCTCCTGCGCCCACCCCGAATGGCTGGAGAGGCCGCCGGCCCGCGCCGCTGCGACCTGCACCGCCGAGACCCGAGGGATGGTCCAAGAGGCGCTGGCGCACCTACCGCAAGCTTTCGCGCAGGCCCTGGCGCTGCGCGAGGTGTGGGGCTTTTCTTATGATGAAATCGCCACCATCCTCGACTGCCCCGTGGGGACGGTGCGCTCGCGTATCGCTCGGGCACGCCTCCATATCCTCCAAGACGTCGACGAAGAGGAGACGACATCACACCAGTGCCGCCAGAGGGAGCCTCTATGACCTGCCCTCACTTCGATGAGCTGAGCGCCTACCTCGATGACGCCGTAGACCAAGAAGCGTCCGCTGCCCTGGAGGCCCATCTCTTCCGTTGCCCCGATTGCCGGCACGACTACCGCGCGCTCCGCGCCCGGTCCCAGAAGCTTGCGGCCTTGGAGCCTCCCCTGCCCCCCACCCTGGACGACTTCGTCCTGAACGCCGCTGCGAATTTCCTCGACACACCCCATGCGCCGAGCCCACGCGCCACACGAGAGACTTGGCGCGGCGTCGCCGCCGCGGCCATGGTCTGCCTGGCGGTACTCGCCATGGGAATCTTTGCCTTGCGCGCCGGTGGCGCGCGCCCCCTGAGCACCCTCGAGCAGCACACGGAAGGCTTGAGCCGCTTCGGCAATGTCGCCCTCAGAGCCCACTGGGACCTCGCCAACGACCAACTCAGCGCGGCCGTTGAATCGCCGCACGTCTTGGAGCTCATGCTGGGCAAGCGCCTCACCCAACGGGTCCACTTGCCGCGCACCCCACTGGGCGGACCACTTGACGCCCGCGTCCTGTCATTGGCTGGAGAACCCGTCGCCATGGCGGACTACCGCTTCCTCGACATCCCAACCACACTCTTCGTCCTCCCCATGAGCCGCGCCATCGACCTGCTAGACCTCCGCTTCCCGGACGAAAACGACGCGGTCTGCACCATGCAAGTGGTTCACCGTTGCGTTGAAGTCGATCTCGGGACATCCTTCTGTCTGCACTCGCGCGGCGACGACGTGCAAATCTGGATCGCCCAGCTCCCGGCGACCACGCTCGAGAAAGTCATCCGCGCGCAGCCTTAGCCAACGGGTATCAGAGGATTCATGGCCAAGAAGTCCACCTCACCTGCCGGGGTTAAAATCCTCGCGCGCAACAAAAAGGCCTTCTTCGATTACCACATCGAGGATCGTTTCGAGGCCGGCGTCGCCCTCTTGGGCAGTGAAGTCAAAAGCATCAGGGCTGGCAAAATTTCCTTGGTCGAGGCCTTCGCCAAATTCACCCCCGAAGGCAATCTCCACCTCTGCAACTGCCACGTCGCCGAGTATCCCTGGGCCAACCGCAACAATCACGAACCCTTGCGCCCTCGGCAACTCCTCCTCAGCCGCCGCGAGCTCGGCAAGCTCTCCCAGGCCATTACCCTAGCGGGTGCCACCGTCATCCCCCTCGCGGTCTATCTCAAAGAGGGCCGCATCAAGGTCGAGATCGGGGTCGCCAAGGGCAAAAAACTCTACGACAAACGTGAGAGCCTCAAGCTCAAAACCTCCCAACGAGAACTCGAACGTGATCTCCACTGAAGTACAGATGCACCCAAGCCATAGCCCTGACGGAGTCATGATGGATGAGCACAAAAGAACCGGACGCGTCCGCTGGTTCAACTCGGAGAAAGGTTTCGGTTTCATTACCGAAGACGGTGCCCGTGAAGACATCTTTCTCCACTTCTCAGCCATCCAAACCCCGGGCTTCAAGAACTTGCGCGAAGGCCAGCGAGTCCTCTTTGATCGACAAATGGGAGCCAGGGGGCCCGTCGCTTGCGATGTCATCCCCATCTTCGACGCCCATGAAGGCGACGCCTCTCCAGGGCCGTCTCCGGTAGCCACCACCGATGGACCGGGACCCAAAACCGAGCCCTGAACGCCGCCTCTCGCGACGATGAACCCGCCAACGTGGCCAGACTCCACACGACAAAGCGCCACCCGCCTCGACGCCAGAACCCCTAGAGTCATTCATGGAGCACCGCATCCTCGTCGTCGACGACGAAGCCAATATCCGCAAAGTGCTGGCTGCCCTTTTGCGCAAACACTGCGGAAGGGTCCTCCAAGCCGCGGATGGCTTCGACGCCATGGCCCAACTCAAAGTCCATGAAGTCTCCGTCATCATCACCGATCTGCGCATGCCTCGGGTCGACGGCATGTGCCTCTTGCGCCATGTCATCAAGCACTATCCCGACATTCCGGTCATCGTGCTCACCGCACATGGCACCGTCGACACCGCCGTCGAGGCCATCAAGCTCGGTGCCTTTGACTACCTCTCCAAGCCCTTTGACGCCGAAGCCCTGCAGTCGTTGGTCAAGAAGGCCTTGGCCCAGTTCGCCGCCAACCGCCAAGATCTCGCCGCGACGCCCCAGCAACCTGCCCAGGAAAGCCAGAGCCGCTTCGGGATTATTGGCAACGCGCCCTCCATGCTCAATGTCTTTCGGTCTATCGAGCGTATCGCCAATACGCCATCCTCTGTCCTCATCACTGGCGAATCCGGAACGGGGAAGGAGCTCGTCGCCAAAGCCCTCCATGAACACTCCGGACGGGCCCAGAAGCCCTTCATCAAAATCAACTGCGCCGCCATCCCGGAGAACCTCGTCGAGAGCGAGCTCTTCGGCTACGAGAAGGGTGCCTTTACTGGCGCCATCGCCGCCAAACCTGGCCGCTTCGAGCTCGCCGACGGCGGCACCCTATTCTTGGATGAAATCGGAGAAATACCACTAGAAATGCAGGTCAAGCTGCTGCGCGCCTTGCAAGAGTCCGAGTTCGAACGTGTCGGCGCCCTCAGCACCACCCGGGTCGACGTCCGCCTCATCACGGCAACCAACCGCGACCTCCTCAAAGAAATCGAAAGAGGCCGCTTCAGAGAAGACCTATACTATCGACTCAATGTCGTCCCCATCTTCCTTCCTCCCCTGCGCCATCGACCCACGGATCTCCGCCCCTTGGTGGAATACTTCATCCAGAAAAACAATCCACGCCTGAACCGTTCCGTCAGCGGGATCACCCATGCCGCCATCGTCGCCCTCCAGCGCTACCCCTGGCCAGGCAACATCAGGGAACTCGAAAATCTCATCGAGCGGACCATGCTCTTTCTCGACGGTGATCTCATCGACGAGGAAGATCTTCCCGTGGAAATCCTCCAGACCACACCAACCACGGGGCAGCAAACCTTCGCCCCCATCCACTTGCCCGCACCCGACGCCTCCGCGGGAGGCCTCAAAGAAGTCGTGCGCGAAACCACCTCCATGCTGGAAAAGCAATATATCATCAAGGCCCTCGACGACACCGGGGGCAACGTCACCCAAGCGGCCAAACTGCTGCAGATCAGCCGCAAGAGCCTACAAAATAAAATGAAAGAGTTCAGCTTGCGCGAAGAGTGAAGGAACGAAGCGCGAGGATTCCCCTGATCCACGGTCAAGAAAAGAAAAAACCCCGTTGTTCTTGGAGAACCAAGAGGTTATGGTTGCGTTGCGACACGACAGCCATCACCAACGGGGTGAAGATAGCATGTCACAAGGCG